>Ga0210003_1001396_pt1 | contig 21357 bp, 26 predicted proteins | sample LantaG_FD_182804 | JGI IMG/M metagenome (GOLD analysis project Ga0210003, IMG submission 182804) | Deep subsurface microbial communities from Baltic Sea to uncover new lineages of life (NeLLi) - Landsort_02402 metaG (SPAdes) (version 2) | ecosystem: Environmental > Aquatic > Marine > Oceanic >... | reverse complement strand
CGATTCTTCCCCAGGCTCAACTAAGTAAGTGAACCCGTTTTTCTTTTCAAGGAATATAACATCATTTGTTGCTGATTTAATAGCCGATTTTTTATGGCTAATTATATAAACACATTCCTTATATTTGTCTGTTCTTTCTTTTAAGATGTCTAAGAAAAGATCAATTCCCTTATCATCTAAACTCGTATCTAAAATTTCATCATAAAACGAAATGTTTAATTGAACATCCGCTTGTAATCTTCTAATGTCCATAAATGTAAATAACATCGCAAGATCAATTCGTCTTCTTTCTCCACCTGAGAAATTATGATAAGAACATTCCTGTCCTTTATCATTTATAATAGTCTCTTCAAAGTATTCATTAAAATTACAAACGCAAGGTGCATCTAATTTATTCAAATAATATAAAAGTTTTCCATTAAGAACCTTTAGTATCTTTTTAACAATGTAAGATTTAACCCCTTCTTCTGATACAATAAATTTAACTACATCTAAATTATTTAACCGGTCTCTTATTTTTTTCAATTGCTCATTTAGAACATCAATACGTTCTTTTGACTGTTTAATTAGAACGGCAAACTCATCATGTTCATCTTGAAGTTTTGCTAAATCTATTTTTATTTGCTTATTCCAATCATCAAGTTGCTTGAGTTTTGCTTTAACATTCTCATTTTCTTTAATCTTGATATTGTTCTCATGGATCTTATCATTAAATTTTTTAATACCTAAAGAACATTTGTCTTTTAAATCTTCTAACTCTTTGAGTTCTTTACCATGTTCTTTTATTTTAATGTTAAGTTCCTTATTTTTATCTTTTAGTTTTTTACGCTCAGAAATAAGGGTTGATTTATCACCAGTTTCGAAAGGTCTTTTGCATGTAATACAAGCATCACCCAATTCTACTAATTCTGTAATCCTATTTTCATTACTTTCTATATTGGCTTCTTTAGTAGCAATCTTTTTATCAATACGCCTAATTTTTGTTTGACAATCTTTTTCTTTCTTAGATAATAGTTTGATATTGTTTTTAAAGGTATCTTCTTGATCGTTTGAAACTTTTGTTAACTTTTGTTTTGAATCTTTTTCTTCAATTTGATTATCTTTTTCCCTTGCTAATAATACATCTATTCTATCTTGTTTTTGAGCTTTCTGTTTTCTCTGTTGTTCAACATAAATATCATGGGTTTTATTTACCTCATTTATTTTGGTTTGCTCAATTTCTACATTCTTTTTAGATTCATTATATTGAGATCTAGCAAGAAGTAACATTTCACTAAATACTCCTAAGCGTAATATACCCTCAATAAACTTTCTTTTGTTAACTTTTTTTTGAGCCATAAATGGAACAGTATTATTAGCGGTCATTATAACAGAGTTTTCAAACACCTCTTGACTAGAACTTATTATTTTACAAATTTGGTTTGTTGTTTTAGGGATAGAAGATTTAGTAACATCAATACCGTCCTCAATTAATTGAAGTTTAGTTGGTAATATACTTCTGGCTACAACATATTCTTTTTTAGCACCATCTTGAATAACATCAAACGAGATCATTACTTTACAATTTCGTTTGTTTATGTTATTTACAATCTGTTCTTTTTTAAGTTCGCGGATTGTGGAACCAAATAAAGCAAAGAAGAGAGCATCGGCAGTAGTAGATTTTCCTACCCCATTCATCGAATCTTCCTTATCGAGGTTAACACCTGTGATAATATTCAGACCTGAATTAAAAGACAACTCAAGTGGGTCTTCACCTACACTAAGAAAGTTCTGTATTCTAATTTTTTTAAAGACTACTTGTTTCATTTAATTTATTATAACATGAAATAAAAGTTTTTAAAGCATCTTTCGGCTCATAAAATTCTTTTAATTTTGTTAGGTCCATAGTATTGTTCACTAAATATAGACCATCAGAACCTCTTATTTCTTTAATTGAGATTTGATCGTCATGTGTTGCTAAATGTAATCTACTAGCAATATCAAACATAGAATATTCGCCTTGTTCTGCTACGTTAAATATACCAACTTGCTCTGAATCTAGCAATGCTTGAGTAGCCTCAACTATAGTTTTGGTACAGGTAACGCTATCAAGTTCGTCACTAACGAACCTATCAAATTGTGTTTTCATTCTATAGAGAAGATTCTTGTTTGTTTTTTGGTCATTAAATAAAAGTCTTGGTCTAAGAATTAGATCTCGTTCTGGATTTAAGCCAATTTCACCAGCCCATTTAGTTAATGTATATTTACAATGAGCCGAAAGAAAGTCAGTCTCTTTATTTGGCTTAGATGTGTCGTCATAAAGACAACCTGTTGAAATTTGGACGAATTTTATTCCATAATCTTCACAGAACTCGCTAAGGATCTTTGGAATCCTTGCATTAACAAACATAGCCTCATCGAAATTTTTACTTTTCTCATTCCATCTAGTGTCACATTTACTAATGCAGTTTACAATAACATCAATATCATCTTCCATTACCTTTCCTGGCAATGGATCAATATCAATATCATCTTCATTAACAGTATAAGGAATTTCAAATTTATCTCTTCCCCATACTTCATACCCCATACGTTCAAACTCTGAACCTAAATAACCTTTTCCTAAAACTAAAACTTTCATTATTTCTCCTTTATTAAAAACTAGATAAATGGTTTACTGCTTCTGTTAAGGAATCTTTAGATTTTTCCTTTGGTTTGTCAGTTGCTTTAGCCATAGTTTCCATAATATCTTTTTCTCTACCCTCATCATACTTTGTAGTTTTAACTTTTTTAATACTACCGTCTTTTAATGGCTTCATAAATGGAAGCATATATGCCGGCATTCTTGTAGGATTTTTATCATACCCTCGCCATGCAAAATATTTTTGGATTATCTTAAAAATAAACCTATATTTGCAAAGTTTGCCTCTATTTTCAAATAACCATGCATCAAATTTTGACATACATAAAGGGCCAAATGCAGAACAACAATTATACCTGCCATAAAACCTTATTCTGTATTTATTGGGTTCACTAAGTTTATTTCTATATATCTCATAAATCATAATGCCTGGATTTTCTTTTATATAATCAATTAGATATTCGTAATAATCAAAGTTCCTAGTAATGCATTCAAACGCTTTTTGTCCAACAATTGTTACCGGACCGTTCTTAGTAAAATGACATCCAAACTTTTTAAGTTTTTCTAATTCTTTACCCTTGAGTAATTCTATCATACCTGGTTCATAAACTTGTTCACCAGGACCTAATACAGGTTCAAATTTTCCGCTTAGTGGGTCGGTAATTGTAGTTGCTCTTATTACTGTTGTTTTTGTATCTATTTCTTCATTCATAACTTTGACTCTATTCTTGATCCAGATGTGATCTCTATTAATTTACATTTCTTTTGAAACTCTTTTAAATTATTTGCGCCAGAATAACTAAATGCTGACTTAGTACCTTCAACTATTTCATTTATTATATATTTTACATGACCTTTAAAAGGTACTTTAGTTGTCATGCCTTCAACAAACTTAGTTTCTTGTCCATTATCGTCTTTAGTTTCAGCACTTGCTGAACCCCCATAAACTTTATAAAATTGATTGGCTTCATCTTTGAAAACTTTACCTGGTGTTTCACTTGCACCTGCAATCATTCCACCAAGCATAACAGCATCAGCATATTTTAATGCTTTAGCTACATCACCTGGAGTGTAAACGCCACCATCTGCAATTATTTTAATTTTCTTTCGTTGCATTTTCACTTGATAATTAACACTTTTCAAAGCGTCTAGTTGTGGAACACCAACTCCTGTATTCTTACGTGTTTGACAGACTGAGCCTGGCCCTATGCCGACTTTAACTATGTCTGCACCCCAATCTGAGAGATCGAAAGTAGCTTGGGCAGTAGCAATATTACCAGCTATAACAGTTACGTCGTTACCTAACTCTTTTACTACTTTGATCATATTCTTTACTAGGACGTGATGACCATGAGCTACGTCAATACAAAATACTCTTGCTCCAGCATTATAAAGAGCTTGAGCCCTTTCAGCATCGCTTTTATGAACACCAACAGAAACACCACAGCAATTAGCTAAAACCTTTTCCATTGTTTTTGAAGAAGTACATTCAGGGAACTCAATATAGCTTTTTGCTTCTTCATATAATTTAACATTATCTTCGATAGAACAGAATCTATGAAGAATACCAAGCCCGCCACAATTATGCATAGCCTCAACCATTTTAGGTCCTGTGACATGCTTCATATTTGCTGAGATTATAGGTACATCTAGATAGAAACCACCCATATCAGAAGTTATATCCACATCACTTCTGGATAGTACTTCTGAATATTGGGGTTCTATTAAAACATCTGTGAAAGTCTTATTACTCATATTAATATTATATATTAAATATTGGTATTGTCAAGTTGATTTTTTATCCAAGTGTAAGTTATTTTCAGACCTTTAGCTAGTTTGTAATTTGGTGCCCAACCTAGCTTCTTTTGTATAAGTTTGTTGTCTGAATTTCTTCCTCTTACTCCGAGTGGACCATCAATATGTTTAATAGTTACTTTCTTACCTTCGACATCTGCTGCGAGTTGAACGAGTTGGTTAATGGTTACCATTTCTTCTGAACCAATATTAACAGGACCAGTCCAATTAGAGTTCATAAGAGTTCTAATACCTTTAATACATTCATCAATGTAAAGGAATGAACGGGTCTGTTCTCCGTCACCCCATATCTCAATCTCCCCACCTTCATCTGGTAACATCGCTACCTTGCGGCACATAGCGGCTGGTGCCTTTTCTTTGCCATTTCTCCAAGAACCTTCAGGGCCAAAGATATTATGGAACCTTGCAATTCTAACATCAACATCATAATTCCTTGCATAAGAAAGATACAAGCGTTCGCTGAAAAGTTTTTCCCAACCATACTCACTATCTGGATTAGCAGGATAAGCACTTGACTCTTCACAGTTAGGATTATCTGGATCTGTTTGATTGTACTCAGGGTACATACAAGCTGATGAAGAATAAAATATCTTTTTATAAAACTTATGGAGGTCAGCAAAGTTAAGATTAATCTGAGCTGAGTTATGCATTACATCTGCATCATGGTCACCTGAGAATATATAACCAGCCCCACCCATATCAGCTGCTAATTGATATACCTCATCAAATGCCCTGTCATAAAGACCTAGTATATGTATGCAAGTGCCTTTATCTCTTAAATCTTCAAGTCTAAAATCATCTGCGTGGCTGTTACCGAACTCAGGAAATTTAATATCTACCCCTCGAACCCAATAACCTTCTCTTTTAAGTTGTTTAACTAAATGGCTTCCTATAAATCCGCCTGCTCCACATACGAGTGCTGTCTTTTGTAATTTGTCTGGGTTATTCATTCTATTCTCCTTTGTCTTCATATATTAATATCAAGCCGCGATACATTTGTGTATCAACAATTCTATAATCTTGATTAATTTCTTTAACTGCTTTAATAAACTCTTCTCTGTTTGGCCATCCTGGGCCACCTATATTAACACCATCGTCGACCAATATAACATTATTCTTAATAGGGAATTTTTTAATAGCATCTAGTTCTGCTATGATGGGTGAACTATTAGGCGCATGCGCATCTAAAAGAAAAACACACTGTTCATTAATCTCACTTGATATCTTATTTAAAAATGCTGGCGAGTCTCCATTGTTAAAATTAGTGTTTGGATGATTGTTTTTAATAACCCTATATAGTTCAAGATAATTCTCATTAGTATATGGGTTATTAACCATATTCTTTTCAACTGTATGTACAGTTTCAAAAACTTCTGATGCCACTTCTGTTGTCCAACCCGTATGGGTTCCGGTTTCTATAAAAACATTAATATCTTTTAGGCAATCAATTTTATCATACCATTGATTTAATACATGAATGAATGGGTTAGGGCATGTAAATTCATGTTTATGATGCACTTCCCAATCTTTAACTCTTGAAAACCTTTCATCTATTCTATCATATTCTTTATAAATCATTATTTGTCCTTTGGTGTCATAATAAGATAACCTTGATGTTTATAACTCTTCTCTATATTATGTGTCTTTTCAAACATCTCATAAATAAAAGATGAATCCTTTTCTACTAACTGAGCTCTTGTAACATTAAATCCACACTTCTTAAAATGAGCATCACATGAACCCCATTCAAATGGACCATCTTCATAAAGCCAAAGGTCATCAATTATAAGTACATCATTATTTGTCTTTACTCTTTCCTTTATTAACTTTAATTCTCTTTCTAAAGGTGCTCTTTTATCTGGATCGGTTTCATTATCGTAAGGAACTAGATGAGCATCAGCCCCGGGGAAATGAGCATCAAGCCAAAATAAGATGTTACTTTCTATTTGAGGTAATATTTTTTCAAGTACTTCAAATGATTCTCCGTGATGAATCTTAATATTAGATTTATCAGTGAACATCTTTTCTGCATCTGATGCTAATGATTCTACAGCCTCGACAGAATGGATGTTATCAAACCCAAACTTAGAAGCATACTCAACACCTTCACCCCTAAAGGTTCCAGTCTCAACAAAAGTATCTAAATTGTACTTACATCTATATTCACCTAAATCATATATTTTTAAATCACCCATTTTTATTCTCCGTATTTAACATATTCTTTTTCTTCTACAAGATCAGAATTTGTTTTAGTATTAATAATCTTTTTAAGTTCAGCTCGTTCATCATTAGTAAAATAAACATTGCGCGCTAATTCAATAAACTCTTTATCAAATTCTTGAAGAGATTCTTTCTTTCTAATTTTATCTTCTATATTCCATATTCGTAAATTAATTTCATAAAGTTGTTTGAAAAGAACATCATCTTGTAAATCATCTGGAAATAGTTTTACAAGTTTTTCATATTCCTTTATAACGTTTTTAAGTTTTTCTTTGTTTGAAATTTTATTCAACTTAATTCTTGAGATAGTAATTCTATCATATACATCACCTATCGACATTTCTACTTTCATGTTATGTACTCCCAATCATGTGCTTCAAACAAACCTTCAATATAATCAAAATTATTACCCCAATTGGGTCTCTGATATATTACTTTTTTCTTTGCTTTTAAAATCATTACTTCCATCATATATTGAATAGATGTTTGTATTGTATGAATTTCAGTTGCATTTTCTAATACCTTACACCAATCAAATAGGTTATCAAAATCAAAGAACTTCATCTCAACTGTTCTATAGTCATTGTCTATCTTTATATTATCTATTTTTTGAACATCTGGAGGTGACGCAAAGTTACTATTTACAAAATTATATTTTTCGTCATCCTTAATTTTAAGAACATCATAAAACAAATAATCTTCTCGTTCTTTATTTCTTTTAAAATTAAAATATGAAGACCAATCATTATATTCTAGGTTAACTAATTTATATTTAGCCATTACAGGTGATATACCTGTTCCTCTAAAATGTTCTCCTGCTTTAAATAATGGAAGATATATAAGTTCATCATTGCTTATAATATTACTATGATTATTTTCATAAAGATATTTGAATGGAAAGTCTTCTTCTTCAGTTGGGTATTCAATATCTGAGTCCATATAATCTTTAATATAATCAAACTGCTTTATAACAGGCCATATAATTCTGCAATCATGTTTCTCTTTAATTTTCTTAGCAATCTTTTGGGCAAAGAAAATATCACCAATACCTGCTGGTTGTTTTATTAAACATATTTTACTCATTATATCTCCAAGCATCTAAATAGGGTTTACATAATTCAGTCATGTAAGAATGATAAGCTTCATCTACAATCATTTTCCAACCACCAGGTTCAGCACTAAAGATATGATTGCCATGTAATCCAGAAAGATCAGAACTATCATGTTGTAGAAAATTATCGTGCTTACTACTAAACCTTTTATTATTAGAAATTGAATGTTCTTCTATTAATAAATTTCTTAAATGTAAATCTATTTTTATATCCATTACTTCTTCAAGCTTATCAAATATATAATGAAAATTATTATAGTAGTCTTCATACTTTAGCCATATTACATTTGGAAGTTTAGAATAAGATTCATATATATTAAGATAGTTTGTAGTATAATGATTAAAAATAATATCTATACTTTTATTATCTATTTTATTTGTTTCGTAATTACTTTCGTTAATGTGATGATTTACACGCCAGAATGAACACATAGTATCTCTTGGGTCTCTACATGAGCCTATCCAATAGTCAGGAGTAAAAGGAATCACACCAGCCTCTGAATGTGTCTTTGTGCTTTCCTTCATTAAGGAGCAAAGTATTTGATAGACTACAGTAGTACCAGATCTAGGAGGCCCAAACTGTACTACTTTATTATCAAACGGAGCTCGAGAATTTTCGATCGTATGATAATGATCTGTTCTATTTATTTCATTCCAATTTATATTATACTTCATATTAATCACATAAGAAAGGGAGGTTAAGATATATCCAATCTTCAGGAATCCTATACTGTTCTACCAACTTGAAATTTTCTTCAACAGCTGCTTTACGCTTTTCATAATCTTCTTCGCTTATGTTGTTAAGAACATCTTCAAGTTCATCCAAGTCATTAAAGAATATTATACCATCTTTATTAAAATTGTCAAGTACACTTCTTGTTCCGTAATAAATAGGAACACATTTAGTAGCAAAGCAATCTACGATCTTCTCTGTCCAATAATGATCTTGGATGCAGTTTTCAATTGTTATAGAATATCTATAGTCTGACATCCCATCTTCCTTTTTATCTACATTGTTATTAACAGCTCCACCAAAGGCATCCATCTTATCACCAAACTTATCAATAACATCAAACCTTAGTTTATGACCAACTGTAAATCTTTTTGCTGATGCAAAGATAGATGTCATTTTAGTTTTAGGTACTTCAATATAATCATTAATCCAACATCTGCAATGGGGGTAATAAACATAGTTTTGACCTAGTTCTAAGAGTTCTTTATCATAAGTAAGGACAAAATCAAACTCTCTATTATTATCTTTTGTCCATTGATACATGCCTGGATTGATGGAGCGTGGTTCTTGAAGATATGCTATCTTTCTTTCTACGACACCAGGTCTTAATTTCTTTACATCTTGCAGACATAGGTCTGTAAAGAAGCAAGACTTACTTACCTTTACGTTTCCAAATTCCCATTCTACATACTTGTTAGTACCATTGTGACATGAGCTAGCCTCACCACCAAAATTCTTATCTCTTATGTTTAATTTTACCATTGTGTTATATACTCCTTTAACTCTTCTTTTGTACATTGTTCAACATATGAACATATTTTATTGTTATTTCTATAATGAGGGTTATGTTCTTTATTAGATGCACCTTCACCATCATGTGGTAGGTGCCATAACACTTGCTTCTTACTTGCAAGTTTGACTACATCAAACCCTAATTTATGTACCCTTGCTGGAAGTTCATTATCTTCAAAACCCCAACCTTGAAAGTTAGGATTAAATCCTTTAAACGCTTTAAATTTTTCTCTAGTCGTCATTACAGCACCACCTACTGCTTGGTTATTACCAATTAATAAATCTTCGTTTTGGTAATTAACTTGAAACGTAGTTGGAAATATGTCTTCAAAAACTTTATAATCACAATCTGTAGTAAATTTATTTTTTGTTTTATGTGATAGGTAAATTGCTACTCCATTATAAGGAAGTATTAAACCTAAATTTTCATTCTTTTTTAATTTCTCAACTGATTCTAGAATATGTTCAGGATGAATAATACAATCTAAATCTAAAAATATAAAATATTTTCTAGTGGTCATTGTAGCACCAACATTATAAGAAGATGTTTTCTTAAACTCCCATGGGTTATGTAACCATTGGTATTTACTTTTCTCTTTTATAACTTCTGGAAGCTTCATTGAATCATCATCTTCAACATAAACAAATTCTAAATTTTTACAATTCTGCCAATAGTATTGATGCCGGAGGTAAGCATTACGTTCTCTCTCTGTGGTATCAATTCTAACATGGGTTATTATGCTTATATCTTTGAAGTCATACATTAAAGAACTTTCTTTGCGTAATTTTTTTCTATATTTTCAAGTATCTGCATTACTCTTTCAGGTGGTGTATCAGGTGTCTGAGTTGGATAACAGTTATGCTTATGCTTATACCATTCCATACCTTCACGCATTTGCTTTTCCCACTCAGGTGTTTTACGAATAACTGAACTTACTTCACTTGAAGCATATTCTTTTATGTATTCATAACTGTTAGCTACATCTGCGAACCACCAGAACGGAGGATGAAGACCTTTTCTAATTATTCTATTAGTATGTTCTACATGCTCCCATGCGTTCTTAAATCTTTCATCATGATAACCAACTTCTTTTATTACACCTCTTAAGAAATAAGTAAAGGCTCCTACACAGTTAGGGTTAAGAGCAACTTCATTTCCATTACCGTAGTCTACAATCTGCCTTGGATTAGGTTCAGTTGTACCTGGTTTCATATTTGCTGGACCATGATAACCAAAGTTAAGATGCCATATACCAGAAGCTTCAGCTGTCTTAATATATTTTTCAAATACATCTTCTCTTTGAATAATCATATCATCTTCTATTAAGAAAATATGATCACAATCTTGTTGCATAAGATATCTCATTGCATCATTCTTTGAGATACCAACACATTTATTTTGAGAGTGTTGGATTATATAGGGGTCGTTGGGATGGGTTGGATAAACCTCTTTAAGGTATTGGTCCCCATCGTTAACTACAACCAAAGCATCAACCTTAGGGATTGACCTTATACATTTTTCAAATCTTTCTACTGCATTGCAGGTTATAACACCCACGCCTATTTTATTTTTCATAACTCTTCCTCTTTATATTTACTCTGCCTGCTTAAGTAATTCAAGCGTAATATTTAAAACATCTTTCTTTTTTTCTATATCTAAAAGATTAACAAACTCTTCTATTGCTTGAGGTATATCAACCCCAGTGAATTCGTAATTTGCGTCATCGACACTGTACTTATTTTCTATTTCAAAATCTGATTTGATTGATAATGGTTTCAGCGCACTTAACTTAGTTACCAAGTTGTCAATCTTATCTGTATTAACTTCTGTATCTATAATAAAGGATATAAAATTACCTGGGAATTCATCTTTTAAGTCCTGTGTAATTTTTCCTGCTGCCAATAATTCAGATAGTCTTATCTTTTTATGTTTTGGTGAGATTGTATTCTCTACAAAATCAAACTTGTTTGTTTTTAAATCCAAACCATAAAAACCTTTTGTGTCTCCACACTCACGCCAACTTAATTCATATGGACTGCCTAAATAAAGAATAGTACCATCTGTGTATTTTCTTTCGTCTCTCAAATGAAAATGACCAGACACTACTAAGTTACCTTTATCAATTATTTCATATGAGTTAATACCATCAGCACATATTTTACTTCTGCTCATTTTGAAACCTGTAATATCAAAATGACCAAATATAATATCACTCTTAGGAACATCCTCAATAGGAACCGCCCAAGGAACAAATGTATATGTTTTATCAAACTGTTCTATAGTTGTTACTTCATCTATAATTGTAATATTATCCCAACCACCTAAAAGTGATAAAGAATTAATATCTGAACGGTCTCTATAATATGCATCATGGTTACCAACTAGGATGATTATGTTAAAATCTTTTAGTTCATTAAAGAACTTATTAATTACACACATCGTACTAACAGAAATTTCATTTCTATCATTGTTTACATCACCACAAATAACAATATCTCTTATGTCTCTCTTGATTAATTCTTGTTTAAACCAAGTAACAAAGTCCATTGTTATACCATGCCATAGACCACTACTCTGATGAACACCAATATGTATATCAGATATGCAGGCTATATTTGAATCTTCGAATCTTATATTATTCATTGTCATAATCATTATGCGTATTAGACGGAGTGGGGACGTGCCCTGCATCAACTAACGTATTATAAACTTCTTCTTGATAGTCTACCAATACTGCATGCGCTTTTTTCTCTTTTTTAATTCTATTACGGAAGGCATTGAATGCAATCTTAGTGTAATAAGAAAATGGGTTGTATCCTTTTGAAGGATCGAATTTTTTATTTTTAAGTGCTGCGAACATTTTAACTACTGCGTCTCCAACCATCTCTTCTTTATAAGAATAATTGATAAAGTTTGGTCTGAAACCTAAGCGATGAGCTATATTAAAAATATCTTTTCCTAATTGATCTCTTATCTCACCAGTATTATAAAAATGAACTATGTCATCTTCAAAAACTTTAGGGTCTACATAATTTTTATGACGCTTACGACCTTTCTTCTTTGGTGTTGGCTTTTCTGCTTTTTCTTTTTTAGCTTTCTTAGGTTTCTTAACCTTTTCAGCTTTCTCTGATTTCTTTGTATTCATATTGAATCTTTTCTTTTATATATAGCAACTCTCGTTTTGCTAGATGCTTCATACCGTAGAATAACATATCTGCGATATCAAATATTATTAACAATTTCTTGTTCTCATGTTTTCTAAGTCCTCTTCCGATGGTCTGGATAATTTTTATTTTCGCCTTGCCACCCATTCCTAATATTATATATGATAAATTCTTAATGTTAATACCAGTTGAGAATATTTTTGCTATTGCGATACAAATGATGTCGTTGTTCTCTTCCATTAACTTACGCATTTCTTCTCTTGCTTTGACCTTAACACTACCTTGAATGAAATATATCTTCTTGTCTTTTATTACTTTTTTTAATTCTTCCTCTAATAGTTCTCCATGTTTGATTCGGTCAACTATTATTAGGGCATTTCCATCTACCTTGTTTGCAATCTTTGATATAATTTCGTTTCTAAATACACTTTCAAATATAAAATCACCTTCATTATTGTAACCAAGTGTTGGGTTATTAAACTTTTCTTCGCCCACTGGATACTCAGGACAACCTTTATAAAATAATTTCAATATTTTTATCTTAGCTTGTGTAAGATAGTTCTCTTCTCTCAGTTCATACGACGTCTTCTTGTAAAGAATTGGACCAATCTTACCAATGATGTTCCATTGATCAACCTTGTCTTCTGGAAGTGTTCCAGTGAATCCAAATTTATTCACCACATCTATCTTGTCCAACACTTTGTTTATCTTATTGTCCTTACGTAACTTGTGCACCTCATCAAAAATTAACAAATCAAACTCGTTCAATACTGACAAGTCCTGCTTCTTACTCTGGAGAATACTCAAACCAGCAATGATTATTTTGGATGATTCATCCAATTCATTGTCACCTGACCATTTTGACATGAGTGATTTGTCTATGCCGTACTCTAAAAAGTCGTTATATGTCTGTTCTACTAGTTGTATTCCTGGTGTTATTATCAATGTCTTGTGATGTTTACTCGTATTTTTCCTTATGGTATTGACTAAAGTACTCATAATCAACGTCTTACCACCACCTGTTCCAACTTCAATTATACCATTTCCTTGCTTCAAACACTTAATGATAGCCTTAATTTGGTAATCTCTCAATGGTAAGTTGAGTTCATTAAGGTCTTTCTCTGAAAACGTGTATGATGGTTTGAACCGTTCTTTGAACTTATCCGTTACTACAACCCGAACTGGTACCTGCAACGAGTCGATGTACTTATATATCTCAGCAAACATACCAACTCCAAACCTTCCAGCTGGTGTTATGCCATACTTGCGCTTAGGAATGAAACGTTTGTTACCATATTTCTTCTGCATAATAGCTGCAGCCGGATCAGGAACTGAGAAATGTTCTCTAATGTTGTCTAAATAATCACTTTGTATATAACCTTTGTTACGATTGTCTAAATCAAATATGAAACTTGCCATTATAATTCCTCTAATTTCATCAAGTCTGCAAGATTCCTCATGTCAAACGATGTTGAATGGAGAATCTTTTCGACCTTCTCAAGATAGAGTACGATAAGTTCTTCATCTCTTATCTGATTCCTTACCTTCTTAACTAATAAATTTTGTTCAGCCTTCTTCTCAAGGACTGGAGTTGTTAAGGTTACCTTTGCTTCTTTGATTATATCTGCTATGATCTTTTCTTTAGCCGCAAGTTTTAGATCCTTAAGTTTGTAAATCTGTTTTCTATGATGAATAATCCGTGCTGCCCATTTGTGCTTAATTCCAGGTAGCTTCATTTGCTTGTCAGAAACGGTAAGCCGATCGAATGTTGTGTCCTCTTCTACCTCTAATATATATTTTTCTAAAGTATCCATTGATAATCTTCCCAGTTTGATAAATAATTATGATATTATTATATGTCATATAGGAGAGAAGTCAATGAACAAATTTCAAGAATATGTAAATATGTTACTTTCTGAAGATAAAATCCCAGGAGGTCTTACAGATGATAAGACTTGTCAAGATATTGCGGACCACCATAAAGTTGAGTTATCCGTTATAAAATCACAATTAGCAAAAGGAATCAAAGTAGAGTTAGAACACACAGATGATGAAAAAATTGCTAAAGAAATAGCTAAAGATCATATTTATGAAGATAAAGAGTACTACGATAAGCTCGCAAAGATGGAAGAATCAATGGTAGCTGGTGGAACAGGTAGTGTATTTTCAGATGGAAGTGCTGATATAGGTTCGCAGGGGGGTAAGGTTCCTGGTAATTTTGATGGACCTGTAAAGGGTGATGCAAGACCACATACTTTTTACGGTAAGAATGTTAAACCAAAAATGCAGAAAAGAAAGTTTCCTGAGCTTACAATAAAAAAGAAAATAAAAAAGAAAAAATAATTTATGCGTTCTAAGAAAAAAAAGATAAAACTAACTTCAATTCCAGTTATACATAGGCGTTTATTTAGAATAGCTTCACAAGTTTGTAGAGAAAACGCGAATGAAACTTGTGAAATATGTGGATTGGTGAAAGGTGATGTTTATAATCATAAGAAACAAAGAGTTGAAGCACATCACATAATGTCTAGGAGTAATAAAGACTCCCCCTTGAAGTGGGATGTTAGGAATTTAATTTGCTTGTGTACTAAATGTCATAAAACAGGAAGACGTTCAGCTCATAAACATGGGTTATGGTTTGCAAGAGAGTTCTATAAAATTAGACCAGAAGATTATGAATGGATAATAGAACATACTGACGACGAAGTTAATTTAAGAAACAGAGATTATTTACAACAGGTAGAAGAAAACCTTAAGAAACAAATAAAAAGGAGTTAAATGAAAGAGCAAAATGGAAACGGTGGAAAATGGAAATGTCTTAAATGTAAGACAGACAACGCACCTCAAGTAAGTAGATGTTCTTGGTGTCACACACCTAGACCAAAGGAATAATTATGGCTAATAAAAACAAATGTATTTATTGTAATGCAGAATCATACGGACCTGGATGTCCTTATTCACCACATGGTAAGCATGTTCATCAAGGTGACCCCAAGAAATGTATATATTGTGGTTCAGCTTCTATGGGTCCGGGTTGTCCTTATAACCCATTCAATTCGAATCATGTACATGGTGTCGAGTATAATACAATGATTAGGGATTCTGTAGAGAAAACCATTACAGCAGGTTACCTTATTAATAAGATTTCTGAAGATGTTGAAGAAACAAACGCATATAAGCTTGGTATTGTTAATAAAGATGGTATTAAGATTAAGAAACCAGAGACATTAGAAGAGAAAGCATCATATACTACATTAGATGCTTACGTTTTTAACTTAAAACATGCGGCGGGTTCTCAAATTGAATTACTTAACGGAGCTATTTACCTTGAAAAACAAGATGAAGTAGCAATGGAAGATTATGCACAGCTATATGAAAAAGAACTTCAAGCTAAAAAGCATATAAAAAGATTGGTTAAGGAATTTAAACAAACTGTTGATCAAAGTTATCAAAAGGGTTTGTCGACTACCACAATTGAAAAGATTATCTTAGAGACCTTTTTAGAAGAAAAGTAATTGATCTTTTCATATTTCTATTATATAATATAGGTATGAATAATATTCTGCTAGAAAATCATAATATAAAAATTGTTAATTTTAATGCATATCTCAATCAAATTGGGTATCAATGCATAAATGAATTATATGATTGTGGTTTAATTGAAAACAATATTGTAAATCTAAATAAACCAGTTGTTCGAAGAATATTCTACCACAACATAATTCATTTTATTTGTGAGGACATATTATATAGCAAAAGTAAAATCGCATTAATTGTTCAACCTGATATAAATGAAGCACAAGAGTTGTATAATTACTGTAATGAAGAACAATTAACCAAATTATTAAGAACTATCCTTATAAAAGTACAAAAAATGTTACCTGTTCTCATCATTTTTCAGGAAAAAGCGCTTGACTTCGGAATTCTTAAGGATAAAATATTACGGGACGAGGGAGAGGGATCAGAGTTAATCCTTATAATACTTGAAACTGGAAATAAAATTGGAAATAGAAATTACTCATTTGAAAAAATTAAGAAGTTTGGATCTAAATATGGTTTGAACTTTTTATCTTACAAATATTTCAATCAATTAAAAACTAAACAACTACTATTTAAATAAATAATTTAAATAAAGTATGCATGAAAGGAATCAATTATGAAATTTGACGATGTCATTACAAGTAAATATGAAGAATTTGGTTTGTTAACAGAGTTAGAAGCAAATCAAATAGCAGGACCAACAAAAACAACACCAATGCCAACAACGGCAGCAGCAGGAACAGCAGCTAATACATCAAGTAACAATAATTTAACAGTAAACCCTGTTAACAATCAAATGGCTAATACAGGTGGAGGAGAAATTGACCCTGGTGAAGTGTTAAGATTTGCATTAAATGCTGATCCAAAAACATTACAGAACTTAAAAATAGATGCTAAAGCTGGATCTGAAGAACTTTTTAATCAAGTTACAACAGCATTTGCACAAAATCAAGCAGCACCACCAGCACCAGGCGCAGCAACACCTCCAAGAACACCTGGAGTACCAGCTCAACAGGCCGCAGGAGGAGCACCAGTCGCACCAGGTACAACATCATCAACAGCGACACAAGGAACAGTTTAAGGAGATATTATGAAATTTGATAAATTTATAGAAGATTATGAGCAAATGCTTACAGAAGAAGAAATGACACCTGGTGGTGGAGCAGAAACAATGCAAGGTGCAGGTCAGCCAACTGATATGATGCCATCAGCACCACCTCCAATTCAAGATGAAGAGCCAAAACAAATGACACCAGAAGGTAAAAGGTTTGTTATTGAATTAGCTCTCAAAGCTTTAGCATACGACCCAGGTAATATTCCAGCACAAGACAAAGGTATGTTTGATGTTGAGGTTACTCCAGAGAATGCAGAAGAAGTTTTAACAAAAATTGAACAAATGGTAGGCAATGATATAGAACGTTACGACCAATATTAAAATAAGGACATAAGATGGAATCAATAGCTGATAAGTATATACAAGTTCATAAAAGAAACTACGACAAAAAACCAATAATGCCTAAGAAGTTTAAATCTCTTGACGAAGCATATACTAATATGTATAAAATCAGTGCTGTAAGAATAGATGAAGATGCAGAAATTACAGGAACACTTGAAACTGGTAAAGAAGAATTCGTTGGTGTGGTAGATGATAGTTATTATGACTTACTTAAAAAGAATGTAGCCGCTAGAGAATCCGGTGGTATATATGAAATGGTTGATGAACTGTTAGAAGTAACTGGTTGGAAAAAAGGTAAAAAATATAAAGAAGATATTTTTACACCAGTTGTTAACATTTTTATTAATTCAGGTATCTCAAGAGAGTTCACATCTAATCTTTTACATACACACAAAACAAATCCAGATGCTATTGCGGTACTTCCTCCACTATTAAAATCTAATAGAATTTTTAATGTAAAAGATAATATACTTAGTAAGGTAACTAAACTTTCAAAGACAAATGAAAACCAAGCAATTTCATATTTAATTGAAAACCTATGGAATGTTAACCCTACCATAAGTACAGTAGGGACAGGTAAGTCTGAAGTATGTTTAACTTTACTATCTAATGCTGAAAAAGGTAAGACAGGTGATTTGTTTATAGAAGGTATTGGAGAGATTGAAGTAAAAGCAAACGAAGGTCGACCGGGTTCAGTTCCTTTTGCTCACCCAGGCGCAGCAACAAAATTATATAACATCCTTAAAAACAAAAATAAGAATATTGGATCGGTTACACAATTAAGAGCTTTAAAAAATAGTTTCCTTACAAAAAAAGCAAATTATGAACTAGCTACTAATGACGCTAGAAATCTTATTATTAAAGATATTGAAGCAAAAAAGATAGACCCAATCATTTTAGATCAATTTGAAAAAGTTATAAAATATGTAAATGGATTGTTATCAGAAGATTTCAACAATATAGATGTTGAAAAAATTGTAAATGATGTAAGAAATAATTTATTACTGCTGCCTCAACCATATATAAAAATATTAAGAAGATTATTAATCACTAAAGATAATATTTTCCAAAAGAAATCAGTTATTGATACAGAAACTCATAATATTTTTAATACAAATATCAGTGATACAAAAAATATCAAAAATGGTTTCTTATCATTTGTTAAATCTGTTAAAAACTTTTTCTTAATAGATTGGGGTTTAACAAAAGAGGAACTTATAGATGGTGTAATAGCAAGTAGAAACGATCCACTCGATGCTGCTGCTTTAAAGAAACTTAAAAATGAGTTAAATGATTTTTTTGCACATCAAGATATTGAACAATTAAAAGATCCTAAATTTTTATCTGATATGATTATTGCATTACATAATATGACTTATTATTTAGATCATGGATTTGCATATATTCTTTTAGTTAACGACGAATCAAAAAATGGTTTTTCAATTGATTGTGATGACTCAGGTAATCTTTTTGAGAACTTATTTAATCAAATTCACAGCGTAGATATATCAACAGGTTTAGATGTTGATAATAGAAGTAAAGGTGTTACAATGACATTAAGGGCATAATATGAATTTTAAAGAATATACAGTATTAAGAAAAGTAAAAGATCCAACATTTTTAATAAGTGAAGGTGGAGTGGCGGAATTAATATATTTACTACTTAATGAAGAACAAGATAATAACTTTTACATTAAATTTTGTAAAATATATTGGGATAATAAAAATATTATTGAAGAAGAACTTAAAAACCACCTATTAACAAATAATGATTTAATAAAATTTCTTGATTCTAAGGGGGTATCGCTAGCTAAATATAAGGCAAATTAATAAATAATTATATGAAAGATTATGTTATTTGCAAAATTTGCAATAAAAAATTTAAACAAATTCAATATAGACATCTAAAATGTAAACATAATATGTCTATGGAGGAATATAAAAAACAATTTCCCAATGCTTTATTAGTAGCTGAAAAATATAAAAATTGTGGTGATAAAAACCCTATTAGAAAAAAAGAGAATAAAGAAAAATTTTTAAAAGTTGTCAAATCAAAGAGTTATAGAGAAAATGCAAGTAAACGAAATAAAATAAGATATAAAAAATTAACAAAAGAAGAGAGATCAAAAATTTATGGATTGAAGGGTGATAAAAACCCATCAAAAAGAGAAGATGTTAAAAAGAAAATTAGTGAAGGTGTTTCAAAGAGTTATATCAACAACCCAGAATTAAGAAACTTAAGATCTCGAACTATAGGTGAAATAGGTAAAGAAAATTTTAAAAAGATTGCAGAGAAAAATTATAGGCTGGGTATATGGATAAAAGCCGAAGATAAAGAAGGTTTTAATGGTTATAAAGAACAAGTTAGAAAATTAACTGAACAAAATTTTAAAAAAGATTTTAAAAATTTTAAAAATTATAAGTTAAGGGGTAAAAATTGGCACTTGGATCATAGAGTAAGTATAAGTTATGGTTTTAAACATAATATTCCACCAGAAATAATAGGGCATATTAAAAATTTAGAAATAATAGAAGCTACTAAAAATATAAAAAAGAATTTTAGATGTAGTATTTCTTATGATAAATTAATTGAGGAGATTAATAGTGTATAGTTTTAAAGAATTTACGTATAAAAAAGATAATCCCTATGGAGATGAACTTATTCTCTCCGGTGGGGTCGCAGGTCATATGGCCCATCTTTATGATAATAGAGAGTTAACATTTACAAAGCTAAAAGAAATTTTAGCAGCAGCATCTGAAGGCAGATTAGAAGGAACAGAAAAGACCGATGGTCAAAACCTTTTCATATCTTATTCAGTTAAAGATGGTAAAGCAAAAGCCGCACGTAATAAAGGCAACATAAAACAAGGTGGTATGACTGCTGAAGAATTAGCAACAAAATTCGCTGGTCGTGGTGATCTTGAAAGAGCCTTTGTAGATGCTTTTAGAACATTTGAAAGAGCTGTTCGTAGTTTATCACCTCAACAGCAAGAAAAGATTTTCGGCCCTGATGCAAACGTTTATTACAACGCTGAGATTATGGACCCAAGAACATCTAATGTTGTCAATTATGATAAGAAAACACTTTTGATACATCAAGTAGGACATGCTTATTTTGATAAGGAAACAGGTGACGTTGCAGATATTGATATTACTGGAAACGCTGAAGCACTTGATAGTGCTCTTTCACAAATGCAAGATGCAACTGCTGATGATGAATATCACGTAGCAAAAAATGCTATTAAGAAATTACAAGCACTTGACGATGACGCCGCATTAAACCAAACATTAACAAATATTGAAAGTATACAAAATAGATTTGGCTTAAGTGATAATAATACAATTGGTGATTATCTTGAAGTTAATGTTAAACAGTACATAGACAAAATAATTCCACAGGGTGCTCTTCATCCTGATGTTGAGACTCTTTTAATTAAAAAGGTAATGGGAGAGAAGGGTTATAATATTAACTCACTAACAAAAGATTTAGACCCAGCCACAAAACAGACTGTTAAAGAGATTAATAATAAGTCATCAGAAATTATTAAATCTGCCATTTACCCACTTGAAGATGTAATCCACGACTTCGCTGTAACTATGCTAGGGACGCTCGCTAGCGCCTTTATTATAGACAATAGAAAGGAAGTTAAACGTCTTCAGGCAGATGTATCAAAAGCTATTAAAGCAATTGAAGCATCTGGAAACGAAATTGCCCATCAAGTGTTAAAACAACAACTCCAAAAACTCAAGAAAATTGAGAATATAAAAACAGCCACCGAGGGTTTTGTATTTAACTATGATGGGCAAGCTTATAAATTTACAGGCAACTTTGCACCAGCTAACCAATTGTTAGGTCTTTTTAAATATGGTAGAGCAGGGGTTCCACCTATGCAAATGGAAGAACA
>Ga0210003_1001395_pt1 | contig 21369 bp, 21 predicted proteins | sample LantaG_FD_182804 | JGI IMG/M metagenome (GOLD analysis project Ga0210003, IMG submission 182804) | Deep subsurface microbial communities from Baltic Sea to uncover new lineages of life (NeLLi) - Landsort_02402 metaG (SPAdes) (version 2) | ecosystem: Environmental > Aquatic > Marine > Oceanic >... | reverse complement strand
GTTTGCTGAAAAATGTATAACCAGAGCAAAAAAAGGAGATTTAGCTTCCAGAAGAATTTTAGCAAAATATTTCGCAAAGTCATTAGTTAAAAAATTAGTTGACAAAATTGGACTAAGATATAAGAAAAGAAAAGGAGGGTATACGAGGATTATTAAATTAGGACCGAGGAAATCAGATGGAGCCAAAATGGCAATAGTTGAACTCGTTAAATAATTTCTATGCAACGTAATACTCACACAATCGATGCTACAAACAAGGTTTTAGGAAGATTAGCAACTGAAATTGCTGTTTTACTTCGTGGTAAGGATAAACCCGACTTTGCTCCTAACAAAGATATGGGAGATTTTGTTGCGGTTAAAAATTTTAGTAAAATCAAAATAACTGGCAAGAAGTTTGAGCAGAAAATTTATTACCATCACACAGGGTATTTAGGAGGATTGAAAAAAGTTTCATTAAAAAAACTTTTTGAAAAAGATCCTGGCGAAGTTTTGAAAAAAGCAGTTTTCGGAATGCTGCCAAAAAACAAACTGAGGGCTAAACAAATAAAGCGATTAAAAATAGAATAATGCTAAAAACTAAAAAAACAACGATTAAAAAAGTTAAGAAAACAAAAAAAGTAGAGAAGAAAATAACTACCAAGAAGAAGATTGCAAAAAAGGAAATTAAAAAACCGACTCCTAAACTTGCTCGGTATTTTGAGACGATTGGTCGGAGAAAAACAGCAGTAGCTCGGGTGCGGCTTTTTACTCAAGGAGAAAAAACAATTTTAGTTAATGGGAAACCATATAAAGATTTTTTTCCTACTTTAGAACTTCAGCAAATTGCCAATGCTTCACTTGATAGAATGAAATCCTTCGATAAGTTTAGAGTTTCGGCTAAAGTAAAAGGGGGAGGGTTTCATGCCCAAGCTGAAGCTGTCAGGCATGGGATAGCTAGGGCTTTGGTGGAATTTAATCCTGATTTCCGGAAGCGGCTCAGAAAAGCAGGTTATTTGACAAGAGATCCCAGAATGAGAGAAAGAAAGAAGTTTGGTTTAAAACGCGCTCGCAGAGGCCCGCAATGGTCTAAGAGATAATATGTTAAAAGAGATTATTGATAAATTTTATTTGGATAATCAGAGAAGTAGATCTAAAGATAAAGCCCAAACCCATTTTTATATCAGTCAAGCTGGCAAGTGTTCTCGCCAGCTTTTCTTCAAATTTAAAAATGTTCCGGAAAAAGAAATGAAGGCCAATATCTTAAGGTTGTTTGATCACGGAGATCATATGCATCAGCTTATTATGAGTTCACTGATTAGTACTAGAGAAATTCATATTGTAGCTTCTGAAGTTAAGATTGATTCTCAAGAACTGATTTCGGGAAGAGCTGATGCAATAATTAGCGATGGGAAACAACTTTATGTGCTTGATATCAAAAGCATGAATAGTATGATTTTCAGGACTTTGACTGAACCGAAAGAAGAAAATATTAAACAAATCCAACTTTATTTATATTACTTTAAGATTTCTAAAGGGATATTGCTTTATGTGAATAAAGATAACCTAGAATTAAAAGAATTTATGGTTGATTATAGTCAAGCCCAAGCTCAGTTTCTCTTAAATACTTTGACTAATCTTAAAAAACAAATTGATTCCAATATTATTCCTTCGCGTTTCCCTGATTATCCAGAAAATTGGCAATGCAAATACTGTCAATTCAGAGAAATTTGTAATATGGGTGAAGCAGGCGAAATGAAATGGGAAGATTTTAAGAAGAAAATTCAGGGAGTTAATTCTTCCGAAACATAGAGGTTTTCTTCGGAGAGGATATATAATTTTTTATTAGCCCAGAATATCTCTGGGTTTTTAAATTCTGCCAGGTCAACAATATTTATTTTATCTCTATCGTCGATTTCAGCGATTTTTAGTTTATCCCCAGCATTAAAAATTAAGTAATGATCCGTATACCAGAAAACATCATCAATTTTTTCTGAGAAACGTGTTATAAATAACTGTTCTCCTGCTTCCTTTTGAGGTTGGCCGTATTTTTTTTCAAGAAATAAAACCCAGATTTCATAATCATTAAAATAGACCAGTTTTTTGGAATCTGAAGAGAATTTAAAATTTTTAACTGATTCAAAAAATTTCTGGAATGATTTTTTATCTCTGTTAAAAATATATAGAATATCATCTTCCTCTAAAAGAATTTTAGAGTTAGAAGCGGTGATTTTATACTTTGCTTCTTTTTTCAAAGGAAAAGCGATTATATTTAATCTTTCTTCTTGATTAAAAGAAAGGTCGGTCTTAAAAAGAAATCCTGAGGAGTTAAGATAATAAATACTCCCATTAAAAATTGAACAGCTAATGATATCTTTTAAGGAAGTTAGAGAAATTTTTTGGTCAACCAAATCTATTTCATTTAATTCTCCTCCGCCTTCACCGGTTTCAGTTGTCGGAGGTAGTAAAATAAATAATTTTTGGGGGTTTTCAGGATTGAAATAAACCTCTTCTACAGACGAATTTAAGAAATCAAGAGAAGTCAAAACTGCCGGAGTTTTATCTATTTCCAAAAGATAATAGATTAAGTTTTCTTTCGTCTGAACTTTTAACAGAACTGTTTCTGAATTAGGAGAAAATTTTAAGTCAAATAACTGAACTTCTCCTTTGGAAATATCTCTTTCATCAACTAGATGGCTTTTGACGTTTTTATCTAATTCAAAGAGTTTTAAAGCCCAACCTTGATTCTTATCGTCTTCTTCTCTTAGAATTATTTTTTTTCCATCCGGCGAGAAAAAGAGGTCCTTTGTTTTTTTTATTATCACTGTAAAGCTTGGGTTTTCTGGAATTAAAACAATATTTTTTGCTTCAGTAACTTCTCCTTTTTTTATTTCCAATGTTTTTTTCCATATGTGAAACTCTTCTTTTTTAATTTCTACATCATATTTTTTAGACAGGAGATTTTCAATAAGTACTGAGCCGAAGAAAAAATCAGTTTTCTCTTTAAGTTCACCGTCAAGGTAAATTTGGACATTTTTAGGCCAGACCTTAAAATAAAAAACTCCCGGCTGGATGGATTTCTTCGTTTTCCAATCAAACCTCCAACCTAAAGAATAAAAAACAGTTAAGGGAGCTGCTGTTAGAAATAAGATTAATAGGATTAAAAATAAAATATTCTTAGTTTTTCGCGTCATATATATTATTTTACCTAAATTTATCCCTCTTGCCAACTTTTGGGTTTTGCTTTAAGATATAAGTGTCCGCTCTTACAATACATTATTGTATTTGAGGAGAGGGTACCTAATATGGAAGAGAAATTTGTTATTCAAGGGGGGAATCCTTTAAAGGGAGAAGTTGAAATAAGGGGAGCAAAGAATGCTGCTTTCCCTATATTAGCAGCCTCTCTTTTAACCAAAGAAACTTGTGTTATTGATAATATTCCTTTAATTGAGGATGTTTTCAAAATGATAAAAATTCTTGAAAAGACGGGAGCTGAAATTTCTTGGACGGGAAAAAGAAAAATTGAAATAAATTCTTCAAAAGTCAGCCCCTCTAAAGTTCCTTTTAATCTTGTAGGATGCTTTAGGGGGTCTATTTTGCTTTTAGGAGGATTATTGGCTCGTTTTAATAGAGTAAAAATTCCTTCTCCAGGCGGATGCATTATTGGAGTAAGGTCTATTGATACTCATTTAGACGCTTTTAAACAAGCAGGGGTTAAAATTTCTTCAGAGAGCGAATTTTATCGTTTTGAAAAAAGAAAACAAGATAAATCTTTAGAAATTATTCTTAAAGAAATTAGCGTTACAGCAACAGAAAATATGCTTTTGTTTGCTGCTGCTAATCCTAAAAAAACTGTTATTAAAATAGCTGATCAGGATTATCAGGTCCAGGAATTGATTAAAGTTCTTGAGAAAATGGGTGTTGAGATTAAATGCTCGGGAATTAGAAAATTAGAAGTCATTGGGAAGAAAAAATTAAAAGGATTTAAGCATACTATAATGTATGATCCTATTGAAACAGGCACTTTTATTATTGCAACTCTGGCAACAAAAGGACAAGTAATAATTAAAAACGCTGAATTGTCATTTCTTAGTTTATTTTTAAAAAGATTAAAGGATTTTGGAGCTAATTTTAAAATTATAGATTCAAAAACAATAAAAGTTTTGCCTTCTAAAAAAATTAGGATTGATAAAGTTCAGAGTTTGCCTTATCCTGGAATTCATTCTGATTTGCAGCCCGAATTAGGCGTATTGGCAACTCAGACAAAAGGTCCCACAATGATACACGATCCTTTATTTGACGGTAGATTAAGATATCTTAACGAATTAAATAGAATGGGAGCTGACATTATATTCTGTGATCCTCATAGAGCTATTGTTTATGGTCCAAACCAGCTTCAGGGAATTGAGATGCCTAGTTCAGACATTAGAGCTGGAGCAGCAATGATTATTGCCGGACTTATTGCAAAGGGAACAACTGTTATTCATAATATTTATCAGATTGATAGGGGATATGAGAAGATAGAAGAACGACTTCAAAAATTGGGAGCAGAAATCAAAAGAGTTAAAGCATAAAATTTATGTTTACAAAGAAAATTGGTATTGATTTAGGAACTTGCAATTCAGTGGTTTTTACTCCCCAAAAAGGAATGGTTTTGAGTGAGCCATCAGTGGTAGCAGTTGCCCTTACTGAAAATAAAATTCTGGCCGTGGGACAGGAGGCAAAAGAGATGATAGGCCGGACGCCCGATACTATCAGGATTTATCGACCCTTAAGAGATGGAGTGATTGCTGATTATCGAGTTACCGAAGCAATGCTGAGATATTTTATTAAAAAAACAGCCACAGTTTTTAGGTTTTTAAAACCAGAATTATTAGTTGGAGTGCCGGCCGGTATTACTTCCACTGAAAAGAGGGCAGTGATTGAGGCTGGGATAGCAGTTGGAGCGAGGGCAGTTTATGTGGCAAAGGAACCGATTTTAGCTGCGATTGGCGCTGGCATCCCCATCAATTCTTGTTCAGGGCATATGATCGTTGATATCGGCGGAGGAACTTCAGAGGTAGCTGTAATTTCTCTCGGTGGAATAGTGACTTGCCGTTCGCTCAGGGTGGCTGGGGACAAAATGGATTGGGCAATTTCAGATTATATCAAGAAAAAATATAATTTAGCCATTGGTGAGCAGACCGCTGAAGAGATAAAAATAAAGATCGGGACAGCTATACCAGAAAAGGAAGAAAAAAAAATAGAAATTCGAGGTCGGGATTTAATTTCTGGATTACCTCAGAACATTAAGATTGCTTCTAATGAAGTTTGCGAGGCAATTTCCGATCAACTTGGTGAAATTGTTCAGGTAGTTAAGATAGTTTTAAGAGATACTCCTCCCGAACTTTCAGCTGATATTATGGATAAAGGAATGATTCTTTCAGGAGGAGGAGCGTTGCTTAGAAATATTGATGAACTTATTGCTCAGGTTACCGGCGTGCCCTGTTTTTTAGCTGAAGACCCATTGCTTTGTGTGGCAAAAGGAACAGGCGTTGTCCTGGAAAACCTTGAGTCCTACAAGAAAAGTATAATGGCGAAAAAGTAGTATGAATGATCATCAAAAACAGTGGGAGTTCTTAAAGAAATCAGCAGAGTTAAATAGATTGCCTCACGCTCTTTTGTTCTATGGTCAAGAAGGATTAGGGAAAAAGGCATTAGCAATTGAGTTTTCTAAGTTTCTTATCGGGAAAATAAGCCCCCCCGATTTTATTTTGATTGAACCAGAGGCAGAAACTGCCTTCGCTAAAGCTTCGGCGAGCCAAGGAATCCAGATTGCTCAAATAAGAAAGCTTATAAGAAAACTTTCTTTTAAACCCTATTTAGCTGATTTTAAAATTGTAGTTTTAAATAATGCTCACTTAATGACTCAGGAAGCTCAAAACTGTTTTTTAAAATTTCTTGAGGAACCGAAAGGAGAAACCATTTTAATTTTGGTGACAGCTTATCCTTCGTTGTTGCTTCCAACTATTATTTCTCGGGTACAGAAAGTCAGATTTTTCCCAACGAAAAACTTCGAAGTTAAAAACAAGGAAGAACTTATTTCGGACTTAATTAAAATAAGTGGGTCTGATTTAGTTTCTCGTTTTCAGTACGCTAAAAATATTTCAACAGAAAATTTAAAAGAGATTTTAGATACTTGGCTGAGATATTTTAGAAAAATATTTCTTGAGCGTGTAGTAAACCAACAAAAAAACAAGGATTTTAATCGATATTCTTTATCCAAAATAAAAAACATCATTAGGCAAATTCAAACTACAAAACACTTAATTTTTACCACCAACACTAACTCACGTCTTGCCTTAGAAATTTTGCTAATGGAGATGTGATTACAGTTATGATTCTCAAAACAGCTCCATGTTTTTATTGCTGGGGATTTTTCTCGACAATGGATAGATTTTTTGTTATAATTAAAATATAAGAACCCCCCGCCTTGGCGGGGGAACCTTGATTCGCTATTGTATAAATATATATTCTTGAATTATGGATTATAAAGAGATTATTGATAAAATCAAGCCGGAGATGGAAAAGGTTGTTAGTTTTTTAGAAAGGGAATTAGTAAAAATTAGAACTGGCAGGGCTTCTGCTTCTTTGGTTGAAGACATAATTGTTGAATGTTTCGGGCAGAAGTTTCCTTTAAAACAATTAGCAGCGATATCTTCTTCGGGACCTAGGCAGATTATTGTCCAACCTTGGGATAAGTCCTATATTGAGCCAATTGAAAAAGCGATTTCCCAATCAATCTTAGGCACAGCCCCAGTCGTTGATAAAGATTTAATTCGTATTTCTTTACCCTCCTTAAGCGATGAGTACCGAAAAAATTTACTTAGAATTTTGTCAGAAAAGCAGGAAGAGGCAAAGAAAACAATAAGACATTGGAGAGGAGAGGCCTGGGAGGAAGTCCAAGAGAGGGCCAAACAAGGAGAAATCCGAGAGGACGATAAATTTCGGGCTAAGGACAATCTTCAGGAATTGATAGATAAATATAATAAAAAAATTGAAGAAATAGGGGAGAGGAAGAAAAAAGAAGTACTTGAGTAATATGATTTTAGCTATTATTGTTTTTATTTTTATTCTTGGTTTTTTGGTTTTTATTCATGAATTGGGTCATTTTATTGTTGCCAAAAAATCGGGGATTAAAGTTGAGGAGTTTGGCATTGGCTTTCCACCGAGGATTTGGGGTAAGAAAAAAGGAGAAACAATTTATTCAATTAATGCTATTCCCATCGGAGGTTTTGTAAAACTTTACGGGGAAGATGAAGTAGATGAAAAGTGTCTTTCTGATCCTCTGAGTTTTACCGCCAAGCCATTATGGGTTAGATCTTTGGTAGTTTCTGCAGGAGTGGTAATGAATTTTCTTGTTGCGGTGATTATTTTTTATTTTCTTTTAGCTAATAGCGGTTTTGCCAACCAGCAATATTTACTTTTTGATTATAAATTTCCTTTTGGTGAGCAGCAAAACTTTCCTTTTATTTCGTTAATTGCTGAAAATTCCCCGGCAGAAAAGGCCGATTTAAAACCAAATAGTATTATTATTAGCGGAAACGGAATTAGGATTGGGAGTTCAAAACAATTTATTCAATTTATTAATAAGAATAAAGGAAAAGAGGTTTTCTTAGAAGTGAAAAGTTTAAGCACTAAAGAAGTTAAAAAGGTCAATGTTGTTCCTCGAATTGATTCTCCTGAGGGACAAGGCGCTTTAGGGGTTAGTTTAGGAGATATAGCTGAGATTAGATATGAAACTATTGCAGAAAAAACCTCAGTTGGATTTTTGCATACTTTGAATCTTGCTCATTATTCGATAGTGTCTTTAGGCCATCTTATAAAAATTTCTTTTGAACAAAGAACAATTAAACCCCTAAGTTTTTCTGTGGCGGGGCCTGTAGGAATTTTAGCCATAACGAAAATAACTTTAAAGGGAGGAATAATAGCAATACTGAATTTAGTGGCTTTAATTTCATTAGCTTTGGCTATAGTCAATATTATTCCTTTCCCTGCTTTAGACGGGGGAAGATTAGTGCTAATGAGTTTTGAAGGTTTAACTAAAAAAAAGATTCCTCTAAAAATAGAAAGAAATATAAATTTAATTGGTTTTGTTTTGCTTATCTTTCTTCTGGTTTTGGTTACCTATAAAGATATAGTGCAATTTAAAGATGTATTGTTTTAATTATGCTACAATCCAAACTTTTTTCTAAGACATTAAAAAAAGCTCCGAAAGAGGCAAAAATTGCTTCTCATAAATTATTATTGAGAGGTGATTTTATTTCTCAATTGGCTTCGGGAGTTTATAGTTTTTTACCTTTAGGATACAGAATTCACAGAAAAATAGAGGAGGTTGTGCGAGAAGAAATGAATGCAATCGGCGGCCAAGAAGTTTTTCTGCCATCTTTACAGCCAAAAGAAATTTGGCAAAAGACAGATCGTTGGGACCATATGGACCCGCCTCTTTTTAAAATTAAAGATAGGCATAAAAAAGAATTTGTTTTAGGCCCAACCCATGAAGAAGTAATCACCGATCTGCTAAAGGGCCGAGTTCAATCATATAAAGATTTGCCCGTTTATTTTTATCAAATTCAAACAAAATTTAGAAACGAAATGCGCTTTACCGGCGGTCTTTTGCGGGCAAGGGAATTTGTAATGAAAGACCTTTATAGTTTTCATACTGATAAAAAAGATTTAGATAAGTTTTTTAATAAAGTACTTTTGGCTTACGATAAGATTTTTAAACGTTGCGGACTAAAGGCAATAAAAAGTGAGGCATCCGGGGGAGTTTTTACTAAAGAAAAGACCTATGAATTCCAGGTTATGTCAAAAGAGGGAGAAGATAAGATAATTTATTGTCCTAAATGTAATTGGGCAACCAACTTAGAGGTAACTAAAATTAAAGCTGGGCAGAAATGTCCTAAGTGTAAAAGTAAATTAGTTAAAGCTAATTCTATTGAAGTAGGGCATACTTTTAGATTAGGGACAAAATATTCTAAAGCCCTTAATCTTTATTTCAGAGATAAAAAAGGGGAAAAGAAGCCAGTGGTAATGGGTTGCTATGGAATTGGCCTGGGGAGATTAATGGCAGCGATTGTTGAGATTAATCATGATGATAAAGGAATTATTTGGCCAAAAGAAGTGGCTCCTTTCCATGTTCATTTAATTCAGATTGAGGATAATCAGAAAATTAAAAAAGCAGCAGAGAAGCTGTATAGAGATTTGCAAAACAAAGCAGTTGAAGTGTTATATGATGATAGAAACGATAAAAGCGCTGGAGAAAAATTTGCCGAAGCAGATTTAATTGGAATACCAGTTAGAGTAGTTGTTAGTGAAAAAACATTGAAAAATAATTCTATAGAGGTTAAAAAAAGAGATGAGAATAAAACATGCTTAATAAAATTTTCTCATATATTTCAAATAATATAGCTATTGATTTAGGGACTGCTAATTCTCTGGTTTATGTTCAAGGCAGAGGAATAGTTATCAACGAGCCCTCGGTGGTAGCAATAAATCAAAAGACCGGCCAAATCCTGGCAATTGGCGAGGAAGCTAAAAAAATGGTTGGCCGGACTCCAGCCCATATTGTTGCTACCAGGCCTTTGGTTGAAGGAGTAGTTTCTGATTTTGAGGTTACCGAGCAAATGTTGAAATACTTCATTGAAAAAGTTCACAAAAGGAGATTTATTTTAGGCCCTCGGCCTCGGGTTATCGTTGGTGTTCCTTACGGAGTTACCGAAGTTGAAAAAAAGGCGGTTCGTGATGCTACCAGGAATGCCGGAGCAAGAGACGTATTTTTGATAGAAGAGCCAATGGCAGCAGCTATTGGAGCGAGATTAGCGGTTCAGGAAGCTGGTGGTAATTTTATTATTGATATTGGTGGAGGAACGACTGAAGTGGCGGTGATTTCTCTTGGAGGAGTAGTTATCGCCAAAAGCTTGCGCATTGCAGGAGACAAACTTAATGAAGATATAATTAGATTTGCTCAAGAGGAATATAAGTTATTAATAGGAGAGAGGGGAGCCGAAGAGGTTAAAATCGGAATTGGTTCCGCCTATCCTTTAAAGGAAAAAAGAGAACTTCCTTTAAGAGGAAGAAATTTAGTTACCGGATTACCGGAAGAAATTTTGGTTACCGATGAAGATATCAGAAGGGCCTTAGGAAAATCAGTAAAACAGATTGTTACAGCCATAAAGACCACGGTAGAAGAAACTCCCCCTGAACTTTTAGCCGATATTATGGCAAAAGGGATTTATCTTGTAGGCGGCGGCAGTTTGCTTAAAGGCTTAGATATCTTAATTCAAGAAGAGGTGAAAATTCCTGTTAAGATTATTGAAGACCCAATGACCGCAATGGTTAGGGGGGCAGGAATGGTTTTAGAAAATCTTGATGAATTATATGAGACATTAACTGAGACCGAAGAAATGAAACCACTAAAGTGAAAATTTTTAGTTTTTAATTTTTAGTTTTTAATTTCTATGATATCCAGACAAGACGTTCAATATATTGCAAAGCTTGCTCGGCTTGGTTTGACAGAAAATGAGATTAAAAAGTTTCAGAAAGACCTTTCTTCAATTTTAGATTACTTTAAGTCATTAAAAGAAATTGATGTTTCAAAGATAGAACCGACCTTTCATCCAGCTGAGCATTTTTTTGAGAAAAAATTAGAGATAATGAGAGAAGACAAAGCGGAACATCAGTCACCGGAGATAGCTAATAAGTTAGTTGAGGCAGTACCTGAGAAGAAGGGAAGACACGTAAAAGTTAAAGCCGTGCTTTAAAAACATGGAGCTTCACGAACTTGCCATTATTCAAGCTCATAAAGGACTTTTAGAAAAGAAATTCTCAGCTTCGGAACTAACCAAAGCTTTTTTAAATAGAATTGGAAAACTTGATAAAAAGATTTCAGCTTTTTTGACAATTACAGAGGACTCAGCTCTTTTAGAGGCAAAAAAAATTGATGATTTGATTTCAGCTGGTAAAAATATTTCAATTTTAGCCGGTATCCCTTTGTCTGTTAAAGATAATATTTTAGTTGATGGGGTGAGAACAACTTGCGCTTCAAAAATTCTTAAAAACTATATTGCTCCTTATGATGCAACCTGTATAAAAAAACTTAAAAAATTAGGAGCAATAATTTTAGGAAAGACAAATCTGGACGAATTTGCTATGGGAGCTTCCACTGAGAATTCTGCTTTTTTTCCAACTAAAAATCCTCATGATTTGACTCGGGTGTCTGGAGGGAGCTCTGGAGGTTCAGCAGCTGCCGTAGCTGCTGATTTATGCTGTTATGCCCTGGGTTCTGATACAGGAGGTTCTATCAGGCAACCAGCTTCTTTTTGCGGCGTGGTAGGGCTAAAACCAACTTATGGAGCAGTGTCTCGTTATGGCTTAGTTGCTTTTGCTTCCTCTTTAGACCAAATAGGACCAATAACAAAAACAGCAGAGGACGCTAAGGTTGTGTTTAATGCAATTTCCGGAAAAGATTCCTTAGATTCTACAAGCGTTGAATTAAGAATTAAGAATTATGAATTAAGAATTAAGGATTTAAGAATCGGGATACCAAAAGAGTATTTTGTAGAAGGAATGGATAAAGAAGTAGAGAAGATAATTGGGCAATCAATTGAAAAAATAGAGAAAATGGGGGCAAAAATTGAAGAAATTAGTTTACCTCATACAAAATATGTCATACCTGCTTATTATCTTATTAATACATCTGAGGCCTCTGCTAACTTATCTCGATACGACGGAATTAAATACGGATTATCAAAAACCGGAAATAAAAATTTATTAGATGTCTATTTGCAAAGTAGGGAAGATGGTTTCGGCGACGAAGTGAAAAGAAGAATTATGCTCGGCACTTACGCGCTTTCAGCGGGTTACTACGATGCTTATTATTTGAAAGCCGAAAGAATTAGGACATTAATTATAGAAGACTTTAACGCCGTATTTAAAAAAGTCGATGTTATTTTGACTCCCACGGCTCCAACTCCCGCTTTTAAAATTGGAGAAAAAAATACAGATTCTTTGTCAATGTATCTGTGTGATATTTTTACGGCTTCCGTAAATTTAGTTGGTCTGCCTGCTGTTTCTGTACCGGTTGGCTTTACCAAGAGCAGGCTCCCGGTTGGTTTGCAAATTATTGGGAAACCATTTGAAGAAAATAAAATTTTAGAAATTAGTAAAATCTATGAATAATGTATTTTCTTTTATTTTATCTCCGGTACTTTTATTTTATATAAAAACCCTTTTTATAATTCTTGGTTTTACTTTTTTAATTTGGACTATTCTCCTTCTTTTGAAAAATAGTTGGCTTAAACGCCGTTTTTTAGAGAATTGGGTAGAATTTTTTGCTTATCGGCCTTTTGGGGTGAAAAAAACTTTCAAGCAATGGGCTAAGATTACCAAAAGATTGGAAACTGGCAAGGAAGCAGAATGCAAGTTAGCTGTAATTGAAGCAGATAGTTTGCTAAACGATATTTTTAAAGAAATGGGATACAGCGGCGAAACAATAGAAGAGATATTAAAGCAATTAGATTCAACTACTTTGCCAAATATTAAGCAAATTTGGGAAGCGCATAAAATCCGCAATAATGTTGTCCATGACCCCGATTATCGCTTTACTTTAGATGAAGCAAAAAAGACACTTGGAATTTTTGAAAAAGCCCTCCGTGACTTGGAGATGTTTTAAGTTTCCAGGCAATAAAGCTTACCCTCGCGCTAATGAAATTGGTAGCGAGGGTTGATTTTTTTTGAAAAATATAATAAAATGGACCTGCGGGGTGGAGAAGTAGTATCTTGCGAGGCCCATAACCTCGAGACCCGGGCGCACATCCCGGCCCCGCAACAAGAGTTTTGTATTATTTCCGAACCTACGGTATAATAAAACAATAATTAAGATATCGTAGGTTTTATGGCAAAAACAAAAGAAAAAAATAAAGCGATTAGATTACGTAAAAAGGGAAAAAGCATAAAAGATATAGCAGAAAGTATAGAGATAGCTAAAAGTACAGTTAGTATCTGGTGTCGAGATATCGAGTTAACTCCTGAGCAAATTGAAAAACTGTGTCAGAAAAGAATTAAAGGTGGTTATGAGGGAAGGATTAAAGGTGCGCGAATGCAGCATGAACGTCGTATTGAAAAAATAGAAAGATGCAGAAAAGAAGGAGCTAAAAAAATTGGCAAGTTGTCAAAAAGAGATTTACTAATAGCTGGGTTGTCATTATATTGGGGGGAGGGATCAAAAAAATCAAGAAGTGTAAGATTTAGTAACTCAGATCCCGAATCGATAAAATTTATGATAGCGGTTTTCAAAGGAGTATTCGGAATAAAAAAAGACAGATTTTCTGCTTATATAGGCATTAATCAGATTCATAAAGATAGGATAGAAGAAGTAGAAGGGTATTGGTCTAAGGTTGCTGGGATTCCAAGAAGTCAATTTACCAAAACAACACTGATCAAGGCAAGAAATAAAAAGAATTATAGTAATTCCCCTGTCCATTATGGAACAGTGACAATTAGAATAAGAAAGTCGGCTGATTTGTATTATCAAATAATGGGCTTGATAGGTGGTTTAAGTAATATGCCGACGTAGCTCAGGGGTAGTAGCGAGCGTTTCATACGCGCTAGGTCGTAGGTTCAAATCCTACCGTCGGCACAGAAGTAGATTTTGGGGGCGTAGATCAATTGGTTAGATCGTTTCCTTGTCACGGAAAAGGTTGCCGGTTCGAGTCCGGTCGTCCCCGCATAACAGAAGCCCTTTTTGGGCTTTTTTTTGTTGACAAAAAACCGTTATATTGGTAAAAATAGTATTACAAATTTGTCCTTTGAAAATTAAATAATTAAAGTTTGAAATAAACTGAAAGGAGATAAGATGCGTATAAGAATTGATCCGCATGTACATTGCAGAGATGGTGGGCAAGCGTATAAAGAAACCATAGCTCATGTTTTTCAAATTGCAGAACAACAAGGCGTGACGCATATTTTTGATATGCCGAATACTGATCCGCCTATTTTAACAGAAAAAGATGTTCACGAGAGATTCGCATTAGTTCCAGAGACAAAAAAAAGAAATTATTTTTTGTATCTTGGCTTAACGCCTGATGAAGAACAATTAGAGCAAGCCGTAGTTACCTTTGACAGGTTGACAAGAGTCATTGGATTTAAACTATATGCTGGTAAGTCGGTAGGGGATTTGGAGGTTATTGAAGAGGAACAGCAGAAAAAAATATACGCTATTCTTACTGCTTTAGAATACGAAGGCGTAATTGCTGTTCATTGTGAGAAAAAAAGTGAGTTAAAGCCGGACCTCTGGGATTTCTCAAATCCAATTTCTCATTCTTGGGCAAGGCCGAAGGAAGCAGAAGTAGCTTCAATACAAGACCAAATAAGATTTGTTAAAGACACGGGCTTCCAGGGTAATTTACATATTGTCCATGTCTCGTGCCCGGAGTCGGTGGAATTAATAGATTCTGCAAGAAAAGAAATTAATATTACGTGCGGAGTAACTCCACATCATGTTATGTGGGACAATAGACGATTAAGTGAGTCCAATGGCTTGCTTTATAAAATGAACCCGCCGTTGAGAAATCAATCAGACGTGTTAGGTCTAACAGAGTGTCTGAAAGCGGGCAAAATAGACTGGATTGAAACAGATCATGCTCCTCATCCCTACGGAGAAAAACTTCATTCAAGTAATCCGCCATCAGGATATCCCTCTTTATATCTTTACAAAGATTTTGTAGAGAAATTTTTGCCAGGTCTTGGTATAAATGGAGAGGAAATAAGGAAGCTAACCCATGACAATATTTGCAGAACGTTTCGTTTGAATATTTGAGAAAGGAGAAGATAGATATGATTGAGCTTTCAAATGGACATAAAATAAAATACGTGGCAGCCAGTGGGGCTTTGAGTTTTGATGGAAAGGGTTATTCGCACGAATGGCCCTTAAGATGGATAGGGTTGATTGACCCATCACTTTTTACTGTTGTTGCTAAAACGGTTACTTATAAACCGAGAAAAGGAAATCTGTGCTGGTATAAACCTTGGGGATGTATTCGGTTACTGCCTGGCGGAGTAGTCAACGCTGTTTGGCTTACAAATAAAGGGATTAGGTGGTGGTGCGAAGAAAAAGGCATTTTTGCAGACAAAAGAAAAATCTCTTTGGTTGGCTCAATTCTTTCTGATAATAACTACGAGCTTGTTGAGATGGCAACGATGATGAATGATTTTGATTTAGTTGGTTTAGAATTGAATTGGTCATGTCCGAACACTAAAGGAGATTTTTTGGAAAACACAACAAAAATAATAGAAGGATGTAGGGCAGTAAAGAAGGTAAGTTGTTTTCCGTTGATTCTTAAACTTTCAGTGGTTCATGGTGTTGAAGCAATTCTTCCTGCGGTTGAAGGAATTGTTGAAGCAATCTCAATCAATAGTGTTCCTTGGGCAATTATTTTTCCAAACAAGAAAAGCCCTTTTGCACATTTAGGAGGTGGAGGAGTTTCAGGAAAAGTTGCCCAACCTCATACATGGGGATTTGTAGAGAAACTTGTTTCTCTGACCAAGGTTCCGATAATTGGTCCCAGCGTTTGGGAATTTTCTGATATTGAGAAGCTACGAGAAATCGGGGCAAAAGCAATAAGCTTTGGCTCAATATTTCTCAGATATCCTTGGAAACCCACACAGTTTGTTCGAAAAGATATGAAAAGAAACCAAAATTGAATTGAAAGGAAAAAAGAAATGGAAGCAAAAGATAAAATTATTGTGGCCCTGGATGTAAACACTCTCGAGAAAGCCCTGGGTTTGGTTAAGGAGCTGAAAGATTGTGTGGGATGTTTCAAAATCGGCTTGCAGTTTATTACTGCGATGTTGAGGTCAATAATTGTTCCTATTACCGGGAGAGAAGTTACTTTGATACAAACATTATTCAACGAGCTTGACGGTAATATTATGTGGGATGGAAAATTTGACGACATTCCTAATACTGTGGCTGGCGCTTCTCAAGAAGTTATTAAGATAGGCGTAAAGATGTTTAATCTTCATGCTTCGGCAGGTGAAGAAGCAATCGCTAAAGCGGTTGCCAATAAGGGCAAAGCTCTTTGTCTGGGTGTTACTGTTTTAACTTCAATTGATGAAGATGAATGTTTATCAATTTTTGGAGATTTCCCAAGCTATAAAGTTATCCAATTTGCTAATATGCTTGTTGATAAAAAAGCGGACGGTATTATTTGTTCGCCAAAAGAGCTTGGTGTTTTATCTGAAGAAAACATAAATCTTTTGAAGGTTACGCCTGGCATTCGGCCGAAATGGGCTCAGACGGGAGATCAAAAACGGGTGATGACGCCCTATGAAGCAATCAAGGCCGGGGCTGACTATTTAGTAATTGGCCGGCCAATTAGAGAACCGCCAAAAGAAATTGGAAGCCCGGTAGAAGCTGCTAAGAATATCGCTCAAGAAATTGAACAAGCATTGAAAGAGAAAGGAGATTGATTATGGAAAATTTACCAGTGCCTATTAATGATCCTAAGTGGTATGATGATAGGGTTTTGACTGCAGAAGAAATTCTCAAATGGTTTGAGCTTTACGATGCGGTTTGGGTATATGATTCTACTGACCCAAAAGCCCCTCACGCCGAATTGACTTCCGGAAAGTGCAGTAATGGATTCTTTGATTGCATGCGGATTCTTCGCAATCCAAAACTCTGTGAGATTTTGGCTTGTCAGCTTGTTAGAAAGTTAAAAGAAGCTGGGATAGAAAAAGTTGACTGGGTTATCGGTTCCCCTTATGCTGCTATTACCTTCTCTTATGAGATAGCTAAAGGGTTTAATGCAATTCATGCATTTACTGAGAAAGATCCAAAAATAATCCCTACCGATTCTCCTGGAAAGAAAAGAATGCTTTGGCAAAGAATGCAGATTCCTAAAGATGCAGTTGTCCTTCAGGCGGAAGAACTTATTACAACAAGCAGCACTTTTAAGGAAGTTCGTTGGGCAGTAGAACAAGGAAATTACGAGCCGGTTAATTTTTTACCGGTTGTTGGAGCCCTCGTTCATCGTCCCCCGAAGCTTCCAGTAGATTACAATGGAATAAAGATAGTTTCTTTAGTTGAGACAGAGGTATGGGCAGTTGAACAGAAAGATTGTCCTTTATGTAAAATTGGCTCTCCTCGTTATCGACCCAAAGAAAACTGGAAAAAGCTAACTGGCCAAGCTTAAAAAACCAAAAATATAGCCGTTGAAAAAATATTTCAACGGCTTTTCTTATCCACAATTTCGGGGTTGATTTTAAGGGAAATTTAGAGTAAAATGAAAGCATGCGGAAACCTCTTAAAATTAAAACTAAGGGAGATAAAATTGATGTTACGGTGCCGGGGGAAAAACCAACGGTGGGGCATTTGCACCCTTTGACTTTGGTTAAAAGAAAGGTTGAAGAGATCTTTCAAGCAATGGGTTTTTCGGTAATTGAGGGTCCTGAAATTGAAAACGAATGGTATAACTTTGATGCTTTGAATATTCCTAAAGATCATCCGGCTCGAGATATGTGGGATACTTTTTATTTAAAAAATGGTCTGCTTTTGCGAACTCATACTTCGCCGGTTCAAATTCGTTATATGGAGAAGAATAATCCTCCTTTTAGAATTGTTGTTCCCGGAAGGATTTTCCGACACGAGGCAACCGATGCAAGCCATGAGACCAATTTTTATCAAGTAGAAGGATTAATGGTTGGCAAAGACGTTTCAGCAGCTAACTTTAAAGCAATTATTGATGAATTTCTTTTAAGATTCTTTGGAAAGCAAGTTAAAAGCCGTTTAAGGCCAAGCTTTTTCCCTTTTACCGAACCAAGCTTTGAAGTAGATATGACTTGTTTGGTTTGTCAGGGGAAAGGATGCAGCACTTGTTCAAGGACCGGTTGGATAGAATTAATGGGAGCGGGAATGGTTCATCCCAATGTTTTGAAAGCAGGAGGGATTAACCCTAAGAATTGGCAGGGATTTGCTTTTGGAATCGGAATGGATAGATTAGCAATGATGAAGTATAAAATAAACGACATTAGATTGTTTTATTCGGGAGATTTAAGATTTCTTGAGCAGTTTTAATATAGTAAATTATGTTGATATATGGTTTTTTCATATAATTGGCTAAAAGAATATATTAAATTACCAAAGCCAGAAAAACTGGCAGAGCTTTTGACTATGCATGCTTTTGAGGTTGAAGAAATTAAAAAAGCAGGTAAAGATTATGTTTTAGATATTGATGTTTTGCCGAATAGAGGGTCTGATTGTTTTTCTCATATTGGAATAGCGCGTGAGTGCGCGGCATTCACAAATTCCAGATTACAAATTCCAAAATTCAAACTCAAGGAAGATAAAAATTTAAAAACAAGAAATTCTGTTGCCGTTGAAGTTAAAAATAAAAATGATTGTTCAAGATACACCGCTCGGGTTATTGCTAATGTAAAAGTTGGTCCTTCGCCAAAATGGATTCAAGAGCGACTAAAAGTTTGCGGCTTAAGGCCTATTAACAATATTGTTGATGCTACAAACTACGTTATGCTGGAAACCGGTCAGCCCCTTCACGCTTTTGATTTAGATAAGATTTCTAATAAGAAAATAATTGTCAGAAGGGCTAAAAATGGAGAGAAAATTATTACCTTAGACAATAAAAGATATAATTTAGACAAGGATATTTTAGTTATCGCTGACGTAAAAAATCCTTTAGCTGTTGCCGGCATAAAGGGTGGTAAGAAAGCTGAAATAGATAAAAAAACAAAAACTATTGTTTTAGAATCAGCTAATTTTGATTCCCGAATTGTTCGTAAAAGTTCTAAAAAATTAGGTTTAAAAACCGATGCTTCCTGGCGCTTTGAGCACGGAATTGATCCAAGTTTAACAGAAACAGGAATAAATAGAGCAGCTGAAATAATTCAAAATATAGCAAAAGGCAAAATTACTTCTGGTTTAGTTGATTTTTATCCCAAAAAAGTTCTACCAAAAAAGATTAAACTGGATTATAGATATCTTACAAAACTTTTAGGTTTAAAAATAGAAAGGAAAGATGTTAAACAAATTTTAAAGAGATTAGGGTTTAAAATTATTAAAGAAGAACACCCAATTTTAATTGTAGAAATTCCTACTTTTCGCTTGGACATTTCTTTACCTGAAGATTTGATTGAGGAAATCGGTAGAATTTATGGATTTCAGAGAATACCGGCCGCTTTCCCGATCGTTTCTTTAATTCCGCCAAAAAGAAATTTTGAGATTTTTTGGGAAGATATCACCAAAAATATTTTAAAAGAAAGTGGATTTACCGAAGTTTATAACTATTCTTTTATCGGGGAAAAGGAAGCCGAGGTTTTTAAAAGCGCTGTTGAGGTAGAGAACCCGATGAGCGTGGAACAGAAATATTTAAGGCCGAGCTTAATTCCCAATTTGCTCAAGAATGTAATAGATAATTTTAGATATTTTAACGAGATTAAAATTTTTGAATTAGGAAAGATATTTCCCAAAGAACGATTAGAGAAGCGAATGCTTGCCGGACTAATTACAGGAGACGCATTTTATCAAGCAAAAGGAGTTGTGGATTCGCTTTTAAAAAAATTAGGTATTAGTAATATCTGGTATGATGAGTACAAACCTACTCCTGAACAAAGCAAGATTTTTATTTGGCAGAAAGAAAGGTGTGCCGAGATTAAGGTTGATGGGCAGGAAATAGGATTCTTAGGGGAGATTTCCCCAGGAATATTTAAAAAAACTAAAGTGGTTATATTTGATATTGATTTTGAGAAATTAATAAAACTTTGTTCTGAAGAACATGAATATCAGCCGATTTCTCAGTATCCGGCAGCCATCCGAGATTTAGCTGTCTTGGTACCACTAGATGTTAAAGTTGTAGATGTATTGAATAAGATTAATGTTGCTGGAGGCGCTTTGGTTAGAGATGTTGACCTTTTCGATATTTATGAAGGAGAGGGAATTGTCCAAGGAAAAAAGAATTTGGCTTTCCATATAATTTATCAAGCAGAGGATAGAACTCTTAAATCAAAGGAAATTGATAAAATCCATCAAAAAATAATTAAAATCTTAGAAGAAAATCCCGAGTGGGAAGTGAGAAAATAATATGGTTCGTAAAAAAACATCACCAAAATTAAAAAAGCGAGTTAAAAATAAGGAAGCTGAATATACTGCCAAAGATATTTATGTTTTGAAGGGCTTGGAACCGGTAAGAAAAAGACCGGCAATGTATATTGGTTCAACCGGTCCCGATGGTTTGCATCATTTAGTCTGGGAAGTATTAGATAACGGCCTTGATGAATGTTTGGCCGGCTATGCAAAAAACATTGAAATTGCCCTCTTGCCGGGAAATAAAGTAAAAATGGTTGACGACGGACGAGGAATTCCGGTAGATAAACATCCCCAGACAAAAAAATCAGCTTTGGAAACAGTAATGACCACTTTGCATGCCGGAGCAAAGTTTGGGGGGAAGGCCTATCAGGTAGCAGGAGGTCTGCACGGAGTAGGAGTTTCGGTCGTTTGCGCTTTATCTAACTATATGAAAACTGAAGTTTGTCGTGGTGGTTTTAAATATTCTCAAGAATATTCTAAAGGGAAAACAAAAACAAAAGTTAAAAAAGTAGGTCCTTGCCGGCAGACCGGAACGACTGTTCTGTTTGAACCGGATCCGGAAATTTTTAAAGAGATTAAGTTTAGCAAAAAAAGAATTTTAAATCATTTGCGCCAGCAGGCCTATTTAACTAAAGGAATTAGAATAACTTTTAGAGACGAAAGAGAAGAAAAAATAAGTTACAGTTTTTATTTTGAGGGCGGTCTCACTTCTTATGTTAAATATTTAATCCATGGCTCTACTCCGCGCAATCCTAATGTTTTTTATTGCTATGGTGAAAAAAATGGGATAATCGTTGAAGCTGCCTTTCAGTATACTCAAGAGTATGAATGCTACGAGGAAGGTTTCGCTAATAATATTCATACCGAGGAAGGCGGTACTCACTTAACCGGATTCAGGACCGCTTTAACCCGGACTTTTAATGACTATGCGAGAAAAAATGATTTTCTTAAAGAATCGGATAATAATTTATCAGGTGAAGATGTAAGAGAGGGGTTGACTGGAGTGGTTGCGGTAAAGATAAGAGAACCCCAATTTGAAGGCCAAACCAAAGCGAAATTGGGTAACCCCGAAGCTAAAGCGATGGTAGATCAGATAGTTTCCGAGCGCTTAACTGATTTTTTGGAAAGGAATCCTCAAGACGCTAAAGCTATCATTGAAAAATGTATTTTATCTTCTCGGGCTAGAAAAGCGGCAAGAGCGGCCAGAGAGACGGTTTTAAGAAAAGGAGCTTTAGAAGGTCTTGCTTTGCCGG
>Ga0210003_1001394_pt1 | contig 21395 bp, 23 predicted proteins | sample LantaG_FD_182804 | JGI IMG/M metagenome (GOLD analysis project Ga0210003, IMG submission 182804) | Deep subsurface microbial communities from Baltic Sea to uncover new lineages of life (NeLLi) - Landsort_02402 metaG (SPAdes) (version 2) | ecosystem: Environmental > Aquatic > Marine > Oceanic >... | reverse complement strand
TAAATACCTTTTGTCGGTATTTTGCAGGACAAACAATGTGATACAATATCAGAGTCTTATTGTGCCGTTTCAGAATATGTTCACTCATAGAGTTATTTATATCACAAAAACGGCAACCCCGCAGCAGAGCTGCGAGGAATTCTTTTGATTAAATTAAAAAGCAGAGGCTCTTATTTTTGATGGCAAAGACAACTGCTTAAGTTTAATTATGATAGTCCAAAATTGACCCATATAGGGTGGGTCGTTTTTAGGTTGACATTATCATAAGTTTACAGTATATTCTTGAGAAGTTCATATGTGGTATATTTTATACTTATAAAATATCATGAATAGAGTAAAGCGAGAAACTGGATCAATCGGGACGGTTATCGCATCACAGAACAGGTTTTCTTCCTTTCACGAATTTTCCGGACTCGTTTAAAAAGGAGGATTTATTATGAATTGGCAAGAAGAGTACAAGAAAAAATTGGTTTCAGTGGAAGATGCCGCAGCACAAATCAAGTCCGGTGATATCGTAATGATGTCTGCAGGCCCAAGCACACCAGTTGACATCATTTCGGCAATTGCAAAACGTTACAAGGAACTAAAGGATGTAACCATTTGCTCAGGCCTACTGATGACCCCTTTGGATTATCTCCAAGCCGAGTATAAGGGGCACATCAAACATCACACCATATTTGCAGGTCCTTTGGAGAGGATGTTTCTCTCGCAAGGTAATATAGAGGTGACATCGTACCAATTTTCAAAGACAGAAGAACTCACCAATATGTTGTCGTATAATGTGGCATTGTTTGAAGTTTCAGAGCCTGATGTAAGAGGCTATATGAGCTTTGGCCCACTTGGAACTTTCAATAACGGTCTTGTTTCAAGGAATGCCGATAAAATCATGGTTCAAGTCAACAAAAAAACACCCTTTGTCAATGGTATGGATGCACATATCCATGTAAGTAAGGTTGACTATATATGCGAGGCAGATCATGAACTTGTAGAGATTCCCCCTATCATAGCCGGGAAAGAGGAGCATAAGATCGCTGAGTATATTGTTGAGCGGATCCCTGACGGTGCATGCATACAGATCGGGCTTGGCAAGCTCGCAAACGCTGTAGGTTTCCAACTTGAGAACAAGAAAGACCTTGGGGTTCACACGGAGATGCTCACTGACTCCATGGTAACATTAGCCAAAAAAGGAATCATCAACTGTGAGAAAAAGACCTTCAATCGCGACAAGATAGTATGTGGTTTCGGTATTGGAACCAAGGAACTTTACGAATTCATGGACAGAAATCCTCTAATAGCCACGTTCCCCATATCCTACATAAATGATATCAATAATATTGCCAAGATCGATAATTTTGTCTCGATCAACAATGCCCTTACCGTTGATCTCACAGGACAGGTGTGTTCTGAAACCTTGGGGTTTTCTGTCTACAGTGGCACAGGGGGGCAGATTGACTTTGTCAAAGGTGCACAACTATCCAAGGGTGGGCAGTCTTTTATTGCGCTGAAATCGGCAGCAAATACCAAGAATGGGCCAGTATCCAGAATAGCTAGTGTTTTACTCCCTGGCACTGTGGTAACCACACCGAGGACTGACGTTCAATACATAGTAACCGAGTACGGCATTGCCGACCTGTACAATAAAAGCAACGAGCAGCGGGTAAAGGCCATGGTTTCCATTGCGCACCCGGATTTTCGTGATCAGCTCACCAAAGAAGCAAAAGACGCAGGGTTGTTACGTTGATCAATACCACAAAAGGCTTAAAGCCTCCGATTAGAGGTTTTCAACTTAATTACATGCCAAGTGTATCAAGGCATAACCAGTCAAAATAGGAGGTAGAGATGTCAAGCATAGAATGGAAAAAGGATGAAAGTGTTGCGATTATGACCATGAACAATGGGGAGAATAGACATAATCCTGACTTTATCAGGGCCATCTTGATGGCCTTTGACGAGATTGAAAATGATGAGACGATCTCATCTGTGATTATCACTTCAAGTGATAATAAAAACTGGTCTTTAGGTATAGATCTTGAGTGGATTACAGGTGCCATGAAAAACAACGAAACTCAGGCGATTAAGGACTTCATGTACAATCTAAATCAAATGTTTAAAAGGGTTCTGCTTTTCCCAATGCCGGTTATCGCCGCCATTAATGGGCATGCCTTTGGAGATGGCACCATCTTAGCCTGCGCTTGCGACTTCAGATTTATGAAGGCCGATCGAGGATTCTTCTGTTTCCCTGAAATCGATATCAGCATTCCCCATCTACCCGGGATGCTTGCGATTATAAAAAAGGCGATGCCATATTATGCGCTTGAAGACCTTGTCTTTAGCGGCAAAAGAGCGGTTGCAGCGGAGCTGGAAGCAAATCATGTTATCCGTAAGGCCTGTGAAAACGAGGAGGCCTTGATGCAAGAGGCATTGGCATTTGCAAAATCATTCAACAAGAAAAGGTCAATATTCTCAGAGACAAAAAAGAGGCTATATAAAAATATAATCGAGATCATGAAAAGAGAGGACCCTGATTTTATAGAGCCACTTAAACTGATGGTGTAAAAAACATGTGGTTACAAAACTCATAAAATAAAAGAGATGGAGGATATATGAAGATATATCAGAATTTGATTAGCTTGATTGAGGACCATGCAGATGAAATCACCAAGGATTTAGTAAAAGAGTTTCGTAAAAGGGAGGAGACCTGGCACTATCGAGATCTTTCAGATGAGATATTATATGAGCGTGTCCACCAGGTACTCTATAATGTTTATGAAAGGCTTGGTGCATGGCTGAGTAAGAATACGTCCAAAAACGTTATCTTTGCTTATTACGCAGAGCTTGGCAAAGAAAGGTTTAAAGAAGGCGTTCCCCTGCAGGAAGTTGTGATGGTGCTACTTCTGATAAAGAGAAAATTGTGGAGATATATAACCGAAAATCGATTGCTTGATACTAGCTACGGACTGAATCAGCTGATGGAGATGAACTACTATGCCAGCGTATTTTTTGATAGAATCGTACATTCTGTTATAATAGGTTATCAAGAAGAGATGGGGAGATCTGTTGGCGAATTAGTTGAAAATGATCACCTTTCAAAGGTCTTTAAGGCCAGGGGGAAGTAGTTTACAGCTAGATTCTTGTCCGCCTTCACGACCGCTATGGCGGACAAGAAGGCCTGGATTTAGCTCCCCTTAAGCTTGCTGCGGATAACAGGCAAAAGCTTGCTCCGGGGTTATCGCGGCAAGGGCCATAGCCAAGTTAGCAGTCGACAGTCGTCAGTCGAAAAGAATATTCGACTGACGAATATTCTTCGGCTGTCTTTTAAGTTTTTGATCAGCAAATCCGAAATATAAAAAGGAGTAAAAAGAGCAGCAACCCCCCCAGAATCTATAGAAGTGGTTATGGAGAGGCCGGAGAGGAACGCATATGAAAAAGATAGCCCTTGATGAGGTTATGGTGGGCATGAAGATAGCAAGGGATGTAAGTGGCCCAAGAGGTATGGTCCTGGTGAAAAAAGGCGCCACCTTAACCGGGGGTATAATCAAACAATTAGAGAGATATGATATCACTTCAGTATTAATTGAGGATATAGAAGACGAAAAGGGTGTAGAGATAGATCCAAAGGAGTTAGAAAAGAGAAAGATGGATCAAATAGAGCAGCTTAAGCCCATCTTTGCTAAGGTAGCCACCATCCCCTGGATGAAGCAGTTAATGGAGGCCGTGGCAATTGTAAAGGCCGGGAGACTATAGTGGAAGAAAAATCCTTTGATGATATCTTAAAAAGGCTTTCAGATCTTCCCAGCATGCCTACTATTGTACAGGAGATGTTTAATGTGATGAATATGCCTAATTGTAGTGGCAAGGATGTGGCTCGTGTCCTTGAAAAGGATCAGGCTCTCACCGTAAAGATCCTTCGTATGGCAAACTCTCCATTTTATGGGCTTTCCCATAGGGTCGATACCGTGGATAGGGCATGTACCATCTTAGGGCTGAATACCCTCAAAGACATTGCGCTGTCTGTCTCTATGATGAATGTATTCAAGTCGAAGTCTCGGGCAGGGACCTTTGATATGGTGGGCATGTGGAAACACGGCCTTGGTTGTGCAGTGGCTGCCAAGGCCGTATTTGAGCTAAGATATAAAAGCGGCGATAATGTAAATGTATTTGTAGGGGGCATACTTCATGATATAGGTAAGGTGATCTTAGATATCTATATGCCTGATGAATACAAAAAAATTTATGAACTGTACGGCAAAGATATGAGTCTTGTTGATGCAGAGATGTATATTATAGGCATAACGCATGCGTTGATTGGCCGCCTCCTTGCCAAGAAATGGAATTTTACTAAAGGTATGGAAGAGATGATTGCATTCCACCATACGCCAGCCCTGGCCAAGGTGGCGCAAGAGCAGGTAGCAGCCGTCCATATAGGTAATGAAATAGCAAAGGCTCTATCTCTTGGCAAAAGTAATGAACTATTTGTCATGCCTATAGATGAAGGTGCGTGGAAGATATTTTTTAGTGAAGGCTCTGTACTTACCCCTACATTAGAAGTGATTCTGGATGAATACACACAGATCGAAGAGGCATTCGGGCTTGGTGATCTTGAAGAGAACAGGAAAGGCAGGCCCAGTGGTGGAAGCAAAGGAACATAGGATACTTATTGTAGATGATGAAGAAAATGTCTTAAAGGCCGGATTTATCCTGGCTGGGGATTTAAGGACAAAATCAGGGCTCCTCTCGCTGCCACAGGGTATGAGATTGTATGAGGATAATCAATCCTCACAATGCCAATGCAATAAAGGGATGAGTCCTTTTAGCTGATCAGTTAAAGGGGGCATAGCATCTTAGTGAAAAGTAAACAGTAAATAGTGGACAGTGAAAAAAGTTTTGGGTTTTGAGTGTTGGGTGAATAAGAATAGCCTGAAAGGCGGGGCATTCTGGCAGTTTCCGTAAACAGGCTGTCGACTGTTGACTATCAACTGTCCTTTCGACTCTCAACTATTTTGATTATCCCCATTTTTTACTTGATAACAAAACAGTTTTTATAATATCGATAATAGCAAGATATAAAGGTCGATGGCCTTATCGTCACTTGGGCTTATAAAGATTATATAAGGAGATTTGTTATGGCGAAAAAGTATGTGTATCTTTTTGGTGGAAGATCTACCAGGGCAGAGGGAAAAGCAGCTATGAAAAATCTGTTGGGAGGCAAGGGCGCAAATCTGGCAGAGATGACCAATCTTGGTATACCAGTGCCGCCTGGATTTACCATATCTACAGAGGCCTGTAATATCTACTATAATACCAAGAGGTTGCCAAAAGAAACAAAAGATCAGGTAAAAGATGCCCTTTACAAGGTTGAAAAGATAATGGGGCTCAAGTTTGGGGACCCGGAGAATCCCCTGCTCTTTTCCGTACGTTCGGGCGCAAGGGTCTCTATGCCTGGAATGATGGACACAGTGCTTAACATAGGGCTTAATGATGATACAGCAAGGGGATTGATAAAATTGAGTGGAAATGAACGTTTTGCCTATGATTGCTATAGACGTTTTGTGCAGATGTATGGTGATGTGGTTATGGGGGCGGATGGCCATGAATTAGAGGCTGAACTCACGAAGATCAAAAAAGATAAGGGTGTGGCGCTGGATACGGATTTAGATGCGGATGATCTGAAAGGTCTTGTGTATGTACTAAAAGATAAAGTAAAGGCCCTTACTGGGAATGAATTTCCATCAGATCCAATGGAGCAGTTATGGGGAGCCATAGAAGCAGTATTTGGTTCATGGGATACGCCCAGGGCCATTACTTATCGCAGGCTCAATAATATCTCTGATGATTGGGGCACTGCGGTAAATGTACAGGCTATGGTGTTTGGCAACACGGGTGATGATTCTGCTACAGGTGTGGCATTTACCAGAGATCCTGCCACAGGTGAGAATATATTCTTTGGTGAATACTTGAGAAATGCCCAGGGAGAGGATGTGGTTGCTGGTATCCGCACGCCAATGCCTGTAAACAAGGCAGGTAAAAAAGACCCTTCGCAGGTCTCCTTGGAAGAGGTCATGCCTGAACAATACAGGCAACTGGACGAGATATACAATACACTAGAGAAACATTATCGCGACATGCAAGACATGGAATTCACCATCCAGGAGGGAAATCTGTGGATGCTCCAGACCAGGACTGGAAAGCGCACAGCTGCTGCTGCGGTAAAGATAGCCGTGGACATGGTGGAAGAGGGCCTGATTTCAAGGGAAGATGCTGTCTTAAGGCTGGATCCTGAACAGATCGATCAACTCTTGCATCCAATGATCGATCCTAAGAGCAAAAAGACTGTAATTGGAAAGGGGCTGCCTGCATCCCCTGGCGCTGCCGTGGGTAGGGTCGTGTTTACAGCAGAAGATGCCGAGAGATGGGCTGCAGCAGATGGCAAAAAGGTTATATTGGTCAGAATGGAGACCTCTCCAGAAGATATCCATGGCATGGATGTCTCAGAAGGGATACTTACTGCAAGGGGTGGCATGACATCCCATGCGGCAGTTGTTGCAAGGGGTATGGGCAGGTGTTGTGTGGCTGGTTGTGGCGATCTAACTATAGATTATGACAAAGGGATATGTAGTATTGGGGGCCATGTTATAAAAGAGGGAGAATATATTACATTGGATGGGTCTGCTGGCGAGGTAATTTTGGGTGAGTGTCCAACAGTGGTGCCCTCCCTTTCCGGTGCATTTGGCACCTTGATGGAGTGGGCAGATGAATTCAGGGTACTTGGGGTGATGACCAATGCGGATACACCTAAAGATGCAAAGATAGCCAGAGATTTTGGGGCCCAAGGGATTGGTTTGTGCCGCACAGAGCATATGTTTTTTGAGGGAAACCGGATATTGGCAGTAAGGGAGATGATCCTCTCAGATAACGAGGAAGGCAGAAGATCCGCCCTGGCCAAAATTCTCCCTATGCAGAAGGGAGATTTTAAAGGGATCTTTAAGGTAATGGAGGGTTTGCCTGTAACCATAAGGCTTTTAGATCCTCCCTTGCATGAGTTCTTACCCAATACAGATGATGAGTTAAAGGAAGTGGCAGATAGCTTGAATACAGATGTAAGTATTGTAAGGGCAAAAAGGGATGCCCTGCATGAGGCCAACCCCATGTTGGGACATCGCGGTTGCAGGCTTGGCATCACATTTCCTGAGATATATGAGATGCAGGTAAGGGCAATTATGGAAGCTGCCTGCGAGGTAAAAAAGGAGGGGGTCAGGGTTGAGCCAGAGATTATGATACCCCTGGTAGGTCATGTAAAAGAGTTGGAGATCCTTAGAAAGATGACTATAGGGGTAGCTAAGGGGGTTATGAATGAATATGGGACTACTGTTGAGTATAAAGTAGGCACCATGATAGAGCTTCCAAGGGCTGCGCTCACTGCAGACGAGATAGCTAAGGAGGCGGAATTCTTCTCATTTGGGACAAACGATCTTACCCAGACCGCGTTTGGTCTGTCTCGGGATGATGCAGGAAAATTCCTGAGAGAATATGTGGAAAAGAAAATTTTGCCAAGGGATCCCTTTGTAGCCCTGGATCAAGATGGGGTGGGCCAGTTGGTAGAAATAGGGGTAAAAAAGGGCAGGAAGACAAGGCCTGGGTTAAAGGTTGGGATATGTGGTGAACACGGAGGAGAGCCGTCATCCATAGAGTTTTGCCACAAGGCAGGCCTTGATTATGTGAGTTGTTCACCTTTTAGGGTGCCAATAGCCAGGCTGGCTGCTGCACATGCAGCTATAAAGAATAAGAAGTGATAATAACCTTTGAGGGCGGGGAAGGGGTTGGCAAGACAACTCAGGTAGCCCTCTTGTGTTCTTATCTTGATCGTAAAGGGATTTCCTGGTCTTCTATCAGAGAGCCGGGAGGCAGCCCAATATCAGAAGAAATCAGGGCCTTTTTTGTTAAAAGGGATTTGCACCCCATCACAGAGTTGCTCCTTATCCTCGCCTCTCGCAGGGAAAATATACGTAGCCTGATAGAGCCTGCCATTGCTGATAAAAAGGTGGTAATTATAGACCGTTTTATAGACTCTACATTTGTATACCAAGGCATCGCAGGGGGGCTGGACAAAAAATTTGTGATGAATATCATGAAACTTTCCTCTACATATATTGAGCCGGATATAACCTTTATCCTGGATATGAACCCTGAAGATGCCATATCCAGGATTACCCCTGATGATAAATTTGAACACAAGCCATTAAGGTTTCATGAAATGATAAGGCAAGCCTTTTTGAACCTGCCTTCTGAAATAGTACCTGTGGCAGGCAGATATTACGTGATAGACGCAAGCAGAACCATAGAAGATGTAAATAAAGAGATATTATCTGTTGTAGAAGGAAAATTATTAAAAAAATATTCGATAGTCAACAGTCAGAAAAGACTGTAGAGGCTACTTCGATGTTTTGGGTTTTGGGTTTTAAGTTAAAGAGAATCCCCCAATCCCTGAGGCGGGTAGACTATTACTTTTAATCTTTAGTCTTTAATCTTTGCTCTTCCTGACTCTCGACTTTTAGTATTAGCCCTGTCTTACAAAATGTCCGCTTTTACCGCCGGATTTTTCTGTAAGATAAATGTCTTTAATAATCATGGTTCGATCCATGGCCTTACACATATCATATATGGTGAGTAATGCGATAGAGACTGCATGCAGGGCCTCCATCTCCACTCCTGTGCGTCCAGTTACCTTTACTGTAGCCTGGACCTCTATGCAAGGGGATTTCTTATCAGGGAAGAAATCTATTGCAATGTTATCTATGGGTAGGGGGTGGCACAGTGGTATAGTGTTTGAAGTGTTCTTTGCAGCCATAACACCTGCTATCTTGGCAGTTGCAAAGACATTCCCCTTCTTTATTTTATTTGAGACAATGGCATCAAAGACCTTTTTCGACATGCTGATGCTCCCTTTTGCACATGCCCTGCGGGTGGTTATGTCTTTATCTCCTACATCCACCATTATCACATCGCCATTTTCATCAATATGGGTCAAACCCATGTGCTTCTCCTTATACACACAATGGAGGTGATTTTCCGGCTAATCTTTGTCCTTTTTTGATGTATTAGGATCTTTTTTCTTTTTGGGCTTGGCATCCGGAGTTGTATCCTCTCTAGGGGAGCCCTTTTTTGCATAATCTGTAAGGTACCATCCTGAGCCCTTTAAACGGAATGATGATTTGGACACTAATTTTTTAACATGCCCACCGCACCTTGGACAGCTGTCAATGGGTGCATCACTAAATTTTTGTAATACCTCGAACACATCACTACATTTTGCACATCTATATTCATAGATAGGCATTGATACTACCTCCGTTATCTATCAGGCCTTTGCATTTGTATAGGGGCGGGGGAGGGATCTTGTCAAGGACATTGAAGATCTTCTTTATCCCTATTATTGGGTGTTTTGCGAGCAGCACCCTGGCCAGGTTGTCCACATAGATTTCTTCTTCGTTTTGATTGCTTTCTGAAAAATCCGCCTTACCTGAAAAGAATCTTTGAATGTGTATAAGTTCATGGGTCAGTATATAAACTATGAATGCTAACATATCTACATCTTTATTATCGTGTAAAGCCTTTAAGATTTCGTCGTCCTGGAGACATATCCTATAGTGCCTTAATTTATTCGGGCCTATTCCCTCCATGAACAATAGCTTTGCAAAGGCTCCAGGGGCTTTCTCTGGTTCACCTAATTCTTCTAATGTCGTGATATCGTATGGGGCGTAGATCTTATCCTTCGTACCCTTGGTAATTATATGCTCCGCAATATATGTCCCCTGAAAAACCAGGACCTTGTGTGTTGGTGAAAATACAGCCATATAATTATACTAGTCTCAATTATGGGGGAAGGCAAGCCCTCAAAAGACAAAAAAAGTGATAGTTGTCCGTAGTCAGTAGTCCGTTGTATTCTTATTTTTAGGCAGTTGCAATATACAGGGAATTATCAGTATCTCATGGTATTGTCTATCTGAGAGAACTGATTTTGCGTTTTTTTTGCAACGGACAACCGACAACTGTCAACGGACTTTAACTATATTTTCCTGCCTACAGCATTTGCAATATGTCCTAGCGTGTTCATCAAGGCTTTAAATTCATTAAACCTCAAGGATTGAGGCCCATCAGAGAGGGCCAGTTCTGGCCTGGGATGGACTTCAATCATTATACCGTCTGCCCCTGCTGCAATTGCCGCATAAGCCATAGGCGCTACATATCCGGCATGTCCTGTGCCGTGGGATGGGTCTACTATAACAGGCAGATGAGTTTTGGATTTAAGTACAGGCACAGCACTTATATCCAGGGTGTTTCTTGTTGATGTCTCAAATGTCCTTATGCCTCTCTCGCAGAGTATGATGTTACTATTACCTTCTGATAGAATATATTCAGCGGACATCAGAAATTCATCAATGGTAGTAGACATCCCCCGTTTTAAGAGTACTGGTTTTTTTGTCTTCCCTACCATCTTTAGTAGAGAGAAATTCTGTATATTTCTAGCGCCTATTTGAAGACAATCTGCATACTCTGATACCATTTTTATGCTACCTATATCCATGACTTCTGTGATTATGGGGATTCCATAGGTCTCTCTTGCTTTGGCCAGTAAAATCAGGCCATCTTCTTGAAGTCCCTGGAATGAATAAGGTGAGCTCCTGGGTTTGAAAGCGCCACCCCTTAACATATGTGCTCCACATTTCTTTATGGTTGATGCCACTTCGAAGAGCTGTTCCTGGGATTCTACCGCACATGGGCCGGCTATTATTGTAAGCTTTTTCTCGCCCACCTTTACACCCATGCCTATATCCACTACAGTAGGTTCTGGTTTGGTCTCCAAAGACGCAAGTTTATATGGGCTCAGGATTGGTATTACCTTTTCTACACCAGGTTGGGTCTCCAGGCTAGCGAGCCTTTCTTTACCCCTTTCATCCCCTATTGCGCCTATGATTACTCGCTCGGTGCCCTTGCTCAGATGGACTTTGTAGCCGAGTTCCGTTATCAGTCTTTTTATATGCTCTATCTGCTTTTTGGTTGCTCCTTTTCCCATCGATATTATCATCTAAACCTCCTTAAATTTTTAGGCCCTGGGGACGCATCCCCAGGGCCTAAAAATGAAAAGGCCGTGGGGATGATGCCACCCACGGCCTTTCTGTCCAATACTTGTGAGATTAACCCACAGGTGGCCCTCCATAGAAATAATTAAAATAAAACCAAAAGCCATAGAATCTGTCGGTTAATCTTTCTCTCATGTTATATACATATCGGATATATTTATAAATTTCAAGTGGAAAATTTAAGTTTTTTCCTGAATCCAGTTGCCTCGATTGAGGTTGGGAAGGTGATTTGGGGAGGTAAAAACTTGATCTTTAATACTATAAGTGTATTTTTAAAGAACACAAATAAACCTAGGTAGAGGGTATAATGAATATAATTGGGATTTTTACCCGGATCTTTAAAATCCTATGGATTGGCCTGTGGGCTACATTGGCCACTATCATTATGTTTTTGCCCATAACGGGTGCTGCGATCCTTAGCTCAACAGGGGACATGGCATTTAACCTTTCAAAGGTATGGGCATGGGTTATGCTTGCAGTCACATGGGTTAGGCCTGTAATCAAAGGCCGTGAAAAGATAAAAAAGGGGCAGTCATATATCATTATCTCAAACCATCAGTCCCAATATGATATTTTGGCCCTTGTAACAAGACTTGGGATTCAATTTCGTTGGATTATTAAAAAAGAACTTCGTAAAGTCCCTCTTTTTGGTTATGCACTTTGTGCATCCAGGAACATATTTATTGATAGGTCAAACACAAAACAGTCTATAGAAAGTATTAATGAGGGCCTAAAGCGCCTGCCTCTTGGCACAAGCGTTATGGTCTTTGCTGAGGGCACAAGGTCCCCTGATGGCAAGATCCATCCGTTCAAAAAAGGTGGGTTTATTATGGCGATAGACAATTCTTTGCCTATATTGCCGGTAAGTGTTAGTGGTGGCAGGAAGATCCTTCCAAAGAGAAGCCTTGTATTTTCACCCGGCCCTATGGAAGTGGTCGTAGCTGATCCCATTGATACTACAGGCTACACCCGAAAAGAGCTTGAAGAACTTATGCAAAGGACGAGAGACACGGTCATCGCTAATTTCAATCCGGACTATCCTGAACAGTAGCATTCAGCCATTCCACCTCAGGCGGATCAGCTTTCAGTAATAACAACATATTAAACGTATAAACGTTAGTTGGGTTTTTGTCTTACTGATTGCTGTTTGCTGACCGCTGAATGCTTAAGAGATAATCATAAGGCTAAATTTTTTTGCTTCTCGATTGGTTCAAAATTACCCATGATTTATAAAGACATTTGAAGACCCGACCCCTAAAACCCTTGTAATTTACTATTGTAGGAAGGGCAAAATAGGTTTAAAAGATTAACAACTTATGACTAAAAGCCCAAAGAGACACACAGATTTGATCCTTGATTCCATTGCAGATGGTATCTTTACTGTTGACCCGGGATGGAAGATTACCTCCTTTAATCGTGCAGCCGAAGAAATAACCGGCATCTCAAAAGAGGATGCAATAGGCCGTACCTGCAGAGAAATTTTGAGAGCCAGTTGCTGCGAGGAAGATTGTCCCTTAAGGGAAGCAAGGCAGACTAAAAGAGCTGTTGTTAACAAGATTGTATCTATCATAGATGCAAAAGGAGAGGGTAGGTCTATAAGTATTTGTGCTGCTCTTTTAAGAGATGGAAGAGGGAAAGTTATAGGCGGAGTAGAGACGTTTCGCGATATTGGTTCTGTGGAAGATATGAGAGATAAAATGGCCAGGGGTTATTCCTGCCAGGACATCTTAAGCGTGAATCATGAGATGAGACAAATCTTTGATATATTGCCAGCGATTGCGGACAGTACAAGCACGGTGCTAATAGAGGGGCAAACAGGCACAGGAAAAGAGCTTTTTGCGAAGGCTATCCATAACCTGAGTCCCCGCAGGGCAAACCCATTTGTGGCTGTTAACTGTGGTGCACTTCCAGATACACTCTTGGAATCAGAATTGTTTGGATACAAGGCAGGGGCATTTACTGATGCCAAAAGGGATAAGCCTGGCAGATTCAAACTGGCAGAAGAAGGGACTATCTTTCTTGATGAGATAGGAGATATCTCTCCGGCACTTCAAATCCGCCTGCTAAGGGTGCTTCAGGAAAGGACATATGAGCCTCTAGGTAGCGTAAAAAGCATCAAGACTGATGTCAGGGTTATTGCAGCTACCAACAAGACTCTCGAGAAGCTGGTACAAGAAGAAAGGTTTCGCAAGGATTTATACTATCGCCTTAATGTGATCAAGATAGAAATTCCTCCGCTTCAAGAAAGAAAAGAGGACATACCACTACTTGCAGACCATTTTATCGCCAGGTTTAATCAAATACAAAAAAAGGCGATCACAGGTATTACTGATGATGCTCTGGCATATCTGATGAAATACAATTTTCCAGGTAATATAAGAGAGCTTGAGAACATTATAGAGAGGGCTTTTATCCTGTGCGAGGCGGGCCAAATAGAGCGCAAACACCTTCCAGAGCTTTATGGGCATGATACCTCTTATTTGGCTCATGGAACCCCAAAAAAGCCTAATACCCTGAAAGAAATGGAGGCAGCCTTTTTAATGAGGGTGCTTGAGAAAAATAAGTGGAATCGGGTTAAAACAGCAGAGGAGCTAGGTATCCACAAAAGTACTCTGTTTAGAAAAATTAAGGCCCTTGGTCTTGATGTGCCCCATTCAAAAGGGGTCAAGACCTAACCTCAAAGCCGAGTCGCATATTTGCTACTTAGCATCCAGCAAGAGTCGCATTATTGCAACGATTGAATTTTGCCCGTATCTATTTTTTCTTTATTAATCAATAGGTTAGGCGTTTAACTTTAATGGCATGCAAATTGCTATATTTGCAGATGGAGCTACAAGATGAGGATTGCGATACCAGTATGTGATAATCAGGTTGCCACGGTCATGGATTTTGCAGGCAGGCTTTTGCTTATTGATTGTGAAGCTGGTCAGGAGACCGAGCGCGAGATGGTTGATTTCAGTGAACAGCTTGTGCCCGCAAAGGTGACGAGGTTGGATGATCTTGGTGTAAATCTTTTGATATGCGGGGCAATCTCCAGGCCTTTTTCTGCGATGGTTCTTCATTCTGGTATTGAGATCATCCCGTTTATATCTGGAACAGTGGACGATGTTCTAAGCGCTTATTTTAGAGGCTATCTAGTGGATCCACGTTTTCTGATGCCGGGTTGTCGAGTAGGGCAGCACTGGGGTCGCAGGGGTAGACGGCGAGGGCATGGCGGTTTTAGCTGGGAATAAACCTTAAAAGGAGGTGATAGATATGCCAAGAGGTGATGGAACAGGGCCATTTAGGTTAAGGTTGAGAGGGTCAAGGACTTCTCCTATGGGAAGAAGTGTTGGTACTGGAGGTAGAAAGCTTGCGGGTAGAGGTTTGTTGGGTTTAAGCGTCCCTCTTATTGGAGGCTTGATACATGATTTGTCAAACCCAAATGGGTTCCTGAGGTCTTTTATTGGGAGAATTACTGGTTCTCTGGAGACTAGAAATGTAGAGACCAAGAAAATAATAGATGTAGATTATAAGGTTATTGAAGATAAACAGAAGAACCCCTAATTAAAATATAAGAGCGAGAAAGGAGGCAATGATATGCCAAGAGGTGATGGAACAGGACCAACAGGACAGGGGTCACGCACTGGGCGTGGTTTAGGTCCTTGTGGAACAGGAAAACGGAGTATACCCTCTCCTGGACAAGGAGCAGGTATAAACCGTGGACAAGGAAAAGGTACGGGCATTGGCCGTGGTGGCCAAGGACAAGGAACGGGACAAGGTTCTGGCAGAGGCCGGAATCGCTAAAAGAGAAAAGGGGCAGGTCAAGACCTGATCCCATAAAAGAAAGGAGGCTATAATATGCCATGGGGCGATAGAACAGGGCCAGCAGGATATGGTCCAATGACAGGGCGAGCAGCAGGTTTTTGCGCAGGCTATTCAACGCCAGGGTATGCAAATCCTATCCCAGGCCGTGGATTTGGATTTGGGGGTAGAGGTGGAGGAGGCCGGGGCCGGCGTAATTGGTTTTACGCAACTGGTATGCCTGGCTGGCAACGAGCATCCTACGGATATCCTGCTTATGGTGTAGGAGTTCCTTACGGTGTACCGCCATATGATCCGTATGGCACAGCTACGAGCCAGAGTGTACCACCATACACGCCTACGAGCCAGCAGGAAGTTGATGGCTTGAAGGGACAAGCTGAATACCTGGAGGATGCTTTAGAGGGTATTAATAAGAGGATTGCCGAATTGGAGGCAAAGGCACAAGCAGAAGGTAAAAAGAAGTAAGATATGCATTTGCTGATGGTGGTTTAAATCCACCATCAGCAAATTAATTTTATTTTGCCTATGAGGTTGACAGACTTTATTTGACAGGCTAAAGGTGGCTTATGAGAACAGGGGTCGGGGGTCATCAGGAATGGATATTTTTCCCAGCCCGAGCATGATTTCATTCTTGGTTGTGCCCGTCAGGACCTGACCCCACTAAATAAAAATAACAATGGGAGATTAGAAGATGAAGATTGCGATTACAGCAGCAGGACCAGCACTTGATGATATGGTAGATGCCCGTTTTGGACGGTGTCCGTATTTTCAGGTTATTGATACAGAGACAATGGAAAACGAGGCATTGGAAAATCCCAACATTGCTTTGGGAGGTGGTGCGGGTATTCAATCTGCGCAGATGATGTCTGATAAAGGTGTTAAGGTTGTCTTAACAGGCAATTGTGGTCCAAATGCATTTCAGGTATTTAATGCTGCAGGTGTCCAGGTGATAGTTGGTGTCAGTGGCAAGGTTCGAGACGTGGTAGAGCAATTTAAAACGGGAGGGCTATCTAATACCTCTGCCCCGAATGTAGCCAGTCATTTTGGGATGGGGCAAGGTGTTTCGAGTTCTGGCCAAGGTATGGGTCGTGGCATGGGCCAAGGTATGGGTCGTGGCATGGGCCAAGGTATGGGTCGTGGCATGGGCCAAGGAATGGGTCGTGGCATGGGAATGCCCGGCGGCGGGAATATCCCTCCGGATTCGGGTTTTCCCCAAGAGAAGCTGAGCAAGGAAGAGACCATTGAGAGCTTGAAGAAAAGGGCTCAGGATTTGGAGAATCAGAAGGCACAGCTAGAGAAACGGATTAAAAATGTTCAGGAGAATAAAGCTTCCGGTGTTGTTGCAAAGGTTGATGCTGGCATATGCAGTGGGTGCGGCATATGTGTCGATGCATGCCCCGTGGGCGCCATTACCATGAATGATGTTGCAATAATCAATAAAGAGATTTGTAATGGTTGCGGGATTTGCGAACAAGAATGTCCAGTTGGCGCGATCACTATGGAATAGTCGTCAGTCGATAGTCGATAGCGAAAAAAATGAAAGTCTTTTTCTGCGTGCCTTGTAGTGAATCATAAACTGAAATAAGCTGATGAGGGCTTAAGTGCTATTATGAAATTAAGTTTGGTGGTAGAATGAGTATAGTAGCTATTGCAAGCGGCAAAGGTGGTACAGGCAAAACTACAGTTGCAACTAATCTTGCTAAGGCCGCTAGTTTACTGGCTCATAATGTAATCTATCTTGACTGTGATGTTGAAGAACCTAATGGTCATCTCTTTCTGAAACCAGAGATAACAAAGAGTTCTTCAATAGGTGTTCCTATCCCTAAGGTCGATGATGAGAAGTGTACATATTGCGGGCTGTGTGCAGATATCTGTCAATATAGTGCTATTATCTGTGTTAAGGATAAGGTCTTGATCTTTCCGGAGTTATGTCATGCCTGTGGTGGGTGCATGAGGGTATGTCCTACTGATGCAATTACTGAGATTGAGCGTACTATCGGCATAATCGAGGAAGGCTTGTCAGGGGGCATCAGGTTCATTCATGGGAAGATTCAAATCGGTGAAATCATGAGTCCCCCTCTTATTAGGGCAGTGAGAGGAGCAGCAGATAACAAGGATCTGTGTATAATCGATGCCCCACCAGGTACATCCTGTCCTGTGATCGCTTCTATCAGTGACGCAGACTTTGTGCTCTTGGTTACAGAACCCACTCCGTTTGGTTTGAATGATCTTGGTTTGGCTATAGACACAGTAAGGCAATTAGGGCTACCTCATGCAGTGGTGCTTAATCGCTCAGATCCGGATAATAAAATTGCACAGGATTTTTGCAGGGAGAGGGGTGTAGATATTATAGCTGAGGTACCTGACGACAGGCGCATTGCCGAAGCCTATTCACAAGGAGAGCTGATAATTAGTGCACTCCCTGAATATAAAGAGATCTTTATTGAATTATTCGAGAATATTGGAAGATTATTGAGTACAGCTAAGGTGGAATAAATGAAGGAGATTGTTGTTATCAGTGGAAAGGGCGGCACAGGCAAGACGAGTCTTGTTGCAGCATTTGCCTGTCTAGCTGATCGTCCTGTATTAGCTGACTGTGATGTGGATGCTGCTGACCTTTATCTTGTTCTTGAGCCTAATATCTTAAGACAGGAAGATTTCAGCGGTGGAAACATGGCAAGGATTATAAGTGAAAAATGCACAAATTGTGGAATATGTATGGATGTATGCAGGTTTGATGCAGTAAAGAAAGAGACAAAAAAAGATGATCCATCGAGTATAGAGTATTTTATTGACAAGATTGCATGTGAAGGGTGTGGGGTGTGTGCATATTTTTGTCCTGAGAAGGCTATAGATTTCTCTCCCGCAATAAATGGAGAGTGGTTTGTCTCTGAGACAAGGGTTGGCCCGATGGTTCATGCCAGGCTCGGGATTGCGGAAGAGAACTCAGGCAAGTTAGTTACTCTAGTCAGAAATCAGGCAAGGAAGATTGCTGAAGAAAATGGTCATCCCTACTTACTAGTAGATGGGCCTCCAGGCATTGGGTGCCCGGTTATAGCCTCAATCACAGGCGCTGACCTTGTGGTTATTGTAACCGAGCCTACGGTATCAGGTGAACATGATTTAGACCGTGTTCATGAATTAGCAGGCCATTTTGGCATACCTGCAGTTGTGTGCATAAATAAATATGATATTAACCCAGAGGTAACTAAAAGGATTACAGACAGATCAGAGGCATGTGGGATGAGGATAGTTGGGAAGATCAGATATGATAAGGCATTTACGAAAGCTCAGATTGTAAAGTCCAGTGTTATAGAATATTATACTCAAAGCCCGGTGGCAGATGATATAAGGGAGACATGGTCTCGTATACTTGATGCACTTTGATATTTATATGAAAATAGGTATCGGGGATCAGGGGTCGGTTTTCGGGGATGGATGTTTTTCTCATCCCGAAAGCATTTTCATCCTTGGTTCTGGCCGGTAGGCCATGGGAGTTTATAAGGATGGTTTGTGATTTTAGGTCGTATAATTGTATATAGCCATGTAGAGAAGATGAAGAAGATAAAATGTCCGGGCTAACTCATGTAATCAATCATTCAATCATGATCACTTTATTCGTCTTTGTTATGATGCTTATCATCGATTATGTAAATGTCTTTACCAAAGGCAGGCTGGAAGGTGCAATGAGAGGAGGCAGGGCACGTCAGTATACTATTGCTTCTTTCCTTGGAGCCACTCCTGGTTGTCTGGGAGCATTCATGAATGTGTCGTTTTATGTGCATGGGCTCTTGAGTTTTGGTGCAATAACAGGCGGGATGATTGCCACCTCTGGCGATGAGGCATTTGTGATGCTGGCTCTCTTTCCAAGACAAGCGATATTGCTTTTTATTCTGTTATTTGTGATAGGGATCATGGGTGGTTTTGTATCAGACAGACTAGTATCTCGTCTCGGGATAACCACCCGCGAAAATTGTGATTTGCAAGTTGTGCATCTTGAGACTGATCACCGCCTTTTTGATCTAACAGCACTAAAGAATTTTTCAAGGCTTTCTCCCATCAGATATTTGGTTTCGTTTTCTCTTTTGATAATTATTATGGCCTTAGTTCTAGGCTATGTAGGACCCCACACATGGAATTGGCAAAGGATTACCATAGTTGCATTACTTTTTGTTGCAACGTTTATTATATTAACTGCCTCTGATCATTATCTTGAGGATCATATTTGGGACCACATAATAAAGAGACATCTCTGGCAGGTATTCCTTTGGACCTTTTTTGCCCTACTCTTTATCCACATTGGATTAAGTCATTGGAATTTAGAAGGGTTTGTTAAGACGCATATGTTATGGATTTTTTTAGTATGTGCCCTTGTAGGGTTAATCCCTGAATCAGGCCCTCATATGGTTTTTGTTATGATGTTTGCACAAGGGATCGTCCCGTTGTCTATATTATTGACGAGCTCTATTGTTCAAGACGGGCATGGTATGCTGCCCATGTTTTCCTATTCTGTGAAAGATGCCATTTTAATAAAGATATTTAATCTTGTGATTGCTATTGTAATAGGACTGCCTTTATTACTGCTCGGGATTTAATCCTTTATATGTAAAAGTGAAGAGTGAACAGTGAATAGTGAATAGTAAAAGAAGTGTTGGGTGTTGGGTGATTAAAAATAGTCGAAAGTCGAAAAGACAAAAGATAAAAATATAAAAAATAGTTTCATGGGAAATGTAGGTGCCTTTTGCCCTCATCGGCCCGCTTAAGGGAAATATGCCCTACTTTACAACGGACAACGAACAACGGACTACTGACAGGTATAAGCGAAGGACTAAAAGACCACTCAGGGCTAAATATATTTTCATCCTTGGTTGTGAGCGTGGATCGTTCATGAGGGTTTATTGGTTAGACTTATTCCATACGAGGTGCTTCGACGTGCAGACCAGGCGTGTATTTGCGTTCTAAACGGGCTGCTACCCTGCTCATACTATAGCAACAGATGAAATAAAGAACTGCGATGGTTGTATAGATCTCAAATGGACAGCTTAGAACATTGCAGCGCCGTATAAAAGAATGGCGTCATGTGATGGCCAAGAAACTTGTTTACGCATGTTTGGATGAAAATCTTAAGTTTCCGGAGACTGGAATCTCCCCTATCGGCACAGGTGAGTTGTTCGGAAATTGTAGTAACATCTAAAAAATTTCACCCCCATGGGGGTGATCCTCTTGGACTACGTCTTTTCAGATAAACAAAAATCAAAAATGAATGAGCTGCAAAATTTCCCCACACATAAAAATCCGAGACTTACGTAAAAAAATCTTTTGTGATCAATACTTTTTTCTGGTAACATTCTTCAATGAGGCAACACGATCGGGAGGTTTAATTGTCGCTCATCACACATTTCAATCTTTTCAGTCATGGGGAAGTAGTAGGGTGTATCTTTACCATACCACTTGTTGTATATCTCCATATACGTCCCATCTTTCCACATGTCTTGGATGGCAAAGTTTACGGCATCTCTCCAATCGCTCTGATTCTGCGGGATTCCTATTCCATAAGGCTCATCGCTGAAAAAATCACCAACCAGTTCGTACTTGCCGGGTTCTTTTGCTGCATAGCCTATGAGAATAGTGCTGTCAGTTGCCCAGCCAGCCACCTTGTCCTGCTGAAGAGCCAGGAAGCAGGATGGTTCATCCTGAAAACTTATTACATGTTTTTCCGCATCAGGATCTCCGAGCCTTTTCAAGAGATTCATCGCATTCTTCTCACTGGTGGTACCCTGCATGGAAGCAATCTTCTTGCCTACGAAATCCTCATGTTTGGTATAGAGTCCTTTTTTAGCGAGGATTTTTTCACCATCAAAGAAGTAGGTAATAGAAAAGTCGATTGTCTTGTCTCGCTCGCGTTTGTGGGTCATATTGGCTGTGCTCATATCGATTCTGCCAGAGGTAAGAAAGGAAATACGGGTCTTGTTATTGAGCTTCACCCGCTCAATCTCGAGTTCTTTGCCCATATATCCCCCAATCCTGCGGATCACCTCTTCAGCAACGTCCACATCGAATCCAACCCACTCATTGTTCTCGTTGAAATACGCCGCTGGAATACTGTTGTACATAAGGCCTACACGGACCGTCCCTGTTTCATTAACCCTGTCATAGATGGACTCAATCTTTTTTGCCACCTCCTCCTTTGCAGCCGCCTTCTGGGCCGGCTCCTCACGGGTACAACCGTTCAGTGCTACGGCAACAAGAAGAATTGCCACAAGATACCAAGATAACTTCCTCATAATAACCTCCTAACCATTTAATCAAAAGAATTCCTCGCAGCCCTGCTGCGGGGTTGCCGTTTTTGTGATATAAATAACTCTATGAGTGAACATATTCTGAAACGGCACAATAAGACTCTGATATTGTATCACATTGTTTGTCCTGCAAAATACCGACAAAAGGTATTTA
>Ga0210003_1001393_pt1 | contig 21403 bp, 19 predicted proteins | sample LantaG_FD_182804 | JGI IMG/M metagenome (GOLD analysis project Ga0210003, IMG submission 182804) | Deep subsurface microbial communities from Baltic Sea to uncover new lineages of life (NeLLi) - Landsort_02402 metaG (SPAdes) (version 2) | ecosystem: Environmental > Aquatic > Marine > Oceanic >... | reverse complement strand
TCTCTTCTCTCTCTCTTCCTCTCTCTCTCTCCCTCCCTCTCTCTCTCTCTCTCTCTCTCTCTCTCTCTCTCTCTCTCTCTCTCTCTCTCTCTCTCTTTTCACCTCGCCCCCTCCGGCCCGGCCCACTGCATCTCGTTCACGTAAACGCGAGTGAACATGCTCAGCTTCCTCATGCCGTCGCCCCACGCCACGAAGAAGCAGTCCCGCGACACAGAGATGACCTGGGCCGCGATGGTCCGGGGGCGCTCGAACCCGCGCCCGGCGACGAGCGCGTCGGCTGGCCAGTGGCCCCTGACGAGCAGCGGCGAAGGGACCGCCGTCGAAAGGTCGTGCTCGCAGCGCCACCCGTCCGGGAGGGTCAGCGGCGAGCCGAAGCCCCTGCCGGGCCGCTGGCTGAGCTGCAGCAGGTCTCCCGGCTCGAAGTGGTCTGCGGTCAAGCCTTCGATGTCTTGTTCGGTCTCGCCTTCCTCGCCGTCGTCGTTGCCCATGTCGAGGCGGCCGAGGCCGTGGAGCGCCGAATACATCATCGCCCTGCTGGTCGACTCGCTCCCGCTGGAACTCAGGGTGAGCATCAGGGCCGGGCGCTCGTAGTCCCTCCCGTCCGTGCAGTCGTCCCTGGCGTGCCCGGAGACGGTCGAGGACGTGTCCACGGCGCCCAGGGCGAAAGACACGGAGCCGGCGGGCACGTTGGCGTCCCCCGTGAGCTTGACCGCGGCGAACAGAGCAGCAGCAGTGACGCCCCTTCCGGGGTGGCACTGCCCTGGGTCTTCGGCCGACAGAACCGAGTCGTCGGATAGCTCGTCCGCGGATGAGTAGCGCCTGATGCGGACGATCTCGACGCCGTGGACTCCGTAGTCCCCCTTCCAGACGCCGGCGAGCTGGGACTGGACGAGGGAGGAGAAGTCGGAGGAGGTGCAGGGAGGTGGCGGCACCGGGGGCAGCAGCCCGAACTTCTCCATCGGCTCGTACGCCACGGTCTCCCCTTCTTTTTCCCGCTCGTGGACCTTCCCGACGGCGGCCATGTCGAGCCCGGCCATCGCCGAGAGCAGGGTGGCGACGGTCCTCCCGCCGCGCAAGCGCGGGGGCGCCGCGACGCCGCCGCCGCTGCAGCTGCTGCTGCTCGCGTCCCCGAGCCTGTCGAGCGGCGGGGCCGCGCGGCCCACGCCGGGGACCGCAGGGGCCACGCCGGGGCTGAAGCGAGAAGGAGAAGGTGGAGAAGGGGCTTCGTCTGCTTCTTCTCCTCCATCGCCTTCTTCTTCGCCTTCTTCTTCGCGCAAACCCCTTCGCGACGGCTGCGGCGGCCGCGGCGGCAGCGGCGGCGGCGGCAGCGGCGGCGGCAGCCTCGTCGAGAAGGCATTGCTCCGGCACCCAACCTCCTGGTGCATCTGGCGGCACCAGGCTTCGCAGGCCCCGACGAGAAGGGTGGGGCGGCTCGGGAAGCGGGGCTCGGAGGAGGAGGAGGAAGAAGAAGGAGAAGAAGAAGAAGAAGGACAAGGCGACGCCGGCGACGAGAAAAAGATCTCGCTCCCGCTTCCTCCTCCTCCTCCTCTCGCGGCCTCCTCCGCTTCCAGAAACGCCTGGCACTCCAGGTCGAAGCGGTCGCGGGGGAGCCTGCCTTGAGCTTCTCCTCCTCGCCCGCTCCCCCAGACAACCGAAAGGCGCGCGCGGTGCGCCTCAAAGTGCCTGCGGGGCCTCCTCCGACGTCGAGCCGAAGCAGCAGCAACAGCAGCAGCAGGAGCAGCAGCTTCGGCTTCGGCTTCTTCTTCGGCGTTCCTTCGCGCTTCCCTCGCCAGGAGCTCCGAAGCCTGCTGCGTGAACCTCAGGCACGTCGCCCGGGGCCTTTTGCCGACCTTCCTCGAGGGCGTAACCTTGAAGATCGGCGTCCTGAGGAACCCGGCGCTCATCTCGAGCGGCGGCGTCAGCGCCAACGCGACGACGCTGCCCGTCGCGGGCTCGGGCTCGAACGACAGCAGCGACCCCAGCGGCCTCCTCGCCGCGGTGTCGCTCCGGCGCTCGCGCACGTAGCATTCTTCCTGTACGAAGGCGACGGAGCCGTAGCCACTGGCGTCGGCCGAGGCCGCGTGAGGGCCCAGGATGGCCCCGGGGAGGCCCCAGCCGAGAAGGCGCGAGTAGAGGTCCCGGCAGGAAGGGACAAATTCTTCGTCTTCTTCTTCTTTTTCTTCGTCGGTGCTCTCTTCTTCATCGTCGCTCTCTCTTTCTCTCTCTCCCTGGCTGCTGCTGCTGCTGCTGCTGCTTTCCTTCTTCTTTCCAGAAGAAGAAACGCGCCGCACGCGCCTCGGCAGCTTCCACCCTTCCGGCGCGACGTCGACGGCCCCCGGGCTCCAGCACGCGAGCCTCCGCGCGCACAGCAGCTTCCAGAGCCTGTCGTCGTCGTGGGCGGCGTCGCGCGTGGACCTGCAGCAGCACGCGAACCTGCCGACGGCAGAGGCCGGGAGGCGCGGGAGGATGTGCGTGGAGACGACGAGGGCCGGGAGGTCGAGGAGCGAGGAGGAGGCCGGTGGAAGAGGAGGTTGAGATTGAGCGACGGTCGAGGTCATTGTTCCGATGTTATTCTTTTTTCTTCCTCTTTTTCGTGCGTTTCTCTGGCGCTGAAACTCTGTGACGGGATAGATGCGAAGTCGCTCGAGTCCGTGATGGGGTTGGAACACGAAGAAAAAAGCGAGAAAGAGGCGGATTCGCGTGTCGTTTGTCTTTGTCGAAGAGGAAGAAATCGATGCTCTGTCCTTCAGATCGACGACGAAGTGAATTTTTTTTCGCATTCGTCGAAAACGTCAAAATTTCTTCACTTTTTTTTTTCTCTTTCAAAAAAAAAGAAAGAAAAGAAATCGAGAAGAAGAGAGCTTGCTCCTTCTCTCCACCTCTCTCTCCTCTCTTCCTCCTCCTACACATCCGATCATATCGCAATGAGGAAGAAGCAGGTCAAGGTAAGACATCGGTCTCCGCTGTCTTTCGTCGCCGAGAGTTTTGTCTTCCTTTGAACGAACGAACATGTCCGACGACATTTCCCATCTCTCACCTTGTCTTCTCTCTCTGACACCCTCCTCTCTCTTTCTCTCTCAGGGCAAGGCCGGCAACGCCGCGCAGTACATCACCAGGAACCAGGCCCTGAAGAAATTGCAGCTCAAGCTCTCGGAGTTTCGGTAAGTTGAGGGGGACAGAAAGAGAAAGAGAGAGAGAGTCGAGCAAGAGAGCAAAGCCGCCGTCAATGCTAGCCGGTCTTTTTCGAGCTCGCGCCGCGAACGCTCTGTGTCTTCTCTCTAACTGAGACTTGCATCGGGGCTAGCTACGAGTCTTCTTATTACATCCATGCTCGCAGAAGAGAGATCAGAATGTCGCGCTCGGAGAAAACGAATCGAAAAGCATTCGGAAGGGCCATTGAAAAAAGAAACAATCGGCGGCTCGAAAAAGCAGAGAGAGCCGCCGACGGCTCGGGGGGCGCTGCCTCTCTCTCTTTCTTCTCTTTCTTTCCTTCACTCACTCAACCTCTTCCATCCCCACTCACTCCCACTCCACAGCCGCCTCTGCATCCTCAAGGGTATCCACCCCCGCGAGCCCCGCAAGAAGCCCGCGGGAAGACACAAGACCTACTACCACGTCAAAGACATCCTCTTCCTGGCGCACGAGCCCCTCCTCAACAAGTTCCGCGCCGACGCCGCGTTCGAGCGCCGCGTGCGCAAGGCCCGCGCCAAAAAGGGCGAGGACGCAGCCAGGACGCTCGAGGCGGACAGGCCCGTGCACAGGCTCGACCACCTGGTCCGGGAGAGGTACCCGACTTTCAACGACGCTCTGCGGGACCTGGACGACCCGCTGTCGCTGGTCCACCTGTTCGCGGCGCTGCCCTCGGACTCGAAAGCAGGCGTCCCTGCGGCCGCCGTCGCCGCGTCGAAAAACCTCGCGACAGAGTGGGCGGCCTGGTGCGCGCGCTCGCATTCGCTCCGTAAGGCTTTTATTTCGGTGAAAGGGTACTACTTCCAGGCCAGCGTGCGAGGCAACACGGTCACGTGGCTCGCGCCGCACGCGCTGGCGCAGGTTTTGCCGCCCGATGTCGACTTCAAGGTCATGAGCACCTTCTTGGAGCTGGCGTGCACGACGATGCGGCACGTGCTGGCTCGCCTCTACGCCGATCTGGGCAGCCCGTACCCTCCCAGGGCGGACGCGGCGCTGGAAGGGGCTGCCGCCGGGCTGGAGGCGCTGATGCGGGGGCTCGCTGCTGCTTCTGCAGCTGCGAGCAAGGACGTGAGCGGGAACCCGGCCCTCATCGCCTCGGCGCCGGCGACGCCGACGCTGCTGCTCGGAGGCAGCCTGAACGGCAAGCGCGAGCGCCGCCGCGCGAGGCGGGCAGCGGAGCGCGCGGCCGCTGGTGGTGCTGCTGCTGCCAACGACGACGACGGCGGCGAATCCAGCGAGGAAGAACAGGAGGAAGGCGGCGACGGCGCGGCCAAGGCGGCACGGCTCGCGGCGCTTCCGGCCAAGGCCGCCGCGCTCGCGGCCGAGGCCGGCGACGGTAAGATTGTTTTTCTTCTTCTTTTCTTTTCTTTTCCAAATGCCACCTCCACCACTCCCGGCGGGTCGGACTGTCTCGCCTTTGCCGGCGCAGTTTTTCCGAACCTGATCCTAACACGCAAATAGGGGCGCCGAAGACTAGTTTTTTACTATGTTCTTTTGATGGCGTACATCCCTTTAACAAACGCCGGAGAGCACGCCGTCCGCCCTCGTTATTTTCTCTGAAAATGCTCCGCCCATAAAAAAACCCCGTTTTTTTTCTTCCCTTCCCCCCTTGAGGACCCTTTCCCGACTGCCCTATTCCAAATCCGTCCGCCCCCTTCTCCTGTCGTAGCCGGTATCTCTCGGGGTGCCGAGTCTCCGGGTTGGGGGGCGCGCGCGGAGGGGATTTTGTCAAAAAGACCTCGTTCAAAGGGGCGGTTGGGGGGAAGAGCTCGGCGGCGGGTTGGAGTTTTGAGTTGGCGGCGCGCACGCTGATTCCATCACCGTGGGGAATGCGCCGTCGGCGCCGGGACCCTTTCGGTCCTACCCAGCGATCGGCATTTCTTTTCCGAATCATTCCTTTTTTTGTTTTCTTATTCTCACTTTTGTTTTTACGATTGAGAAAACAAACAAAAAAAACCGAACACAAAAAGAAACAGGCCCCGCCGCAAGCCAGCAAGAGCAAGAGCAGCAACACCAGACCCCCGCCTCCTCCTCGGACGCCGGCGCGTGCGCCTCGCTCTTCCGAGGGCTGGTGTTCTACATCGCCCGCGAGGTTCCCCGCGAGCCGCTGCTGCTGCTCCTGCGATCGTTCGGCGCCGAGGCCGTAACGTGGGAGGGGTCGGGAGCTCCCTTGAGGGCCGACGACCCCAGGATCACGCACGCGGTCGTCGACAGGCCTCCTGCTGCTGCTTCGAGCGATGCGAACGGGGAGAAATCGACCTCTCCCTCTCTGCCTCCGCGCGCCTTCGTCGTCCCCCAGTGGGCCTTCGACTCGGCCAACTTCCGCGTCCGCGCCGACGAGCGGAGGTACCTGCCCGGGAAGAGGCCGCCGCCGCACCTGTCACCGTTCGCGGACGCCGCCGACGACGGCGGATACGTTCCTGCCTACGCCGAGGAGCTGAAGGCCTTGAGGGAGGCGTCGAGGGGCGCGAGGCAGGCCGCGGCCAAGGACGCGCTCGCCGAGTTCGAGGCCGCCGCCGCCGCCGTCGCCGAGCGCGGAGCGGCAGCGACTGCTGCTGCCGACGGAGCTGCTGCCGATGCCGAGGAAGCCCCCGACGCGATCGACGCGGACGAGGCGGCTGCCGCGGCGGCGCACGCGGAGGGCCTCGCCAAGGAGCTCGGGCTCGCTCCTCTTCCGTCTTCGAAAAAGGGCGCGAAAAAGGCTGCCGCTGCTGCTGCCGCTCCTCCCTCCGACGACGACATCGATGCCGTCGAGCCCTCCGCCGACGTCGCCAAGGCCGCGGACGCCGACCGCATGCGCGCCGCGATGCTCCCGAGGAAGAAGAGGCACCTGTACGAGTCGGTGCGGAAAGCCCAGGACGCGAAGAAGGCGCGCGGGGAGAAGCTCGCCGAAAAGGCCAAGGAGGCCTCCGCCGGTGGGGAGTGAGTGAAAAGAGGAAGGAGAGTTTCGAGTTTAAAGAGAAAGAGTGTAATCTTCGACAAAATGAAAGAAGGGAATGAAAATGAAAAAGGAAAAAAACGACGGGATGTTGAGGCGCTGCTGCTGTTATCGCTGCGTCGGCGCGGGATGTGCGAGGAGGCGGAGCTGAACGCGAGAAGAGTGAGAGAGAGAGAGAGAGAGAGAGAGAGAGTGAGGTTGAAGAAGAAGAAAAAAAGAGACAGCGGAAAGGGTTTCACTTTCCATCGTCGATTCCTCGACCTCCATCTCCCTCTCGTTCACTCCCCCCTCCCGCCTTCCCCCCTGCCGCATTTCGCGCTCGTTCGTCCGCACGGCATGAGCTCCCGTGCATGCTCTCTGCGCTCGAGGGCGTCGATGGGCAGCAGCCGCTCCAGTGACAGCCCGCGAGCCGTGCCCTCTCCGCATCGATTTCCCGCTCTTTCGGCGATGAACCGCTCGACCTCCTCGACCTTGACCTCCGTCGTCCGGTCGACGTCGCCGTCATCGCTCTCGCCCTCTTCGACCCGTCTCCTCGTCGTTCCGCGCGCCCTCTCCCGCCCGCTCGACCCGCCCTCCGCGCCCGCGACCGCCGACTCCGACCCGGAGCTGCTCGAGGTGCTCGAGATGTGCGACGATGCGGAGCTGGAGAATGTCTGGGGCCTGCTGACGGGTGAGAGAGAGAGAGAGGGAGAGAGAGCGAGAGAAAGAGAGAGAGGGGAAGAGAGGTCTTGCGTTTTTTGAAAGAGAAGAAACGACAATAAAATATCTTCTTCCTCTGTCTTCTTCTTCCAACCTCACCTCCGACCCCCTCACCTCCAAATTTCGCGCCTCCTCCTCCCCTCTCTTTCTTTCAGGCCTATCCCCTCTCTCCCCCATCGTCAAGTCCATCGCAGTCGCCTCTTCTCCACCTCCCTCCCCCTCGAGACCGGGAGGCAGGGTGGCGCTCGCAGCGGCGATCGACGCTCGTTTTCGTTTCCTGGCTGCCGACGCCGGCGCGACGCTGGGAGGCCGCAGGCCCAGCTACCGCGACACGCTTCTGAGGCTCAGGGACAGGCTCGGGGTGCGCTGCCCCGGGGGTTTGAGGACCGCGGAGCTCGAGGCGGAGATTTTGATGCACGCCTTGGGGGACGACAGCGAAGTGACCTCGAGCCTCGTCTCCGTGAACGCCTCTTCTGCTTCTTCGAGTTCTTTCGCTTCTTCGACGACGACAACAATCACCGCGACCCCGGCCCCCGTGCAGCAGGCCGCTGCGGCCTCGAGCCCGAAGCAGCGCGCGCGCAGAGCCGCGGCGGCAGCTTCTAGTTCTTCGTCTTCTTCTTCCTCTTCGTCGGGCTCGGGGGTCTTTGCCAGCGCCGCCGCAGCCCTGGGCGCCGCCGCGGCCCTCGAGGCGGCCCGCGGCACCGCCCTGCGCTCCCTGGGAGCAGCCGCCGTGGGCAAGCGGGCGGCGCACGAGGCCGCGCTGAGGGCCCTGGTCGCCCGGGCCGGGGCCAGGGGCGCCGCGAGCGCCTCCTCCGCCGTCGCCGTCCGCGGCGCCGCGCGCTCGGCCGCGGCCGCGGCCGCGCGCTACAGCAGCGCCCGCGTCGCCCTTTCCGCCTTGTCCGCGGCCTCCTGGGCTTTTCTGGCCGCCGATCTGGGGCTGCGGGCGGTGGGAACGGACTGGAACCGGGTGACGGGCGCTGTCCTGGCGCTGGCGCAGGTGCGGCTGCTGCGGACTTATGGCTTCGTCTCCTGCGACGAAGGGGACTCTGCCAGTGCCGGCCCCGCATTCTCTCCCCCGCTGACGCTGCCTCCTGCTGCTGCTTCTGCTGCTTCTGCTGCGCCCTCGAGGCCCGCCGCGGCGGAGGCGTGAAGAAGAAGAAGGGAGAGAGAGAGAGAAAATGTACTTCAAAAAAAGGGAGAATGAGAGAGAGAGAACGAGAGAGCCAGCGAGCGAAAACAACGAGACGACACAAATAATAAACAACAACAAACATTCGAGAGAAACACACACACACACGCACACATGGACAGAATCAGAAACAAGACAGCAACGAGCGAGAGACTAGAGAGAAAGAGACGAGAGAGAGCGACCCTGTTGTAAAAGATAAAGACAGAAAAAAGAGAAGATGAAAAAAAAAATCCGATTTCGCCAACGCCGCTTGCGCGCGTTTTCTTGATTCCTCGCCCCCCTTTTACACCACTCCTTTGCCTCTCTAGCTCCCGTTTATAAAGAAAAATGAAAGGAAAGGAACAGAAAGCCCATCCAAATCCCCCTAGTCTTATTTCGCCTGCGGGTGCGCGGCCAGGTACGAGATTGCCTCGGCCGTCGACGACAGCTTGTCGGCCTCCGCGTCCGGGATCTCAATGCCGAACTCCTCCTCGAGGGCCATGACGAGCTCGACGGCATCGAGGGAGTCGAGGCCGAGGTCTCCGGAGAAGGAGGCCGAGGCCGTGACCTGGTTTAAAAAAAGGGTAGAGGTGGGGTTGAAGAGAGAAGAAGGAGGAAAGGTTTGAGAAGAAGAGGAGGTTAGCAGAGGGTGTCGAGGGCGCCGAAGAAAGAAAAGGAAGAAAGAAAGAAAACCCACGAACAAAAAATACTGATTCGATGCTGCCGCCGATGCGAGTGTAATCGCCTTTTCTCTCCTTTTCGCTCCCTCTCTAGCCATAGACCGCGTCGAGATCTCGGCATCTACGCGGAGAGAAAGGACGAAAAAGCAAGGGAAAGGCTTCAAAAACGTTGCGATCTCTTGCAATGCTGTCGAAGCTTTCTTCTTCATCGCATCATCAATCGCTTCCTCTTCATCTCCTCCTTCTTCCTCCTTCTTCTCACCTTGCCAGGGTCCACCTTGTCAAAGGCCTTGACCACGCTCAGCACGCGCGAGGTCACGGCGTCCTTGTCGAGGTAGGTCGACGCCGCCGCGGCGTAGCCTCGGCTGCTGGTGGTGGCCGCCGAGCCCGCAGCGGCATTGCTGATGCCGACGGCCGCCGCGGCGACCGCGGAGAGCGCGGCCGCCGAGGGCCCCACCGAGGCGTGCCTGAGGATCGCGGTCCGCAGCTGGGACAGGGACATTGTTTAAAGGGTTCTCGAGGAGGGGGAGAGACGAGGGAAGTGGAGCAGCAGCAGAAGAACGAGGGAAGAGAAGAGAGAGAGGAGAACGGAAATGTGAACCTTTTGATTCGTTTTTTTCCCCCCCCGTCCCCCCCTCTCTCAACCTCCTCCTCCGTCGCTCCTTCCCTCCGCTTCTTCTCCGTCTTCTTCATCGTCATCTTCTTCAATCGAATCGACCATCTACAAAAAATCGAAACACACAAAAAGCAAACACAATCTCTTCTACTCCCCTCCGTCCCCCCCCTGCCGACTCCTGTCTCCTTTCCCCGGGTTCGTCAAAAGCACCAGCAGCACAAACGCCGCCGCCGCCTCGAGCTCCGAGACCTCTCCCAACCCCGTCTCGAGCTCCAGCAGGCCCAGCGCCCCCTGCCCCGTCGCCACCTCCGACACGATGGCAGCCGCCAAGCCCAGGTGAGCGGCCCGGAGCATCAAGGCCTGGATCGTCGCGTTCAGGGGCACGGGCGGGCTCCCCGGAGGAGGCTTTTCTCTGGGCGGCGTGAGCCCCGCGAGGAGTAAGCCTCCGACGATGAGGGCCAGCACGGGCTCGATCTCCCATAGTGGGACCCCGACTGCGAGGTCCAGGGCCTGGACGGCCCCTCGGCCCGTGATGCGCTCGCCGATGAGCATCGCCTGTTGAGTTGAGGTGGTTTTGTTTTTTTGGAAAGAGGAGAGAGAGGAGGTTGAGAAGATGAAAATTTGAGATCGAGAGAAAAAAAGAAAAAGAAAAGAGATAAAGTTGAAATCTTTCCCTTCCTTACCGCCAGCGCCAGGACCGACATCTTCCCGCTGAAATCGCTCTTCAGCGCCCAACGCGAGACCTCCATGCCGCCCATATCAAAGTTGGAAAAGGGCAGAGGCGGGAGAGAAGGATCCGAAGACGAGGAGGAAGGAGACGAAGAAGAGGGAGCGACCATGGGCGCTCCAAAGTCGTCAAAGTTTTGTTCGTCGCCCGAGTCGGGCAGCATCATCGTCCGCGGGAGCACCAAGACGGGCTCTGTTTCTGCATCCTGCGGAGTCGGGGGAATTTGGGCGTTGTCTCCGTCTTCTGGTGCAGCTGAAACGGCAATCGACGAGCGGAAAGGGGAATGGCGAAGGAGAGCAGATGGAGAGGATTTTGACGTCGTCGTCGACGAGGACCAAGAAGAAGAGGTCGAGCGGCGAGATGCTTCGTTGGTGATGTCTCTCCGGGCGATGAGCGTCGTTCTCGTGGCGGCTCCAGCCGCCGAGGAGGAGTGGCTGGGCCCGGCGCGCGCATGCGTGGTCGATCGCATCACAGAGAACTGGTTGGTTGCAAGAGAGCGCGGAGCGAGGGAGGGGAAAAGAGAGAGAGAGAAAAAGTCTCGTCGAAGAAACGAAAGCACTCTGTGATTTTTCCGTCGTTCGACCGATCTCCTTTTCTTCGACCTCGACCTCCTCTTCTTTCCTTTTCTTTTCGTCATTTGAAACAAAACGCGTTACCGTCTCTTTTTTGTTGATGTTTTTTTGCATGTTACTCTTTGCGCGCGTGCGCGTTGTGAAAAAGTTGTGTGTTTGGGGTAGGGGGAAAAAGAACAAGACAAATGAAAACAAAACAAAAACACAACTCTCAAAAAAACTTTCTCTCTCAAAAAAGAAAACTCAAACCTCTTCTCTCTCCTTATTTCGCGGCCTTGGGCGGCGGCCTAAATACGCCCACCACGACCGCGTGGTCCCTCTCGTAGGGCTCCAGCGTCACCTGCTCCTTGGGCTTCAGCTGCAGCTCCACCAGCTTCTTGACCTCGCGAGCGAAGACCGCCTCCGGAGCCGCCGTCGAGTCGATGCAGCTCGCCTTGATCGAGATCACGAAGGCGCCGCCGTTCTTGAGGAAGGACGCGGCATTGATGCCGACGATGCGGGCCTGGTCGGGCTGGGCGACGTCGGCGAAGACGACGTCGACCATCGGGACGAGCATGCGGTACCTAAATTGTTTTTTGAGGGTTTTCAAGGTTGACAATATATCTTTTCGTGAGCGAAAAAAAGAGAAAAAACTATCCATTTTTCTCTTTTTCTCCTCTTCCCCCTCGCTCCCCATTCCACCTCCAAAAAAACAAACAAACGAAGCAAACAACTCACTTGAGCGGGTGGCGCGCGTCCTCGATGATAGGCACGATGTTCGGCCTCTTCTTGGCCATGTTGACCAGGTCGCGGCCCGACCGGTGCGAGAACTCGACGGCGTAGACCGCCCCAGTGGGCCCGACGATGTCCGAGACGTGCGAGACAGAGGTCCCCGACGCGGCACCCAGGTACAGCACCTTGGCTCCGGGCTTGATGTGGATGTGGTCGACGCCGGCGAGGACGGCGGCGGCCAGCTTGGACCTGAAAGGGTTCCAGACGCGGTACTCGATCTTGGAAGGGGCCGACGCGTCGTCAGCGGCGGGCACGTCGACAGAGACGCGCTTCTCTCCGTAGACCGACTCTCCAGGGACCATGTTCTTGGTGACGAGCGCGTCCTCTTTCCCGCGGGCGATGAAGACGCCGGCGTGGCGGTGGGCCTCGACGACGACCTTGGAGCCTCCCTTCATGCCGCCGGCGCCGCCGCGGCCTCCGCCGCGCCCGCCTCGGCCCCCGCGGTCACCGCCGCGGCCGCCACGGCCGCCGCCTCCGCGTCCGCCGCGAGGGGGGCCGCGGCCGCCACCTCCGAGGCCGCCCCCGCCGAAGCCGCCGCGCTTCTCGACGCCTCCTCCGCGGCCGCCAAACCCGCCTCCTCCGCGGCCGCCACCAAAGCCGCCGCCGCGGCCGCCGAAGCTGCCTCCTCCGCGGCTCATGCCGCCTCCTGTTGTTGTGAATTTTAGCGATCGATAAGAAGAAGCAGAAGAAGAGATGTCAGAGATAGAACACAGAGTGGGGCGCGGAGTGCCTCGTGGCGAGGAAAGATAGAAAGATAGCAAGAGAGAGAAAGGAGCAGCAAAGGTTGTTGACGAAAAAAAGAAAACACCCCAGCGGCGGCTGCTGCTGTCGTTTTTCGCGCGCATGCCAAGTCGTTCGCGAGCTCCGAATTCGGTTGCCAAACGCGCCGCGATGATGAAAGCGACACTGCGGCAACACGTGTGACGTTCTTGAGACCCCATCTAGTGCAACGGATGCGAGATCAGACGCGCCCAGGGGCGCGAAAGCGAGCGGAGCATGCGGCATCTCTCTCTCATTCGAGCCGCCATCTCTTCCCTCTCTAGCCGTTGTTTGCGGCATTCGCACTTCGATTCTCGCTCTCTTTCCCACCGCCGTTCTCCGTACCGCGACCGCCGCCGCGTCCTCCGCGGGGCGAGGGGAAGACCATTGCGTGCTTGGGAGTTTCGTGAAGAGAATAAGAGAAGAGGAAGAAGCGCGCTAGCTAGAGGAAGCGAGAGGAGAAGAGAGAAGAAAAAATAGTGCCTTTCCGTCGAAGCAGCGAAGAAAAAAAAACGCCTTCGACCTCGACCTCGACGCCCTTCTTCGACCTCCTCTCTTCTCCTTCTCCTTCTCTCTTCTCTTTCTGCCCCGCCACGCGCGCGCTGCTTTCTTCAATTTTGTGGACCGGAGGGGCATTCTACTGTTTGTTGTTGTTCTTTGCTACAATCGTTCTCTTTTTGTTTGTTGTTGTTCTTCTCCTTTCTTTTTTTCGAAATTCGCCTGGACACCCAAAAAAATGGAAAGAAAAAAAATCTCGTCTATCTCGGTTTCGGACAACTCTCTCTCGTTTGCTTATCTCTCTCGCACGCTCTTTCTCTCTCTCTCTCGCTGCTGGCACACACACAAAAACACGAAAAAAGAAGACGAAGGAATGAAATAAAGAGAATTGATAGTACACTAGAGCAGAAGAGCAGAGGAAGTGAAAGAGAGAAAATGTTTGTCTTTTTCTCTTTCTCTTTTTTCACTCACTCACTCTCACTCGTTCACTCCCCCTCTTTCCCTCCACTCCCTGCCGCCCTCACCACGGCCTCGTAGGCGGCGAAGCACACCGCGTTGGCCGGGTAGGCCCGCACCATCGCGGGACCGAAGCCCCTGTAGAGAGCTCTGAGGCCCCCTCCCCCTCCCCCTCCTCCCCTCACAGTCTGCGTGGCGCAGTCGAGCAGCGACCGGAACTGCGGCCCCCGCGGCGCGGCCGGGGAGTCGACCTGCCACCTCGACTTGACGACGTCGGCCGGGAACACGGGGATCCAGAAGCAGGTCCCGGCCAGACCCCCCGCCACGATCATCGAGCCCGTGCCGAGCTCGGCGGTCGACTCGAGCCCCTGCGCCTGCGCGAGCCTGCGTTTCGCGATCTCGTAGACGCCAAACATCACTGCGTTGCCCGGGACCTCTCGAGCGAGCGTCGGGGTCAGGCCCCTGAACAGGCCGCGGGGCCCGCCCTCGGAGCGCCAGACGTGCTTGACGACGTCGACGGGGCCCTTGTAGTTCTGGGGGAGGTGCTGCTGGTTAAGTGCTGCAGAGGCGGAGGCGGAGTGAGGCGCGAAGGAGGAGGTGGCGGAGGTCGAGACCGCCGCGGCGGCGATCGGGGGTCGGCCGCCTCTGTTGTTGGTGTTGCTGTTTCCGCTTGAAGGGCTCCCGCCTCTCGTCGCCTGCGAGGTCACTCCTGCTCCGCCAACGACGATTCCAGAGGCGCCGTGCAGTCCTCCGCCGACCCCGGCGAGCGCCGGGTTCCCAGCAACAGGAGCGGAAGCAGCAGCAGCGTTGAAGCGAGTCGAGGGCCTCACGCCGGGCCGGGCGACGTTTTTGAAAACAGTGGGCTTGAGCGGCTGCCCGCAGGGGCTCAGCACGCCCGCCGTCGACACTCCAGCGGCCTGCGCCGTCGTCAGCTGCGACTGAAGCCTGCACTTGATCAGCTCCGTCGGGGCGGCCAGAAAGGAAACGGCGACGCCCGCGCCGGCGCCGGCGATGGCTTGGTCGCCGACGGTCAGCGGGCTCCCGTCGGCGTGCGCCAGCACCCGCTCCATCTTGCCCCGAACGGAGAAGAGGACCGCGTTGAAGAGGGCGACGGTGGCTAAAGGGGCGCCCATGCCGCGGTACATACCGCGGATGCCTTGCTCGGAGAGGGTCTTGTTTTTTGTTTGTTTGTTAGAGAAAAAGAGAGGAGGAAAGAGGGAAAAGAAGGATGAGCTGTTGTTGTTGTTGGAGGTCGTCGGAAAAAGAAAGGTCGAGAGAGAAAAAAAACCTAGCTCATTCCTTTCTCTTACCTTTCGCGTCGCATCCATGGCCCCGCTGTAGACCGGCGCCTTGCCAGGTGCAGGGCGCGGCTGCGTCTGCAGCTTGGTTTTGATCGTGTCTGTCGATTGGGGTGAGAGGGGAGGAGGAGAGAGAGAGCGGGGAGAGAGAGAAAGAGGAAAGACAAAGATTAGAGAATTGGTTCGCTTGGTCGCTGTCGCGTTTTTTTTTCTTGCCATCAAAAAATAAAATAACAAAGATTGCGCGTTCCCCCTGCTCTTCAAACTCACCGAAAGGATGCCCGACTGCGATCTGGCATGATCCAGCGATGGTCCCTGCGACGAAATCCTGAAGGGGGAAGAGGAATCATGATGGTTGGAGGGGAGACAGAAGAAACGAAGGGGCGAGGGTAAGAAGGAAAGTTTTGCCCCGTTTGTGGTTCTTCGAGGGAAAAAAGCATGTCCAAGAACCAACACGACACACGCCCTGCTAGTCACTCACCACCACCGCGCTGGGCTTGTTTGCTGCCATGGCGAGGCGCGGTGTGTCGAGAGAGAGCTGGCGCGAGGAAGGATCTGGCGATGAAAGGAGCGCGAGCTCGAGTAAAGACGCTCGCGGAGAGAGAGAAAAAGTTTTTGATGCTTTTGAGAAAAAGTGTCGAAGAAGAGAGAGAAAGTGAGAGACGAAAAAAGAAAACCCGACCTCGACTCGAGGAGGAAAACAAAAATCCAGTTCATTTCAGAGTTCACACGGCGACGCCCAGCGCCTCCAGTTCCCCAGCGCCCTCGAAAGAGTACAGAGCCGCCGCCGAAGCGCACGCGGGAGGCACAGCGGTCCCGCCCGCCGCCGGAGGGAGCGGCGACAGCGAAAGCAGGTTTTGGTGTTGAAGTCGTTGTTGCTGAGCTTGTTGTTGTTGCTGTTGGTAGCTCAACCCCTCGTGCGCAGGCCTGACCGTCAAGACCAGGGGCAGCCACCTCCTGTACAGGTAGAAGGGGGCCCTGCCATCCGGGGAGGCCTCCTCCGCGACGACGAGCGCGATCGGGGGAAGAGGAGAAGAAGGCGAAGGAGAAGAGGAAGGGTTGCTTCTGTCTCCCTGCTCTTTCCTCCTCTTCCCCTTTTCTTCCTTCCTCCTCCACGCCCCCGCCGTCGCGTCAGAGAGCACCGCCAGCGCCCGCAGCACCGCGTGCTCCACTGCCCTGCGGTCGAAAGAGCGGGAAGACGAAGACGAAGCAGCGGCATTCTCGTCGGGGGGCAGAGAGGAAAGACCGTCAATGACGACCGCGGCCGGGCGGCGGGGGAGTCGCGCCGAGGCGTTTTCCCCTCCTTCCTCTCCCTCTCCCCCTTCCTCCTCCTCCGATTCCAGCAAGTGCAGGCACGCGGCGAACGCCACGACGTCGGCGATCGAAGAGACGTACTTTATCTGGACGAGGTCGAAGGGGTCAGTTGTTGCTGTCGCTGCTATTCCTTCTCCTCCTCCCTCTCCTTCTCCTCCTCGACCGCCACTGCCGACGACGACGCTCGCGGCGGTCGCCGGCAGAAGCGGTGGGCCCGCCGCCGCCGCCCCGGCGCTCGTCAAAAAGTACACAGGCCTCCCCGTGCTCGCCGCGACGCTGCGCGCGTAGTGAAAGAGCAGGGAGGTCTTGCCGCTGTTTTTGGTTGAAGGTTTGAAGAGGTTGAAAAAGAGGTTTTAGAGGTTGAGAGAGCGTAGAACGAAAGAAAGAGGCATCGACCATCGATGTTGCGGAATCATTCGTATCTTCTCCAAATCCTCACCTCCCTGCTGTCCCGGACAACAGGCACCCTGTGAGGTGGTCCGGGTAGTCCGGCACCCGGTGTAGCGCCGCGGACACGTGAGGTTGAGCGCTGGAGATGAACTGCGAGAGAGCAAAGGGGAGGGCCATCTTGCTCTTTTTTTCGACGACCAAGAAAAATCGACGAAGTGAGATGTCTCTTCACTCTTTCTCTTTCTTTTCCCGTTCCCCATCATCATGCCTCCTCGAACAACCCGCTCGAGCCGCTCCAAGGCCGCTGCCGCCGCCGAAGCAGAAGCACCAGAGGAAGCGCCTCCAGCCCCCGACGTCGAGATGAAGCCCGTGGAAGAGGAGGAACCGAGGCAGCAGGAAGAGGAAACGGCGCAAGTCGACGTTGATGTCGATGAAGATGATGCAAACGTCGGCGGCGTCGTCGTCGGCGACGGCGACAACCTCGACGATCCTTCCTCTTCTTCGACGTCTTCCGACTCCTCCGACTCCGACGACTCGGACTTCGAGGAGGTCGACGCCTCCGAAGAGGACGCAGCCGCGCTCTCCAAGCTCGAGGAAGAGATGACCTCGAGCTCTGCTTCTTCTTCTTCCTCTTCGTCAAGTTTCGAAAGCCACCTCCAGCTGGTCGCGCTGCTGCGCAAGTGCCGGATGCTCCAGCGCCTGAAGGGCGCCCGCAGGGCCGCGGCGGCTGCCTTCCCCCTTCCCGAGGCCTTCTGGCTCGAGTGGGTCGAAGACGAGAGGAAAGAGGCGTCAAAAGTGAAGGCCAAAAAGAAAAAGCTGAAGCAGAGCGTTGTCTCGGAGCTGGTCTCTCTGCACGAGGCAGCGGTCTTTGACTTTTTGTCGGTGCCTCTCTGGGCGTCCTACCTCCAGACGCTCCGCGAGCTCGACGACAAAGTTTCCTCTTTCTCGGCCGAAGGTGCGGCGCGCTTCCGCGCCGTCGCGGACAGGGCCCTGAGCGTCGCCGGGGCGCACGTCGGGAAAGGAGAGGCGCTGTGGCAGGAGGCGAGGGCGTTCGAGCTCGCCGCGCTTGAGGCCTCCTCCTCTCCCTCTGCTGCGGACGAAGCCCGCGCGCGCTCGCTGTGGCACAGGCAGCTCTCGACGCCGTTGCTTTACGGGAACGGGGTCGAAGAAAGCAGCAGCAACGAGAGCGTCCGCAAGGAGCTAATCGAGTGGGAGAGGGCGAGGGACGAGGCCTTCACCTCGCTGCCGCCGTACCTCGTCGCCGCGGCCGACGCGGCCTGCTCCGCCGCCTCTGCTCGCTCGGCCTCCGAGGAAGCCGTTTCTTCGTCCCCCTCCTCTTCCAGCACGAAAGAAGAGCTCCTGGCTGCCCACCTCGCCTACGTGCGCCTCGAAGAGCGCGCCCTCGCTTCGGGCAAGGGCGATAGAAAAGAAAACCTCAAGCGGGTCTTGATCGCGCACGAGCGCGCCGTCGCCGCTTTCCCTCTGACTTCGTTTTTGTGGTGTTCTCTGGGGTCCTTCGCCGAGTCTTCTTTCCCCGAGGACCCGTCTCTCGCGGCCTCTGTCTACGCGAGGGCTCTACGGAACTGCCCGTGGGTCGGGGAGCTGTGGGCGAGGGCGCTGAGGGCAGCCGAGCGGCGAGGAGAGAGGAGGAAGAAGGAGGAGGAGGAGAGCGGTGGCGGAGGAGAAAACCCTTCTTCTTCATCTTCATCCAAAGCCGACGAGGAGTTCGACGCTCTCTTCCGCTCCGCGATGTCCGCGCCGCTCTCCACCGCCGATGAGTTTGTCGAGTGCATCCTCGTGAGGCTCGACCGCATGCGCAGGAAGGCTCAGGGGGCCTCGACGACGGAAAGCGGCGAGAATGCGAAAAAGGAGCTCTTCAACGAGCTCCGCGCTGCGTTCCTCGAGGCCTCGCGGTGGCTCTCGGCGGCCTTCCCTTACTGGGAAGACCCGGGATTGAGGCTGGCGTCCTACCTGCCACAGCTGGAGCTCGGGGAGGTTGGCGGAGGCGGGCCCGAGGCCGCGGCAAGGGCTTGGGAGCAGTTTGCTGCTGCTGCTCCCGTTGCTGCTGCTGCCGATGCCACCGCCGCCGCGCCTTGCTCCTCCTCCACTCTCAGCGCGGAGTTCTTCGTCTCTTGGGCCAGGGCCGCGGTCGAGTCCGGGCTGTTCCCCGGGGCAGGGCGGCGCTCTCCGCAGGCTGTCGCTCTGGGGAGGGCGATCTTGAAGCGCGCTCTGGGGCTCGACGGCGGGGTGAACACGAAAAAAGAGAAAGGAGGAGGAGCAGGAGGAGGACCGGCGGCGAAAAAGGGCAAAGACAAAGACAAAGGCGCCGAAAACTCCACCACTAACCTTAATCCCGTCTCTCTGCCGCTCACCAAAAAGCTCTCCGCCGGCCCCGGGCCCGCAGCGGCTGTCGCCTCGGGATGGCTCCGCTTCGAGCGCGAGTGGGGGAGCGCCGAGGAGCACTTCGCCGCGAGCCTGAGGGCGGCCCCTTTGCTCGAGGCCGCCGCCGTCGCTGCTGCCGCCGCGGGCAGCGGCGCTGCCGGTGCTGTTGCTGTTACCGATTTCAGTAACAGCTCCTCGCGCGCAAGGAGTGGCGCAGCGGGCCCCGCCCCGGCTCCGGCGAAACCTCCCCAGCCCGAGCGCACCAAAGAGGAGCTCCTCGCTCTGCGACGCGAGCGCGACCCCAACTTCAACAAGAAGAAGGCGGAGAAGGAGAGGGCGAGGGGGGAGAATGGCGACGGCGGCAGCGGCAGTGGAGGAGGCAGCGGCAACGACAACGACGCCCCGGCGGCGAAGCGAGCGAGGACGGAGGCGGCGGCAGCTGCCGCTCCTGCTCCCGCTCCCGCTCCTCATCAACAACACCGTCAGCACTCCCCCGGAGCGGCCCCTTTCGTGCCTCGCGCGGCGGACGCCGAGCACCGTACGGCCTTCGTCCGGGGCTTCCCCGCGGCGACGACCGAGGCGGCGCTCGCCGAGTTTTTCGCCAAGGCTGCGGCAGAAAGCGGTGGGGAACCAGGAGCCGGCGCCTCTTCTTCTTCTTCTCCCCTGCCCGTCATCCGCCGCCCCAAGGGCCCCGACGGAAACCCTCGGGGCTTCGCCTACGTCGAGTTCGGGTCCAAGGAGGCGCTGGCGAGGGCGGTGGCGAACGCCGACGGGAGGAAGTTTGCTGAAGGGAACGGCAATGATGGCGAAGGAGAAGGGAACGACGGCGCGGTGTTGTCCGTGGCCGTCTCGAGGCCGCCTGCCGCCGGAGGAGGAGGTCGCGGTGGTGGCAGGGATTCTTTCGGGGGGCGCGGGCGCGGGCGAGGGCGCGGAGGCCTGGGCTTCGGAGGCTTTGGAGGAGGAGGAGGAGGGCGAGGAGGAGGAGGGCGAGGGATGCACCTCGACCTCGGCGGCGGCGGTCCTTCGTCCTCAAGTGCTCAAGCGGCGGCTCCGGCAGCAGCAGCGGGAGCTGCTGCCCCCCCTTCTTCTTCTTTTGTGCCTCGCGTCGTGGCTTCTTCTGCTCAGCCTCCGAAATCAAACGCGGACTTCAGGGCGATGCTGCTTGGCGGGAAGAAGTAGAAGAAGAGCGAGAGTTGAGAGAAAGAGAGAGAGAGAAAACGGAACTTGAAAAACAAGAAAACAAGGAACAAGAAGAACAAAAATCACAACGAAAACAAGAAGTTTCACCCGCCATCGATCGATCTCATCCCTTCTCCGCGCTCTCCGCACCGTTTCTTTCTCCCTCAGCTTCCACTCCAGCAGCGAGCCATGTCCGACGGCTCTCTCGCCGGCTTCGCGTCGCTCGAGGAGATGCTCGATGTGAGAAGATAAGGGCGAGAGAGGGGAAGAAAAACGCATTCGTCGGTGTAGCTTCCTTCCGGCCTCGACCTCGACCTCTCACCTCTCACCTCTCGCTCTCCCTCCTTCAAAAAAAAAACCCAGCGCCACCTCCCCGCCGACGCCCTCACCGAGGCCAAGCGCGTCCTCCACGGGATCAACTGCGGTGACCCCGTCCAAAACCTCCCTCTTCCCCCGCAGGCCTCCTCTGCGGCCTCTGCCGCCAACTTCAGGCTCTCTTCTTTCCAATTCACCGCTGCGCCCGAGCAGCTCCGCGCTCCCCGGCTGGTCAGGCTCGCGCTCGCGCAGCACTCCATCGCCGCCCCGACCGACGCGCCCTTCTCCCAGCAGCTCGAGGCCCTCCACGCGCGCGTGACCAGCGCGGCCGAGGTCGCGGCCGCGAGCGGCTGCCAGATTCTTTGTACCCAAGAGTGCTGGACGATGCCGTTTGCGTTCTGCACCCGCGAAAAGAAATGGTGCGAGTTCGCAGAAGAAGCCTCCGAGCAAGGGGTTTCGACCAAGCTGTGCCTCGATCTCGCCACCAAGCACAAATTGGTCATCATTAATTGCATCCTGGAGCGAGACTCGAAGGATTCGGACACCGTATGGAACACCGCGGTGGTCGTCGACGGTGTCAACCACTCTCCGGCCGTGGTGCTGGGCAAGCAGCGGAAGATGCACATCCCTCGCGTCGGAGATTTTAATGAATCGACGTTCTACGAGCCCGGGAGCGAGGCGCACGGGCACAGGTGAGGGAGGTGGGGGTGGGAGGCGAATAGAGGAAGATGAAAAAGAAAGCCGGGTTTTTGTCTTTTGCACGCGGCGAAGAAGAAGTTACAAAAAAGCCCGAAAACTCAAAACTTTTTCTCTTTTCTCTCCTTCTTTCTCTCTCCCTCCTCACTTCAGGGTCTTCGACCTCGGCTTCGCCAAGATCGCCGTCAACATCTGCTACGGCCGCCACCACCCGCTCAACTGGCAGGCGTTCGCCCTCAACGGCGCGGAGATCGTCTTCAACCCGGTCGCGACCGTCGGGGCTTTGTCCGAGCCCTTGTGGCCCATCGAGGGGCGCAACGCCGCGATCGCGAATTCCATTTTTACTGCGCAGGTGAACCGGGTAGGCACCGAGATCTTCCCCAACGCTTTCACCTCGGGAGACGGGAAGGAGGCGCACCGCGACATGGGCCCCTTTTACGGCTCGTCCTACGTCGCTGCCCCGGACGGCAGCCGCTGCCCGAGCGCTTCTCGGGGCGAAGACGAGGTTTTGGTCTGCGAGCTCGACCTCAACCTCAACAGACAGATCAGGGACCACTGGGGCTTCCAGATGACGGCGAGGATCCCAATGTACGCCGAGGTGCTGCGGAGGGCGTCGGCGGTGGAAGGGTTTGAGCAGCAGGTCGTGAAGTCGGTGAAGGAGTGAGCAGAATTGAGAAGAAATGGGGAGAGCGAGCTAGTTTTTTTTTCTAAAACTTTTTTTCTTTCTTTGTACGATTTTTTTTTTTTTTTTGCAGT
>Ga0210003_1001392_pt1 | contig 21404 bp, 19 predicted proteins | sample LantaG_FD_182804 | JGI IMG/M metagenome (GOLD analysis project Ga0210003, IMG submission 182804) | Deep subsurface microbial communities from Baltic Sea to uncover new lineages of life (NeLLi) - Landsort_02402 metaG (SPAdes) (version 2) | ecosystem: Environmental > Aquatic > Marine > Oceanic >... | reverse complement strand
CACAGGGAATTTTTCGCGCAAACGCGCAAGTTTTCGAGCCAAAAACGCAAGTTTATTCGCAAATGCGTTAAAATTCGCGCGCAAACGCGCAAGTTTTCGAACCATTTGCGCAAGTTGCTGTGAAAAGTTGGACAAAAATGAACAAAAGGGCGCACATTTTGAACAAAAGTGCGCAGAAATAGGTGCGTTTTGAGCTTTTCGGAAATAGGTTCGACGGTTCGACCTCGCTCACCGCAGGCAAGGTCACTACAGGTTGGGTTTGTTTTGGCTTTGTTTTGCCCGCGTCTGCGAAGTGGTACATTTTCATAATACTTTGTTAAAACAGAACTTACGTTCATTTGAGCATCCAGCAAATTGGGTTTGTTTTGCATATTTGCTTATAGCGTATAGCGTACAGCGTACAGCGTGGAGAATAGAAAAAATAGCGTATAGCGTAGAGCGAGAGCGTACAGCGTAGAGCGTATAGCGTACAGCGCGATACAGATGGTGAGGATACCTATGGCACAAGTTTGAGCTTCGGTAGCCATTATAAGTCCTCCGAATTTACGATTCACTTTTTTCAGGGCGATTCAAAAAACACGCCCCCCATAATTAGGCGAACTTGCGCATTTGGTCGAAAAAAATGAATTTTTTACAATTCAAAAAAACGCAAGTGATTGTGTTATAAGGAGATAAAAATTTTCAAAAAATTCGGTTTTTACTCTTACCCCCTTGCGCAAATGTGCGCGCCAAACAATTCGCAGTTCTGAGTTCATAGTTCATAGAATAATTGGTGTGCACAGCACACCCTACGGAACTATTTTCTATTTACTGTTTGAGATTTAGCTGGTGGCCGGGCCGAATAACTGTAGGAGGGATGCTGGGACCTGAGAATTCTCACGGTACCACATTTTCAAATATATGTAATCTTTGTGGATACCAAAGGTGAACCAACCTACAGCCTGACAGTGAGGGTGCTTACCTCCGGACCAAAACCCGTCATTTTTACGGCCTCGTTCGATAACCTTCCATTGAATATCACGTTCCTCAAATGTGGTGCCAAGTAATGCACTGTCCAAGTCTTCAATATCATCCTTCCAAGGACTGGTTACCAGGATTACGTTGAGAGCGTTGGGCATAGACTGCTTGTAGGCCTCGCTGAGTTTCTTGTAGAATCTCTTCTGGTCGTCACCGAAGCGTGGGCTCATGGCCATCACAAGTCCAACGCGCTTAGAAGATGGAGACTCGCGCAGCTGTAGCTCCGCGAGTCCAACTCCATGCATCCCCGAAACTACGACAGACTCTCCTAATGAGCCTTGATTCAAGAACCGTCTCGCTTCGGAGTAAACCCGCTGCATTTCGGAATCAGATGGGGTTTTCAAAAACTGTATGCCCAGAATTACGGGCCTTGGGATTTTCCTCAGGTCTTGGAGACGGCTTTGCAGTCTGATCTCTTCGGCGGTCTGACCCTCAGCATTGTGTCGTTTAATGTGCAGAAAGAACACATGGTCGTCTTTGGAGACTTTGAAGTCTGCAGAGCGCCCGCTGACGGTAGGGACTTCGACTTCTAAAGTGCAACCCTGTTTGAACAGGTGCCTTGCTATTATCGCCTCCGCGTAGCAATCGAGAAAACGCTGAGCATCTGTAATCGACACCAGTTTCTGGAGTAGCTTTGAGAGTTGGGGGTGGTCAGACCAACTTTCGATCTCCCGAAGCACGCTGGGATTCAAACGCCTTGCGAATTTGTCGCAGAGACTTTTCATGAGCATGGTTCCTCCACAATTTTTATTTCTTCGTTGGTCAGGCCGTAGAGTTCGTAGACAAATCGGTCGGTGGTGTCAATCTGGCACTGAATAGACTTCTTCACACAGGTAGGCTTCCGGTCAGCAATACGTTCTGGAGAAATTCCTTGATATCTCTTTGGGTGAGGGTCCACCATACCATCTGGGCATTTTTCAGAAGTCCGACTGTTCCAGGTAATGAAACGCAATAGTTTCTATGCTTTGCGGAGCGCAGCTTGGTTATGCTTACTCCTGTGGCTTTTTTCAACGCCTTTGCTCGTGGTTTAAAATCTTTTTCGTATACAGCTTTTTCCTTTTCTCGATCAGGTTTTCCATTCGTTGATAAGTCCATGACTTCATAAGGAATCTGCAGTGTGTTCTCGATTTGTCGTAGGAGTTCCAAAATCTCTTTATCGCCCGGTCCTTGGCAATAATACCTTAGCGTATACATTTCACACTCCTTTATTTTATGCTATTTGTTCTCTTCGACAATAGCGATTTCTTCTGGGGTTAGATTATATAACTTATAGACGAGGTTGTCGATTTGGTTGTCGGTGGTGTTGATTTGTCTTTGGATTCGGGTTTTTTCGGCGGGGACTTTTGCGGCAGCCAGCTTTTTGTGTAAATCCAACATCCGCTCAACAAGTTTTACCATCCTGTCGTGTTTGGCTTTGTTATCAGGATTGTCAAAATCAATTATGCGGAGGGGAAGTTGTTTAAGTTTAGCAAACTTAACTTGGGCAAAGACACGCCCTTTTTCCCCAACAATTGACCGATACAGATACTTGAAATATTTGCTGTTCAATAATCCAAGAAAATACTCCAGCCGATGTTGGCCTTTGTCTTCAGGTGTTATGCACAAAACACTTCGCCCGAACCATATACCCATATAGTCAATGCACGCGAGAATTCTATCGGCGGTTTGCCGCAATAAAATTTTAGGAACTTGCTCGTATACCTTCAGTGCCAATCGTACTACTTCATTTGGCCGTAAGTGTTCCTTACATTCTGGCCTACAAAATCTATCCGTTTTTTCGGAAATCCGATATCTTCCGATATCAGCGCCTTTCCAGAACATGACGTGAGATGGTTTTTCTTGGTTTCCTTCATATAGCAATCTTTCACCAAGATCACTTTTACCCTTGACCGACATGCCAACACCAACTCGTTGGTAGTTTATGCCAGCGTCCCTACAACGCAGTTCCTCTAATTCTCCCAGCTTTGGCCAGGATTTATCACCGAAAGTTATTTCAGGCAAAAAAGCGAAATCAGTTGCCTTTAGAAACTGGTGTTGTTTTACATGGTTTGTTATAGTAACCGGCTTTGCCAACAGTAGTGATTTTTCGTTGTTATCTTGAGAATATCGCAAGTCAAGAAACTCAACAACATTATTTACTCTCGGTACTGATTTCTGGACTACGAAAATGGATGCCATCGCAACCACTCCCTCAAATACTTTTTCCCCGAGGTCAACGAGCGACTTGATGGTAAAACCAAGCAGTAAACCGCGCACATCAGAATAACGATTTTGCCGCAGTAATGTCTGAGGTACGATCATGGAAACATACCCATTTTGGGCCGCCAGTCGGCAAGCTTTCGAAACAAACAACTTGAAGCTATCCGTAGTCTTACGAACACAATCTGGATATGTCTTATGAAAGTATTTCAACTCTCTATCTATATCACCTCCCCAGGGTGGGTTTCCGATTACTGCGTTGAAGCCGTCCGCCTTCGCCGAGGCTTCGGCGGATCTTTGCTTCGCTCCGAGGTTTTTGCCGGAGAAGATTTGTGGGAATTCAGCTTTCCAATCGAAGGGATTTATTTTCTGGTAGAGGTCGTCCGGGATTGAAGGTTCGTCAGAGACCCCCGCCACAGGTGCGGGGGCTAATCGTTGGTAGTCATCGAAGAAGTCTGGGCCGATGAGGGAATTGCCGCACTTTATATTGTTGCCGAGGTCGGGGAGAGCACGCTCGCGGAAGAGTCGCATCTGATTTTCGATAGATTCCTGATTCTCGCCTTCAAGGACTTTTAGCAGGAGCGATAATTTTGTAACTTCGACGGCCTGGGAGTCGATGTCGACGCCGAAGATGTTATTGAGGAGGATTTTCTTTTTTTCAGCTATGGTGAGGAACCATTGGGCGCCTTTTCCCTGATAGATTTGTTTCGTATGCTTTTTGGGATTATTCTCGACGTACCAGTCGCGGTGGTAATTGAGTAGATATGTGTATGCGCCGAGGAGGAATGAGCCAGAACCGCAGGCGGGGTCTAATATGCGCAAGTTTTCCACTTGCTTGGGAGTTTTAAGTTTTGAGTTTTTGGTTTTGAGTTTGTTTGAGATTGCTTCGTCGCTTCGCTCCTCGCAATGACGGTCATAATCAGACCCTTCGACTTCGCTCAGGGTGTTGGGGAAAGCCCCCAACAGTTTGCCGACGGTATTTTTGACGATGTAATCTACGATGTAGGAAGGAGTATAGTAAATGCCGCCGGCTTTTTTAACCTCGGGTTTCTCCTCTACTATGGCTCTGTGGCCGGGTGTTATGCGAATTACCTTGCCGAGGAACTGTTCGTAGACATTGCCGAGAATTTCGGCGGGCAGGACGGAGAATTCGTAAGGGCACTGCGGGTAGTAAAGGCTGTGGAGAATATACTTTAGCGGATTGTCATCGATGACGAGATTCAACGTTAGTTCATCCGGTCCTTCCGGTCGGCCTTGCTCGGTTTGAAAATAGAACAGGCCGGAGTTATATTTATGGTCTGCTTGTTCAAAGACGCTGCAAAGCCGGGGGTAGGTACTGGTGCCGCTGGACAAACCTAATAGTTGGCCATAGGTTTCGATGCCTCTGTCTTCGGCCATTCGCAGGAAGATAATTCTGTCAATGGTTCTCTGGACAGCGAAATTTATTTGTTGTATTGAAAGGTCTCTGTTTCTTAGTGCGATTATTCTTGCAAGCTCGCGCCGCCATTTTTCGAGTTCGGTGAGGAATTCTTTATCGACAGTGGTTGTGCCGCGTTTGCCTTTAGTCTCGGCAGCAAATTTATCAAATGAGCCCTTAAGGATTGCGTCTTTGGAAAAGACCTTTGCAATCTCGTCCCATTTCTTAATATAGTCCTTATAATTAAAGTACTGAATCCTGGCTGTGCTGGCTCTATCGGTTTGCTTTGGTACAATTTGGCAGTCGTAGACAGCAAATTCTTCAAAGTCCGTAAGGATTGAAAGGGGCAGCTTTGCGCTCCAGGCATAACGGCGCAACTGGTAAGCGGGATGTGGGTCGGCTTTTATGTCGATGGAGGGTTTCTTAGCTTCGAGAAAAAACTTGCGTGTGCCTCCAATTCGAAAACAATAATCGGGGGCTTTAGTATAACCACCAATTTTTATGGCATCTTCATGAATTACGTCCTTATAGGCTTGAGCAAGACCTCCTTTATTCGTTATATCCCAGCCTAATTCTTCGAAAAATGGGTCTATGAATTCCCTGCGAAGCTGAGTCTCGTTATATTGCTGGTTTTTGTAGGCTTCGAGGTTGCGGTCGAAGGTTTCGACAAGCTCTATGACTCTGGAAGGTACGTTTGCCATACGCTTTTCCTCAATTTAGTGAAGAGAGTAAAACAAACAACATCGCGGAAATAGTACCAAGTTAATCCAGTAATGTCAATAAAATGGCGTCGCCGTGGCGGCGACGGCTAAACGAATAACCCCGCGAGAGGCGGGGCTAAGTATGAGATTGCCGCGGGGGTGGCGACGATGGGTAGGCGGCCAATAGATTCGGGGGCGAAATGTGAATTTGCTTTGTCTGTCATATATTTAGCAAAAAATCTTGACATATTGTTCGGGCTGGGTTAATTTGCCTGTTTTAGCCGGCCGTGCGTGGCGGTCGAGAGTGAGTTGGTTGTTAAATTATTTGGAGATTTTTGTGGCTAAAGAGCTGGCTCGTGAACTGATTAACGCAGGGGCGCATTTTGGGCACGGCGTGAGCCGATGGAACCCCAAGATGGCCCCGTTTATTTTTGTTAAACGCGGGAAGATCCATATCATCGATGTGAGAAAGACCCTGAGGGGGCTGCTGATAGCTAAAAAACTTCTCGCTGAGGTGGTATCGTCGGGGAAAGATGTTGTTTTTGTGGGGACGAAACGTCAGGCACAAAAGGTTGTTGAGGCGGCTGCGGCCAAGTGCGGGATGCACTATGTGTCGCAGCGCTGGCTCGGTGGGATGCTTACGAACTTTAGAACTATACGTTCGCGGCTGCAAAGATTAGAGCAGTTGGAAGCTATGCAGGAAGATGGTACGCTTGAGAGCGAGAGCAAGAAGCAGGCTTCAAGATTGAAGCGGGAGATGAGAAAGATAAAAAGTAATCTGGAGGGTGTTCGTAATATGTCTCGTCTGCCTGGGGCCGTTGTGGTTGTTGATGCGAGGAAGGAATATATTGCTCTGAGTGAGGCAAAGAAGCTGGGCATTGCGACTGTTGGAATAATCGACACGGATTCAAACCCTGATACGGTGGATGTTGCGATACCGGCAAATGACGATTCGATTAAAGCGATAGAGCTGATACTTAATGAGCTGGCTGACGCGGTGGCGGTCGGCAAGACAATGATTGCAGCCCGACAAGAACCGAAAGAACGTCCGAAGCGAGTTCGCTCAAGAAGAGCGGTGCTGGCTCGTGCGGATGAAGGCGAAGCCGAGACTGTAGCCGCTGTGGAAAAGGAGCCGGTAGAAAGTGCTGAGTCGACTTCGGCGGAGACTAAGGAAGCTGCAGAGCCGGCTTCGCAAGAAGTTGACAGTGAACAGGAGAGGCCGGAACAACCGGCACCGGAGCAGCAGAGCCCGTAATGCGTCGTGCGTATTGAGTATTGCGCAGAAAAGCGGCGCGATACGCATCCCATAATGAGATAAAGAGTAGGAGTTTTCGAGATGGTGGAAATTTCAGCTTCGCTTGTGATGAAACTGCGAAAGATGAGCGGGCAGGGAATGATGGACTGCAAGAGAGCGCTTCAGGAAGCAAACGGTGATATCGATGAGGCGATGGGGATACTGAGGAAAAAGGGTCTTGCAACTCTGACAAAGCGTGCTGAGCGAGAGACATCCGAGGGCATTGTAGTCGGCAAGATAAGCGAGGACGGTAAAGTTGCTGCGATGGCGACGCTTTGCTGCGAGACGGATTTTGTGGCGAAGAGCGATGATTTTGTGGCGGCGGCGGAAGCCCTGGGGGACTATGGGCTGGCGAGCTCGGCAGATGAGGGCACAGAAAATGTTCTGGAGACCTCTGTTGACGGCAGGAAATTCAGTGATATTTTGACCGAGACAGTCAGTAGGATAGGCGAGAAGATTGAGGTTGGTGGTTTCGCGAAATATCAACTCGATGGGCCAGGGCTTATAAGCATATACGTCCACTTCAACAAGAAAGTCGGCACAATGGTTGAGATTGAGACCAGCGATGAAGCGGCAGCGGCGGCGGATGCGATAAGACAGACGGCGGCTGATATCGCAATGCATATTACGGCAGCGAAACCTCTGGCATTAGATAAGGAAGGGATAGACCCTGAGGTCATCGAGCGGGAAAAAGTCATTTACGCTGAGCAGGTCAAAAATAAGCCGGAGAACATCATCGACAAGATTGTAGAAGGGAAGGTGAAGAAATTTTTTGTTGAAAACTGCCTTGTTGAGCAGCGGTTTGTCAAGGACGACAGCAAGTCCGTTGCGCAGGTTTTAGAGGCGGCAGCCAAGCAGGCAGGGGGTGAAGCGAAAATAAAAAGATTTGTGCGATTCGACGTCGGGTAGCGGTATAGTTGTTTTAGGCTATCGAGAAAAAGATGGCAAAGGGCAAATATGAACGCGTGTTACTGAAGCTTTCAGGGGAAAGTTTTTGCAAGCCGGGGGGATTTGGAATTGACGGGGGTTCTCTTGAATCGATTGCGGAAAGGATATCGGAGATTTGTAAACGCGGCCCTGCGGTGTCGGTTGTGGTTGGTGCGGGCAATTTCCTCAGGGGAGAGAGTTTTTCCAAGGTAAGCAAAATACCCCGAAATACAGCCGACTATATGGGGATGCTGGCGACCATTATCAACGCGTGTGCGCTTCAGGAGACGCTTGAGAAATTGGGGCAGCCGACGAGGGTACTGAGCGCCATAGAAGTTTCGGCGATGTGTGAAAAGTTTATCCGCAGAAGGGCCCTTCGGCACCTTGAGCAGGGAAGGATTGCGATATTAGCGGGGGGAACGGGAAATCCTTTTTTTACGACCGATACGTGTGCGGCCTTGAGGGCTTCGGAGCTTGAAGCGGACCTGCTCATAAAAGCGACGAAGGTCGATGGCGTTTACAGTGACGACCCCGAAAAAAATCCGGATGCGAAATTGTTTGAGAAATTATCTTACGATGACGTACTGAGGAAAAACCTGCGAATAATGGACCACTCGGCAATAAGCCTTTGCAGGGACAACAATATTCCGATTATTGTTTTGAATATTTTCAAAGAGGGTAACATAAAAAAGGCTATTCGCGGTGAGCAGGTCGGCACATTGATTGCCAAATAGAGAATGGATTGCCGGGCTTGGCCGGCGATGAGTAACCCCGGGCTAAAAACCCCGGGTAAAACCCAGGGCTAAATATTAATGGCTAAATACTAACGACTGCGGAGGTTGCAAATGCCTGTTAAAGAAATCGTCGACGAGTGTGAATCGAGGATGAAAAAAGCAGTTGAAGTTTTGCATAATGAATTAAAAACGGTCCGGACTGGAAGGGCTTCTACGGGACTGGTTGAGAATATGAAGGTTGATTATTACGGGACAGCTACGCCATTGAAGCAGATGGCGACTCTGGCAACGCCGCAGCCGGATATGATTGTGATTAAACCATTCGACCCTGCTTCGGTCAAAGAGATTGAAAAGGCAATCAGAAGCAGCGATTTGAGCATTGCGCCGGTTGTGGACGGCAAGCTGATAAGACTCAATATTCCGCCACTCAGCGAGGAGAGAAGAAGACAGCTCGCCGCCCAGGCCAAGCAGACCGGCGAACAGACGAAGGTCAGTATTCGTAACATTCGAAGAGAAGCAAACAAGCAGCTCGAAAAAGAGCAAAAAGACAAACTTATCACTGAGGACGATTTGGAGAAAGGCAAAAAGCAAATCGATGATGTTACCAAAGAATACACCGAGAAGGTTGACTCTATTATCAAAGACAAGTCGGACGAGATAATGCTCGAGTGATTGGGCTACGTGGCCACCGCCCACGGCGCAAACGGGAGCGGTATAATGAAGAAAGGGCTTCACGTTATATTAGTTGTCGTGATTGTTCTTAACGCAAGCTGCAGGAAGAAAGACGTCGCGCACGAAACATCGGGCGAGTATGAGAGGGAGCTCACTCCTGCCAAGGCGAGACTTTTGGACTCTTTGGACCCTGCGTCTTTTCTGGTTGAGAATGGTCAGGCAGCTGTTATCAAAATACCCGATGGATACCTGTTTGTGATTCCAAGAAAAGAAGACTTCGAGGTAGGTGATTATAAGATACTTTTCTCTGCCAGCGGTAATTTCCGAAAAGATGGTACTGTGGTTGTTGCGGGTGGTGGAGCACTTTATAGTATGTTCGTCAACGTTCGAGGCTGCCATATTGACTTTTCGGGAGGTAGCCACACGGCGGTTTATGTGCATCTCTCCCCGTTTGACGAGACAGCCTCCATTGCTAAATATCATAGTTGCGACCCAAACTCGCTTGATGCAAACACCTTGGAGTTCAAAAGCAACCCGGGTTTTGACAGGGAAGCTTTTGACGAAGTTGTCGGGCAAGAATTGAAGAGAATTTATGAGAAAAAAGAGTAGGTTCCTTACATCTATGCCTTGACTCCGCGCCCAACTCAGGTTTGATAGGAAAATAGAGGAAAGTGGGGACGGTCAGCTATTCCTTGGTTTAGCCGTTGGGAAGCCCTGCTTGTTTGGGGGCGGCAGAGTTGATATACTGGATTTTGGTATTTGGTGATTCTGTTTTGATTTCGTTTCGAATAAAATGACCTGATTGTCATTCTGAGGCGCAGCCGAAGAATCTGATTCGTTGCAAAAAGAAGAGATTCTTCACTTCGTTCAGAATGACAGACGAGAAGTCTATTCATTTTGTTAAAAGTTCTTAGAACTTTAGCTGTTTTTGGGGGATAAAATGATGCGGGTTGAAAAAGATTCCAAAGGGGGGCGGAGGAAGAAAAGCAAGAAAAGAATCCTGAAGCTGGTGCCGGCACTTTTAGTGGTTTTGATTTTGTTAATGGTTTTTCTTGTGCCTGCGCTTGTGTCAAGCGAAAAGGGGCGGAAGATAATATTGGCCAAAATCAACCGTTCCATCGACGGGGAGGCAGACTTTGCGAGCCTTTCGATGAGCTGGTGGAAGGGTGTCAAGGTCAGGAATTTTAGTTTTGCCGGCGGTGCCGAGCAAATCCTGGTTGAGATAAAACGTATTGCCACAAGGCCGCATTATGGTTCGATTTTGATGGGGGATTTATCGTTCGGGAAAACTGAAATTATCGAGCCGAAGGTAGAGATAAATCTCAAAAGCTGGCAGCGAAAGCCGGCCGAAGGCCCTGAGCAAACAGTATCTGAGGGCAAGAAGCGCAGGCCAGTTACGCTGCCAATTAAGAAAATCGATATGATAGTGAGCGATGGCAGTTTGAAGATAACCGACGCAAAAGCCAAGACTGTCGAGCTTTCGCAGATAAAGTCGGAGGTAAATTTGCGGCCGCTGGGGCGGCAGACAAGTTTCAATGTAGATGTGACTGTTGCCGGCGAAGGCAAAGAGTCGAAGATTAGCGCCGAGGGTAAGGTTACGCCGAAGAAGAAAACCGGCTGGAGCTTCAAGGGGACCAGCGGTGATTTTACCGTTGAGGTCAACGATTTGGACCTCGGCTCTTTAGGACCAATTCTTGCATTGGGCGGAATTGATATTCAGGCTAAAGGAAAAGTTTCGGCCAATTTGAAGAGCGAAATTAAAGATGGGCGAATCGAAGATTTGAGCGGCACCATAAAAGGCAAAGACCTGGACATAACCGGTGGTCAATTAAAAGGCGACCAATTCAAGACCAGCGTTTTGGATGTTGGCGTAAAGCTACGCAGCGAGAAGGAAGTAATAAATGTTGACAGGCTTAAGGTCCACAGCGACTGGTTAGACGCCGAGGCGAGCGGGGTGGTTCCCAAGACATTTAAGTCTTTGGCTGAGTTTGTAAAGCCCGAGTCAGTTTACGCTTTAAGGGGCAGTTTCGTATGCGATTTGGCTGCGGCTTTGTCGCAGATGCCGCGGACATTCGGTGTGAAAGAGGGGATAAAGGTGACTTCGGGGCGGCTGAGCGGGGATATTGAGACATCTGCGAAAGCGGGGCGAAAGGCGATTAGCGGACAGGGAAGTCTTGTCGGATTGGCAGGTGTCGTTGACGGAAAAACAATTGCTCTTTCAGAGCCGGTGAGGGCGGCGGTTGAAATAACGTCAGATAAGAGCGGCATAAACTTTGACAAGTTAGACGTCTCGGCTGCATTTTGTAACGTCAGTTGCGCGGGCACCAATAAGCTGCTGCGATACAGCGCCGATGTGGATTTGGGCAAGCTGCAGTCCGAGTTAGGACAGTTTGTAAATATAGGCGAGTACCGGATGGCGGGTGAGCTTTTCAGCAAGGGAGAAGTGTCGGGTGACAAAGTTAAAATTACTGCAGTCGGCTCATCTGTGATTAAAGACCTTCGGTTGAGCTCGGCGGAAGGGGTGAGCGCGTTCGAGCCGAAAGCTGATGTGGATTTTTCTGTTATTGCCGATAGAGGCAAACACATTATTGACGTCAATTTTATAAAAGCAGAGGCAAGTCTCGGCAAGATTAGTATAAAGGATTCTGTTGTGCCGTTGAGCGAAAAGGCTCAGCAACCTATGGAGCTTGCGGTCTGGGCAAATGATGTTGACTTAGAGAAGCTGCGGCCCTTTGCGGTGCTGTTCGCATCTTTTCCGAAGGAGATGCAATTGGCGGGAATTGCCAGGTCGAATATCTCAATTAGCACTAAAAAGGGCACGTACCGGGTCGTGACCGACTCGACACAAGTCAAGAATCTGAAGGTACTTTATCCGGGGCGGGAGCCTTTTGAGCAGGAGCAGGTTCTGGTTATTTTCGATGCTGAGGTTAATCCGGCTGAGAAATCGATAGCCGTCAAAGAACTGCAGTTGATTAGCCCTCAAGTAAAGATTCGCAAGGGCAATTTCAGTAAAACAACGAAAGGCGGCAAGACCAAAATAAAGGGACAGGTCGATTGTGAATATGACTGGTCGGCTGTCAGCACAGTTGCCGGGCCATTTTTGCCAAGGGGTCTGAAAATCAAGGGCAAAAGAAAAGATACTATCGAATTTAGCAGCGAATATCCTGCGGATAAGAAAGAGGAACTGCTGGCGAATCTGAGCACAAAAGGCAAGCTGGGTTTCGATTCTGCATATTATAAGGGGCTGAGATTCAGTCCGACCGAAGCGGAGATTCAGATAGTGAAAGGTCTCTTTACTATTTCTCAGTTTTCGTCAAAAGTTAATAACGGTGTAATAAGATTTGCTGGTAAAGCGGATTTCAGGCAAAAGCCGACACTATTAAAAACACCCGGGCCGATTCATATAGCGGAGGGCGTTCAACTCAACGATGACGTATCGAGGGAGCTTTTGGTGTACTTAAATCCTATTTTCGCTGATGCCTTCAATGTCAGCGGCGTGGGAGACTTAAACTGTGAGCGGCTGGCGCTGCCGTTGCGAGGTGCGGGTAAGAAGGACACCGAAATAGTGGGCACCATCTCGGCGGACAATATGCGTCTTTCGGCGTCGGATTTGCTCAGCAGGCTTCTTTCCCTGGGTGGCTTAAGGCTTAGAGACCAAAATATTAAAGTGCATCCGACAAGATTTGTTTTGCAAAACGGCTTTCTTCGATATGACGATATGCAGGTAGATGTTGGCGACAATCCGGTCAACTTCAAGGGCGTTATCGGGCTGGATAAGAGTTTGGATATGATTGTGACTTTGCCCTATACTCTGGATGGCAGGACGGTGAGAGTTGGTGAGGAAGGAGCTGGGAAAAGAATTTCGATACCACTTAAAGGAACAATTGACAAGCCCGAACTTGATGTGGGTAAGCTGCTTGAGCTGCAATTGAAGCAGCAACTGGAGGAGCGACTTAAAGAAATGATATTTGAGGGTCTTGATGACCTGCTTAAATAAATGTAGTGATGCGTCCAAATTAACAGACAGTAAGGGTTAAAGCTGAAAGGGACAGGGATGTTAAGGCTGAAAGAGATTTTGTCCACACGGTATGTGGAGCTTGGTAGAGCGAGTCGGTTTGCGGTCTTTCAGATAAAGCTGTGGTCGCATTGCACGAGACTGTTAAAGAAGAACCGTGCCGGCCAGCAGGCGGCGGCTCTTTCGTATCACACTATCTTCGGGGTTGTTCCGCTGGCCATCGTGGCGCTTCTGATATTTCAGTCGTTTCCAGCCTACCGTGACATTGGCGAGAAAGCGAAAAACTTAATTTACGAAGGGTTTAATCTAACGACTATCGAAGTTACTACAGCGGCATCTGAAGGAAGCGAAAAGACGGAGATGCTCACTGAATATCTTGACGAGATAGTGGGGCGTTTTTTTGTAGGGGTAAGCAAGGGGTCGATTACGCTGATTAGTGTACCGATTTTAATTTGGGCCGCCCTGGCTCTGTTGTCAACAATAGAAAGAGCATTCAACAACATCTGGCACGTTGGCAGAGGGAGGAATTTTCTGCAGCGAATGATTAACTATTGGGCGCTTCTGACTCTTGGGCCGCTGCTTTTTGGTGTCGGCATCTACATCAGCGCACAATATTCGACGGTGGGGCAGATACGTGAAACCATTCTGTCAAATGTTGCGCCGGCTTTGCTGTCTTACCTGATATCGACGGCGGCTTTTTTCTTTCTTTACTTTGTTTTGCCGAACACGAAAGTGCAGGCAAGGGCCGCTATCTGGGGCGCGGCGGTGGCGGCTTTGGTCTGGAGCTTTGCAAAGTGGGGTTTCGCGCAGTACGTTATGGAGTTTATCCCTTACAGTAAGGTTTACGGGGTCGTGGGACTTGTGCCGTTGGGCGTTTTGTGGATTTATATTACGTGGCTGATTGTGCTGTTCGGGCTGCAGTTGACGTTTACTACCCAACATTTAAAGAGCCTTGACGCTGCTGAGATTGCGGCAGCGAAGAAAAGAGAGGAATATTTCATAGCGAATGATTTTACGGCTATCAATATTGTGCGTGAGATTGCGGCTGCGTTTGAGTCGAACAATGCCCCGGTCTCGTCGGAAGTTATTTGCAGCAAACTGGATATACCTGCTGAGTTCGGCGAAAAGCTCCTGGAACATCTCGTTAAGAGCGGGCTGTTGATGAAGACCTCGGACCCAAAGGTTGGTTTTGTTCCTGCAAAAGAACCAGCCAATATCAGACTCAGTGACATCGCAGCGGCCGTAGCTGAAGTTGGTTTCGCACAGTCAACAACCGACCAGCCGGCCGGTCTTGAGCAAATAGCCCAGTCGCACCGAAATGCTTTGTCACAGTACAGCTTGAAACAGATTCTTAAGGGCGAGTAAATCAGTTAGAATAACTTTAGAGTATCGGCGGCGTGGCAGATAAACATCAGGCCAAAGATAAGTAATACCTCTGAGCAAAACGCAGACAATACTCGCCGGAACGCCTGAAGCCAAAAAATAGTAAGCTCATCAAGCCTCCAAATTCTCAATTAGGTGTTTATTCGCCGATGATTTTTACGAGGACGCGTTTTTTTCTTTTTCCGTCGAATTCGCCGTAGAATATTTGCTCCCAAGGGCCGAAATCAAGCTGGCCATTGGTGACTGCTACGATAACTTCTCTGCCCATTATGCTGCGTTTTAGATGCGCATCGGCGTTGTCCTCAAAGCCGTTATGTCGATACTGCGAGTACGGCTTTTCGGGAGCCAGTTTTTCCAGCCAGACTTCAAAATCGTGATGCAGGCCGGATTCATCATCGTTGATAAACACGCTTGCTGTAATGTGCATAGCATTGCAAAGGACAAAGCCCTCTTTAATACCGCTTTCTTCAAGGCACTGCTCAACCTGCGGCGTAATGTTGATAAACTCCCGCCGTCCTTTCGTATTGAACCAAAGTTCTTTTCTGTGACTTTTCATAATCTTTCTTCTTCTAAAATAATGAGATTCTTCGCTTCGCTCAGAATGACAGTTAGGTCAGGCATTTAAATTTGCCCCAACAGCTTTTTATAGAGAGCTTCGATGGTGTCAACCATTTTTTTTGGTGCGAAATTTTCCTGTACGGATTCTCGGCCTGCTTTGCCGAGCTTTTTTCTCAATTTCTCATCCTTTATCAGTTCCGCGCAGGCTTCTGTCAATTGCTCGACATTCTGTGGTTCAATGAGACGTCCTGTTGTTTCGTTTACCACCTCCCTTGCGCCGTCGACGTCAAAGGATATTGCCGGTTTTCCGCACAACATTGCCTGGGGCAGGGTGCGGGCGAGGCCTTCCCTTAGCGAGCAGTGGATGAGGATATCCGATGATTGTATGGCGAGCGGGATTTGGCTTGGCGGCAAAAGGCCGGTGAATTTGATTTTTTCGGCCAGGCCCAATTGGTACACCTGCTTTTTGAAATGGTCGCTCAAGTTCCCATCGCCAACGAAGAGCCAAACGGCCTTGTCGAATCGTTTGGAGAGTTCTTTGGCTGATTCAATAATGTATTTGTGTCCTTTGAGCATAAACAGCCGGGCGATGGTGATAAGCACAACGGCATTTTCCGCGATTCCATATTCTTGGCGAAAATCTCTCTTGTGCTGCTGTGAGACCGGTTTTAGGAAGTCCTCTTCTTCGATAGCAGAATAAGCGGTGCAAAATTGCTCTGGTCGGCCTATGCCGGCGGCGGCTGCCTGAGCGGTCATTGCATCGGCGACGCTTATGAAGAAATCTGTTCTCTTTGCGGTGGTTTTTTCGATGGCGATATAAAATTTGTTCAGCCATTTACTTTGATAGGGATGGAATGCCAGGCCGTGTATTGTATGGACTATCACGGGCCTATAGTGCTCTACATTGTCATTGCGAGAAGCGAAGCGACGAAGCAATCTCCAGGCATAGCGTTTGAGATTGCCACGGCCTGCCTCACAGGCCTCGCAATGACAGCGGACAGAACTGTATGCGGCGAATCTACCGAGAATGCCCGCCTTGGCTGAATGAGTGTGGACGATGTCGGGCTGAAGGCGCTTAAGGTGTTTTTTGATTTGGTAATAGGTTACGGTGTCATATAAGGGACAGATTGCACGAATCATTTTGGGTATGACAATCACATCATATTTTTGATTTTTGGTTTGTTCGAAGATTTCTCCTTCCGGGCCTATGGCGGGGCCGGTGATGAGCGTAACATCGTGTCCTCGCTGTGCCAGGAGTTTGCAGGTTATTAGGGTGTTTTCCTGGGCACCGCCGAGTATCAATCTTGTTATTATGTGAACGATTTTCATTTTCTCTTGCCACAGAGAACACAGAGTTCACAGAGATTTATAAACTATTTCCACGTTTTGAATTTCAAATAAGGTGCAAACTTGTTTTTTAATTCAGGTAACTGACTAGTGAGCCAAGTTAAGAGCTCAGTTTGTTTCCGACACATCTTCGACCGTTTTTCACCTTTTGGAACACCATCTAAACTCTTATGAATTTCCCAAAAATCAAGTGCCTTATTGTCAATATTTTTAAGATAATTCGGAATATCCTCTTTGAAAAGAAATACAGAATCCTGAGTACCCGCTCTGAACTCAAAGATGTCCTCCATTTCTATCTTGGCATCTCTAAGAATTTTTGTGAGAAAAACCTGAGTATTCTTATAAACACCATAACGTTTATCGAACATATCAAGCTTGAATTTCTCCTTGCTCAATCGATATTGGTTGCAAACAGTGTATGCGACGAAAACGCCAATCATTATTGTGATAGTAGTAAAAATATATTCGGGCTTCATGACTGTAAAGATAGATCCGAGTATCATTTCTTTTTGACCTCCGATATGGTTCTTAATATTTAATCCACATCAGACAGAGTCCTGCTGCCGGTGCGATTGGGCCGGCAGCTTTTCGGTCTTTTGCTTCGAGAATTTCTTTTATCTTTTCGGGCGGCCATCTGCCGGTACCGATTTCGACAAGGGTTCCGACTATATTTCTTACCATATTGTACAGGAAGGCATCTCCTTGGACATCGATATATATCCATTGGTTTTGGGCAGTGACATCGCAGCGAAAGATTGTTCGTACGGAGCTTTCGCGCTTGTCGGCGGCGGCGGCGAAGGATTTGAAGTCCTTTTTTCCGACCAACATTTTTGCAGCCTGGGCCATAGCAGCGGTATCGAGTTTGGCGGGCCCCGTTAGAAATCGTCCTTTTTTGGGTTTAGCCTCCTTTTGCGGAATTTCTAACGGGGCAGGCAGATGCCAGCAGTGCCTTATTTGTAAAACCGGCCGGGGCCGGCCCGTAAAAATTGTATAGCGGTATAATTTGCTTTTGACCGCACCTATCAGGTCAAAGCCGAGAGGGACTTCCACAGCCTCTGTGACGGCGATGTCGGGGGGGAGTCTGTGGGTGATTGCGTCAGCAAGATTCTCAACTGGTATGGGTGAATTAATTTGCACAAGTGCGACCTGGCCGAGGGCACTTACGCCGGCGTCGGTTCTGCTGGCGCCGTGTACCGTGACTTCGGCGCCAATTAGGTTTTGAATTGCCTCGGTAAGTACGCCCTGAATTGTTTTCTTTCCCGGCTGGATTTGCCAGCCGTGATAATCGCTGCCGTCGTAGCTGACCGTTAATTTTATATTGCGAACCGCCATCGCGGCAATTATAGCAATTTTTCGGCAATCTGGACAGCATTGAGGGCGGCACCTTTTCGCAACTGGTCGCCGGCGACCCAGATATTGATGCCGTGGTTTTCGGGTATCGACTGGTCCTGGCGGATTCGGCCAACGAAGATGTCATCTTTACCGGTAGCGTCGATTGGCATAGGGAAGCGATTGTTCTCGCGGTCGTCTATCAGCGATACGCCGGGCGCGGTGCTCAACAGGTCCCTGACCTGGTCAGGGGTGATGGGGTCGGTAAATTCAAGATTGATACTTTCACAGTGCGCCCTGAAGACGGGGATGCGAATGCAGGTGCAGGTAATCGCGATATCAGGACAGTCGAAAATCTTCCTGGTTTCTTTGACCATTTTTACCTCTTCGAGGTTGTAGCCGTCGGCATCGAGCTGCGAATTATGGCTGAAGACGTTAAACGCTATCTGGTACGGGAAGGCGCTGCAAGTTGGCTGTTTTGAGTTGAGAATTTCGCGAGTTTGATTTTCGAGTTCGAGCATTGCCGACATACCTGCTCCGCTGGCGGCCTGGTAAGTGCTGACTACCATTCGTTTGACGGGATTTGCCTTGTGCAGCGGCCAGACCGGGACGATGCCGATAATTGTCGAGCAGTTTGGATTTGCGATAATGCCCTTATTCTCCTGGATTTTCTGCGGATTTATCTCAGGAATGACCAGAGGGACATCCGGGTCCATTCTAAAGGCCGAGGAGTTGTCCACTACAACTGCGCCGGCTTCAACCGCCGGCGGCGCAAACTCCCTGCTTCTGGCCGCACCAGCACTGAATAAAGCAATATCAATTTTCGAGAAGCTTTTTTTGGTCAGCTCCTCAACGATGTATTCTTTGCGTTTGAATTCGATTTTCTTGCCGGCTGAGCGGCTGCTTGCAAGCATTTTCAGGGAATCAAATGGGAAATCCCGCTGCTCGAGGATTTTTAGAAATTCCTGACCGACCGCTCCGGTTACTCCTGCAATTGCCAAGTTACGACCCATAACAAGTTCCTCACAATGTTTACCCACACATAACAAGAGGCAGCCGAGATAAGGACTGCCCACTAAAGTTCGATAAGCTAAATACAACGGCAGATTATAGCAGGTTTAATGATAGAATGCAATAGCTCCAAGCTAATATATAGTATTTATTCTGCTGGTGGTTGAGGGGCTGTTTTTTGCTCGGCAGCGGCAGGGCTGGATTATGGATGGGAAAGAAAAGGTCTCGGGGCTGCCTTGTGGCCGAGTTATGCTTTGCGAGGTCGTTTTGTTTGGTTTGTGTTGACTTAGCCCTCAAAATACCGGTAGAAATCTTTGCAGTGGCCTATCCGAACAACAAGAATAAGCAACCGCTTTTTTCTGACCTGATACGCAATGCGGTAATTGCCGGACCTAATTCTATAGATATCTTTTGTGCTTTGAATTTACTGTTCATTTTATCCGCCTTTTTTTCCGCCTTTGCGTGTATCAATATAACCATATTCAGTTTGATAAGTATTATACAATACGAAAAGTTAGATGTAAAGTAAAATATTGTGTATCCACACAAATTCTAAATCCTAAGCGAAAAATTTGCCACAGAGGGACACAGAGAAAATTCAATTAAAAAGTAAAAAATAGCCACGGATTTCACAGATTACACGGATTTTCTACGAACAATGAACTAATAACTATGAACTAACTCGCCACAGAGAGGGCACATCAGAAAATTAAAAATAAAAATGTAAAATGTAAAATTGTCGAATCCGCCGTTGGCGGATGGCTGATTTTATTATTGTTTTTATGGCGCATAATACCTTGTCAAAAGGTGAGTTGCGTTTATAGGTACGGACAAAACGGTCAGTTTAAGTAAGTAAAAAAGAGGAAACAACTTGAATGTATAGGAATTTGTATTAGCCACAGAGGTCACAGAGAACACAGAGATATAAAAATATAAATCCGTGTAAATCAGTGTTAATCCTTCGACTTTGCTCAGGACGATGTCTGTGTCTAAAGAAGTTCCGCCGATCGAAGATTCCATCTTACAGGGAAAGGCGGTTAAGTTCTATCGGTAATGAAAATTCTGGAGCCCGTTAGAAATGGGATGCCAGAGGTGTCTGCCTTGTGCTCGGCGGGGATTTCTAACGGGCTGGAGAGAATCCGAGCCGATTCAACATGAAAAGAACGAGACCGCGCATGCGGAGAGCAGGAATCCAAAATATTTAGTCCTCAGCTTTACGCTGGACGTTTGCTAAAATAAATCTTTGCGGTTTTATCAACAAACCCGTATAATCTGTAAAGAAAAAATGGATTGGTTCATATAAAAATCTCTTGGCATACAAACTTATTCTATACATTTAATATGCAAAAAATATTACCAATTTGTTCGGATACTATTGTGTGTACTGACCCACACGAATGGATTCCAAGAAACTTTGAAGATTTTCTAAAGGAACGGGGCCATATTATAAATTCATGTGAAGCAGAGAATCCACATTTCAGGGGACACGCTGATAGCAGATGGCTGTTAGAATCTACCTTTGTTCGCACCTGTAAAAAGCTGCTTCTTGATATAGAACCACACATTAGACCAAGTAAAGAAATACAAGAATCACGTGAATATTACCAATCTCTTTTTGCACTGTTCCTTTTAAAGTATGACCTGCTTGTCAAATCAGACCCTAAGTACAAGGAATACAAGATTCTTGAAAGCACACATGATATAGATGCTCTTTATGACTTAATGAGACATTACCAACAATATCCCGAAGAAGACATATTTCATCCCAGGGGAACATTTTTCTTAGACTGGTCTCAAAAAGGGCCTGAGGTTGGTCTCTTCTTTGCTAACTTTGATTCGGATGAGCACCACATAAAAAACCGTAAAACTAATGGAGCGTTATTTATATGTGATCCGCCAGTAACAGGAAAAACATTTATGAGACGGGAAACTGGTGAGGCAATTAGAGTAGAAAAAGTTATCAACAGGATGGTCGAAGCACTCAACAAGAATAGTAGACCCGAAGGTACGGCACTTTTTTACCCACCAAATCAAAAACATCTCCCAAGAGCAAATAATCAAGACGTTGTATACTGGGCTCAAGTGGATTTAGGATATGATTTAGAATATATATGGCAACTTCAAGAAAAGAACTTAGATAAAAATCAATATATATTTATGAAATTAATCCTTCCCTATGAAAGCAAAAATGAGTGTGCTGAATATTTGATAACCCAAAAAATAACACATAGCTATCTTTTTACAAGGTAAGCCATGTAGGACAAGTTCTTAACCCCCGCTGTTTTTATTTTCCGCTCTTTCAAAAAGGGTTTTATCGTTTTTTTCTCACCATCGCCGCACCAAGGCAGAGCAGCAAAAGCATAGAAGAGTTAATCAGCTTTGTCTTTTTTGTTTCTGAATGTATAAATTAAACCGCCGGTTACAAGAACGGTACTGACCAGTCGCACAACCAATTGTGAATAATCCATTACATATTCACGGATGCCAGAAGGAAACTTGGTTTCGGTAGTTACTCCAAAAAATACAAAAACGGCTATTCCAATCCACATAACGACGAGTTGCTTTTTGTTCATAATCCAAATCTCCGTATTTGGTTAGGATTTTTGTCTACGAATACGTTTTTCATAGAACCTTCGGCTGTTCGACCAATTGTGGCTATTTTACTTAACATCCCTGAAATAAACAACTTATATTATTTTCTTCAATCGTTATGAGACTTTTGCTAATTTACTCAAACTGACCGATTCTGTTTTTTGACACAGATTAACACTGCTTTTTAGACACGGATTAACACGGATTA
>Ga0210003_1001391_pt1 | contig 21413 bp, 21 predicted proteins | sample LantaG_FD_182804 | JGI IMG/M metagenome (GOLD analysis project Ga0210003, IMG submission 182804) | Deep subsurface microbial communities from Baltic Sea to uncover new lineages of life (NeLLi) - Landsort_02402 metaG (SPAdes) (version 2) | ecosystem: Environmental > Aquatic > Marine > Oceanic >... | reverse complement strand
GTATTCACCAAGAAAGAAAGTTATTATTATGACTATTTTGTTTTTTCTCTAACCTTCTTCTAACTACCCCATTAAAGCTTACACTAACTGTTATCCTCCCCACCTTGACAAGTGGGAATTTCTTGGTCTATTAAATAGCTACTCTTGATTGTTTTTTACTAAAGTAACACATTATTTATTTAATTTTAAAAAACAGCTAACCTACAAAAGATCCACCATTAACATCCAAAACCGCACCTGTTATATAAGAAGCCTCTTCTGAACAAAGGAAAGCAATTGCAGCAGCAATTTCTTCCGGTCGACCTAATCTCCCCAATGGAATAATTTTAAGGTATTCCTGGCGTTCTTCTTCTGTTTTTTTGTTTTTCCACATGTTTTTAACCCTATCTGTCGTTACAACTCCCGGAGCTACTACGTTCATATTAACACCGTAGGACCCCAGATCACCTGAACTTTGCCTTGTAAATCCCAGTATACCTGCCTTTACAGCTGAATATCCTACACTACCAAAAAAGCTTCTTCCACGTCCACCAGTAGAAGAAATATTAACAATTCTCCCATAATTTAACTTTTTCATATGGGGAATCACATATTTGCAGCATAGATATGTGCTAGTTAAGTTAATAATAATTAACTTATTCCAAATATCTTCAGATATATCTTCTACAGGATTAGAAACACCCATAGATCCTCCAACACAGTTTACTAAAATATCAATACGTTTATTTTTTCTAACCACTGCTTCTACTAATCTTTCAACCTCGGAAGAAACAGTAACATCACATTGAAATGTTTCTATTTTACCCAAAGGTGCTAACTCAACTTCAAGGGTTTTTAACTTACTCTCATTCCTACCAACCGCCACTACAAGTGCTTCTTTTTGCATTAATTTTCGACAAGTTGCTTTCCCAATACCTTCACTCCCCCCTGTAACAATAGCTATACGGTTTTTCAAAACTCCATCCTCCCTTATATATTAAGCTTTTCTTGGAAACTCCAACCGCAGTTATATTTAAGAAATGATAACTTAGCAATGTATAAAATACTCCAAACTTACCCCCAACTTCAAATACCAAAAGTAAGCAATAAATCAAGATAATAAGAGGTATTACACTCCAAAGTTAATATACGAATAAAATTATACTAGATACCCATGTCTTTGCAAGCATGGTATTCTTACAATTCAAGCTCTGATTGTCCTGTTACTTTTCTTCTCTTGTATTTTAACGTGTGTTCTGATGATCTTCTCATTGATTCCTACCGTTGAGACAAAATAACCCGGTGACCAGACAATATTTTCTTTTCAATATATCTTGGACAGCCAAGAAAACTTTTTCCTGAGTGTGTCTGTTTGCCTATTGTGCTTTGATTTGAACTATCACATCAGACACGCTGTAGTTGGGTGGTATGATCAGACCATACGGATATGATCTACCTGAATATTGTATTCTATGATTTCACAGGCAGGTAGACTTCTTAGAATTTTAGGAAAAAGTTTTCTCAGATATCCTTGTAATCCAGGATTTAGGATACGGCAGCAATATTTGGGAATCCATACGATATAATATTGGGTACAATATGCACTGTGTCCTGATAGTTTGATCTTCATGTGAATATTTTAGCATATCGCCGCCTATTCATTCATCCACGGGCAAGCACATGGTTTTTTGCCCTACGGGTTTATAAAAAGCTCTAATAATAATGCATTTTTATGTATACTTCATCTCTAATTATCATTAGATGAGCATTAAACTAGGATTCAAACTTATATATAACAAAAAACCAATTATTACTAATATTTAGAAATCTTTCCAGCCAGTTGATTTTGCACCTTCAGTAGCAATAAGCACAAAAGCCATGATACATACTTGATCACCTCGGTTAACCCAATTATGGTTAACACTCCTTTGGACAACTACATCTCCTGCCCTTAAATGAACTTCTCCTTTTTCTAATTGCATCCACATTTCGCCCTGAAGGACAATACCATAATCTATAGTTTCAGTAGAATGCCACAACCTCTCAACTCCCGGTTGATACCTTACAATTCGGCAAATAGATCCACTACCTAAACTAATTGGAAGTTCCCACTTAGTTGGGTCTTCTTCAGTCATTTCAGCAGGAAGAGATTTGGTTGCCCATATCTCCACTCTTTCTGAACCAGGTCTACTAAGCTTAGAATCAATCTCACTATCCCACTTTACGATACTCTTGCCTTCCTTGTCTTTCCCTGTGACTACTCTTCTTACTTTCATATTCTCTTACAATCTCCTCTTAAAATTAGTATTTTATAAATTTTGGAATCTCGCAATTGAGTCAATCCCAACTTTTCTCTAAGATTGCTTTACCATCAATTTCTCTCTGGTCTTGACTCCTTCTTTTAAAAGAAACGGCGTTTGTGACCATCGTAGGTCACGTTTCGTTTTTATTTATCTCTCTTACAGAATAACACATCTTCTACCTGTCGTCCTCTTTATTCTTCCATTAGTTGTAATATTATAGTTGAAATAATAGCCTCCTTAAGGTTCCTTTAGAAAATCCTCACTTTGTCCATTATCTCTTGCAAAACCGTATGAATTAACTTACTATTTGGTTAGATCATCTTGAAATATACCTCCTTGATATTTTTTATATCTATTAATATTATAGAGATCCTTGAAAGCCCCCCCCTTAAGTTAGTAGCTGACTTGCAGTATATTTCGGGGGATTATCCCATAGTTACAAATATGCTCTTTCTTTATTACTATCTCTGCATATTCTAAATCAGAATAAGCCTTTCTAATCTCTTATTAGGTTTTGTATGCCCTGTAACTGCTTTGTATGGTTTCGTCCTTTTATTTTATCAAAGAACGACTATAGGAAACAGGAAACATGCTCTCATCCCCACCTTTACAGGTGGGGAGTTCTCGCTGGATTAAAACTACCATCTACCACCCCTAGATAGGAATGATCAAGAACATCTGTCCCTCCTGATCTAATTTACAGGATGATCTGAATAAGTTTATTAACTATTACAATTGTAAAAGAACGAATCAGGGTTACCGGTTAAAGGGTAAGGTCCCTTGCTAAAAGTTTTTGGATGGTAAGCAAAAATATGCTTTGTCGGAACCTCATATAGATAGTATCATCTTTCTATAGGAAAGAATGGCAATGCTAATCAATATTAGAAAGCAATACAATTCAATTTATTGGAATAACTCATCTCCACTTTTAAAATTCAAAGAAGGGTGATAATCAAATCGTACTACTCCAACAGGGATTTTTCTTTCAACTGCTTTACTAATCATAGAAACCCCAATACTACCAAAACCAGCACAAAGACTAATAGCTACTACCCCTTCTTTAATTAATTCCCTGGCAACAGCTGCTCCTTGATTATAGTCTTTAACACCAATGGTAATTAACTCTTTTCCAGAGGGCCTTAAAATTGAATTTCTGTGAATTTTCGGATCTACACCCGATGAGATAAACATATATACAGTTTTTTTGTTTGCCATTATATTTTCCCTTTTTTTTAATATTTTTTAATATCTGCTTTGTAATTATATTTTACACTTCGGCATGGATGGTTGTTTAGACCTTACACAACTGGAACTTACATACTATAACTAATAAATAGCTTCTTAAGTGCTCTTCTATTTTTATTTTTCTAATTAATTACAAATGATACAACTGTTTCTTCACCTTCTACTAAAGCCTCAAATTGAACTTTTGTACCAACTTTAATGTCTTCCGGTTTATTTGGATCCACTCCGGCTAATCTGCCCATAACTGTCCCACCTTCATCGAGGTTAATAAGAGCAACTACATATGGCACTTTATCTTTAAATTTTTCGGGTGCTACATAAATTACAGTAAAGCTCCTTACAACTCCCTTACCTGTTGTTTTAAATTCCTCCACATCAAAACTTCCGCATTTGGAACAAACGGGTTTCAAAGGAATCATTAGTTCACTGCATTTTTTGCATTTAGACCCCAGAATTTTACCGCTTTTTAAACCGTTTATATAATGCTGAACTGTGAGCATCATTTTTCCCCTCTTTCAAATATAAATACCATTGAACTTGCGGTTGAGCCTCCAACATTGCAGGTAAGCCCAATTTTTGGGTTACCTTTCACTTGTCTTTCTCCTGCTTCTCCTCTAAGTTGCTCCCATATTTCATGTACCATCGCTATACCTGTTGCACCAACAGGGTGCCCTTTACTTTTAAGACCTCCATCTGTATTGATAGGTTTATCACCAGAAAGAGATGTCCTACCTTCTTGTGCTGCTTTCAAACCCTCCCCTTTTTTAAAAAAGCTAAGGGTTTCAGAGAGAATTACCTCATTTATTGTAAAACAATCATGCACCTCTGCTATATCAATATTGTTTGGGGTAACTCCCGCCATCTTGTAGGCCACAGCTGCAGCATTTATAGTAGCTTCCGAAGTAGTTAAATCAGACCTCCCCGCAACTGTTAATGTATCCGTGCTTAGACCAACTCCATTAATATGTAGAGGTTTATCCGTAAATCTGTTTGAAATTTCTCTACTTGTAAGAAATGCAACAGAGGCGCCATCGGATATTGGAGAGCAGTCAAAAAGACGAAGCGGATAGGCAATCCATGGATTATACTTGGATTTTAAAAAATCCATCTCATCCTTAAAGGTAACATCTTTTTTAATAGCAGTCTTTTTAGCAATAGCTGAAATTTCTGCCTGGAACTGTGCCTTTGGATTAAGTGAACCATTATGGTGATTTTTTAATGTAACAGCTTGAAGGTCCTCCCAATTTCCACCATACTTCTCAAAATATTCTTGAGCCATCAATGCAAAAAGCCCAGGAAATGTAATACCTGTACCAAGCTCAAAAACATCGTCTGCAGCAATAGAAAGTGCATCAGTTACTCCAGGTGTATCTAATTTTGTCATTTTCTCTACGCCAGCGACCATGACAACATCGTACATACCTGAGGCAATTGCAAAATATCCTGTGGTAAGCGCAGCAGAAGCAGATGCACATGCACTTTCTGTCCTAAATGCAGGTATACCAGTAAGTCCAAGCCATTCAGTGATTAAGGGACCAGAATGTCCTTGATGCTCATAAAGACTCGGCGTAAAATATCCCACAAAAAGTCCTTTTACATCTTCTTTTAAATAAATCCCTTTATCTACAGACGTAATCGCTTCTCTTGTTGCTTCAACAAGTAAGTCCCTACTTGTTTTATTGGGATGTTTGTCAAACTTAGTCATCCCAACACCTATTAAATCAACTTTTTTCATGTCTTACCTCTTATTCTTGTTCTTTATTTTGCTTCTCTTCCGATTATTAATTTCAAAGGGTCTACTTCTTCTCGAAGGATTTTGAGCTCCTCTTTTGTGGGAGGTTCAGTCACAAGAACCTTGCCTTTAATAATTAGTTCAAAACCTGTATTTTCCTGAACTTCTTCAGTAGTTATGTCTGGATGTATAGATTCTATCTTCATTCTCTTTGTTTCTTCATCATATCCAAGCACTGCAAGATTCGTAATTACTTTATACGGACCTGCACCAGGCGGAAGACCAACTTTTTCTCTCGCGCCCGGCCCAGTAAGATAACCAGGTGTTGTAATAAAATCAACTTTTGGCACAAATCTACGTTGGCTCTGAGGAGTCATAATAAGGGTTCTCCAGGCAAGAGAACCAAAATCATTTGCTCCTCCACTCCCTGGAAATCTTACTTTAGGATGCTGGTAATCTGTTCCAACCATTGTTGAATTTAAATTCCCATACATATCAATCTGAGCTCCTCCAAGAAAGCAATAATCTACAACTCCTCTCTGGAGTGACTCCATAATTTCTGGCATTGAAGTAGTTTGAATTGCTTTATACATTGTACGAGAATCTCCTACAGAAATGGGCATTGAGTGAAGTAAAGGGGCGATTCCTCCAGCTTCAAAGATAATTAAAAGATTTGGAGAATGCAGTTTTTGGGCAAGCATTGCAGCAGCACATGGTCCTCCTGTCCCCACGGAAATAGTAGCACCATCCTCTAAAAATCTTGAGGCGACACTAATCATAATTTCCATTGAATTATATTCTTCCATCTTAGATCTCCTTATCTATTGAAAATTCTGTATTTCTTAGTTTTCTCATTTTTTCCAGGCCACCATTTAAGTTTAAATATTCATTAAAATTCTTACAATTATAAATATTTTTTTCTATAAACTCTTTATATGTTTCTGGATTATCTTCTGCCTTTAACCAATCGTTGAGATGTTCTACATCCAAAAAGTATTCGTAAGGCATATTCCCTGGATAACTTCCGTAAGGTACTTCTATAACAGCATCTACTAAATAGAAAGGGATTGTTGTGTTTTCAGAATTATTCCTAAAGAACTCTGTCGGAACAATTTTTTCTGTAGTAATAATTAGCTTTTTTGACGCCTTTGCAAGATCTGTATCAGAAACAATAATTCCTTTAATATGGCTATTCCCAAAAATATCAGCTTCGTGAACGTGAATAACGGCAACATCCGGGTAAAGTGCAGGTACGGCAAACATCTTTTTACCTGTAAATGGACAAGTTATTTCTTTTGCTGCACTGTATTTCCCTGTATCTGTACCCAACATGGTTCTCACTGGCAAGAAGGAAAGGCCCATAGCAGCTGCTTTCAATCTCCAGGACAATGTTGCATTTGTCCACTCAGTATATTCCACTTCATTTTCAAAATATTTTCTAGCCATCTTAGGAAGCCCCATTGCTTCAAGTCCAATTACATATGCTATATCGCATCTATTGAAGCATTTACCGGCAGCAAGAATCTCACAATCGTGCGTTGAAGTGAGCCCTGAAAAACCTAATTTTTTCTTTCCCTGCCTTACAATTTCATGCAAAACCGCAGTCGGTATTCTTATAGAACCAAATCCACCTATTGCAATATAATCTCCGTCGTGAATCATTTCAGATACTGCTTTCCCTACGGTTGTTACTTTATTTACCATTTTTTTTGACTTTTTTTTAAAAAAGTCTCTCATTACATCAGGATCAATCTCGCTAAATATTTTCCCCTTCGTTTCCATAATTTACTCTTTACTCCATTTTCTAATTTTTAAACTAATTTCTACGCCTTATTTTTCAGCATAGTTATTTTTTGATTTGTTCTTCTGATAATAGAAATATTGAATCAAATAAATTTAATTAAACGAATAATAAGTAATTAGAGATCGCAAAAATCGGAAATTATTATATCTTACCAGCCAGTTGACTTTCCACCTTCAGTAGCAATGAGCACAAAAGCCATAACACATAATTGGTTTCCTCGATTAACCCAATTGTGATTTGTGCCCCTTTGGATAATTACATCACCTGCCCGTAAATGGACTTCACCCTTTTCTAATTGCATCCATATTTCACCGGAAAGAACAATACCATAATCTATAGTATCAGTAACATGCCACCGTTTAGCAATCCCAGGTTCTAAATTTGTAATGCGGAAAACAGATCCATTGCTTAAACTAGTTCCAAGATCCCAGTTGGCTGGGTCATCTTCAGTCAATTTAGCAGGAAGAGATTCGGTTGTCCATATCTCTACTCTTTTAAAACCTGGCCTACCAGGTTTTGAATCAATCTCGCTATCCCACTTTACTATACTCTTGCCTTCTTTATCTTTTCCTGTGACTACTCTTCTTACTTTCATATATAACCTCCTTTTGAAATTTAAAGTACAAATTAGATGTATAAACAATATAAATTAATATAATATTTTTAGAATTATTTTTTTCAATAAGCCATTCCTTCTTCCCTTATTAAAATATTTATATCAATGTTAAGACGGAAATAATCTACTATAGAGTCTCTTGTGTTTAATATTAGAATAAATCACTATTTTATTATTGTAAACAAACTATGCGATGCTAGGCAATATCATGTTCATGTTAATCAAATCCAAAATATTTTTTTCTGATATCATGATTTTCCATAATGGCTTCTTTAGACCCCTCCGCCTGAATTTTTCCCAATTCCAAAATATAGACATAGTCAGCTATACTCATTGCTGCTGACATATTTTGTTCAACTAAAAAAATACTTATTCCTCTATCCTTCATTTCTTTTATTGCAGCATATACTGACCGGAGTACTATGGGGCTTAAGCCTAGGGATGGTTCATCAAGTAATAGTATTGCTGGCTCTGTCATAAGAGCTCTGGAGATTGACAACATTTGTCTTTCCCCCCCACTTAGTGTTCCAGCTTTTTGCCAATATCTCTCTTTAATTTTAGGGAAAATATCATAAACTCGCTCAATTAATAGTCTAATTTTTTTTATATCTTTCCTATGAATATATGCTCCCATTTCTAAATTTTCATAAACTGTCATAGAAGGAAATACCCCACCTCCTTGGGGAACATAGCCTACACCACTTTTTACAATTGAATATGTAGGCATCTTTGTGATGACTTTCCCTCTTAATTTTATAGAACCAGCAATAGGGGTTATATAATTAAGAATACCTTTTAACAATGTTGTCTTACCAGCTCCATTTGGACCAATGATAGATACAACACCCTTCTCTTTTGCCTTTATCGTGATTCCTTTCAATACAGGTACAATACCATATGATAAATTTATGTTATCAATTTCAAGAAGATATTCACTCATAAATTAGTCCTCCAAATTAAAACCATTACAAGGAATAAGACTTAATTGTTTATTATTCCTTTTAATTAACTTTAGCTTAAACATCAAAAGGGCGACCAAGATAAGCTTCAATACATCTTTCGTTTTTTTCGATTTCGTTGGGCAAACCATCAGCAATAATTTTTCCTTGATCTAATACTACAACCCTCTCACACAAACGTAATACAATGCTTACCGCATGATCGATTATTAAAAATGCAATGTCAGTTTCACTGTTCAATTTACGAATAATTTTTATCAGCTTCTCTACTTCTCCTGGATTTAATCCGCTAAAAGGTTCATCTAATAGTATTATTTTTGGATCCATCATTAATATTCTGGCAAATTCAAGCATTTTCTGCTGACCATAAGATAAAATACCTGCATAATTATCTGAAAAATCTATAAGGCCAAAATCATTCAAAAGACTCTCTATTCTTTTGGATATGACTTCTAAGTTTGTATTTTTTGATGGGACTAAAAATAAATTATCCCGTACTGATAAACCTTTAAATATTCTTGAAATTTGAAAAACTCTTCCTATTCCTAGTCTTGCAATCTGAAAAGTTTTTAAAGAAGTAATTTTCTCTTCTAAGAAATATACATCTCCATTTTCAGGTTTTAAATTACCACATATAACATTAAACAAAGTAGTCTTTCCTGCTCCATTGGGGCCTATGAGACCAGTAATACTATTTTTGTAAATATCTAAACTATCAATATTAACTGCTACTAATCCCCCAAAATTTTTCTGCAGACTCTCTAGATGAACGATTGTTTTTTTCATTTTCCCTTCTCCGTTACTATCAAACAGATTTTTTTAATTTTTTATAAGATTATTCATTCTATCTTTTCTATATTGCGTATATTGTGTAACATAACCCACAATTCCAGAAGGAAGAAATGCAATAATAACAACTATAATACAACCAAAAATTATCATGTAAATATATGGGAAACTAACCCATAGAAATTCTGATAGTTGCCCTAACATTAAAGCACCAACAAGGGGACCCCACATGGTTCCCATTCCTCCTACTAAAGACATAGCAATCATCATAAGATTTAAGGACATATTGATTGCTACATATGGATCAATATAACTTAAATAATAGATCTGCAAAGCTCCTGCAATACCACAAAAACATGCACTTATCGTGAAAGCAAATACTTTATAAAATGTAGTATTTATCCCAATTGCCTCTGCGCCTTCCTCGTCTTCTTTTATTGTTTTAATTCTCAACCCAAAATTCGAATTTTCCAGTTTCCATGTTAATAAGAAGATAGCTATCATGGCTCCAAGAAATGCATAATATATTGTGGATAAACTAAAAACAGGAGGTAAATAGATTCCTACAGCACCATTGGTTAGAGATTTCCAATTAAATGCAATAGCGGCCAAAAATTGGGATAACCCCATCATGCCAACTGCAAAATAAGGACCCTTAAGTCGCAACATCACTAACCCTATAGGAACTGCAAATAAAGAGGAAATAATTGCAGCCAAAACTACGGCTAAGCCCCAATTCATCCCAAAATTAGATGTTAAGATTGCAAATGCATATGCTCCTAACCCAAAAAACACTATCTGTCCAAAAGAAACATATCCAGTATAACCCGATATAAAGTTCCAACTATAAGCTAATACCACATACATAAATATTGTAATAAAAAATGATATTCTGTATGAGCTTAAAAAATATGGCAAGATAACTAAACTTAATACAATTAAAAAAAATACTATTACCTTTTTTATAGAATTATTTTTCTCTGAATCTTTCATACGTATTGCCTCTCTCCTAAAAATCCTTGTGGTCGTATAATTAGGACTAACAAAAATACAGCAAATATAGCCACATCTCCGAACTGAGTTGATATATAAAAACTTGTTAAGACCTCTGCCAATGCAATGACTAATGCTCCCAAAAAAGTCCCCAAATAACTACCTAAGCCACCAACTATAACTACTGCAAATAATTTCAGTATTATTGAAGACCCTACTTCGGGAGTTATCGAGTAAATCATAATAAAGAAACATCCCGAAAAAGCAGCAAGGATAGCGCCTAAAGCAAAGGTAAACATCCGTACTTTTTTTATATCCACCCCACAAGCTACTGTTAACTCAGGATTCTGTGTAGTAGAACGGATAGCCTTGCCTATATAAGTTTTTTTTAGAAGAACAGCAAGCCCTATAGTCAATCCTATTGCAATAAAAAATATAATGATTCTAATCAATGAAACACTCAGACCCCCAACCGAAATTGTACGATTAATAATATTTATAGAGCGGTAATTAGAGGTCCAAATATTTAAGCCTAGGTTTTTAAAAAAAATTGAAACACCATATAACAGTAAAAGTGAAATAGCCATAGGTTGTTTTACAACCCTTTCAACAAGAAATCTTTCGACAGCTAACGCTAATAAAAATATTAGAACCCCAACAAATACGAAAGAAATGAAGGGGGAAATTCCTACAACGGCAGTTAAAGAAAAAAACAAAAATGCACCTAACATGAGGAATTCTCCATGGGCAATATTCGCGACACGGAGAACACCAAAAATCAAATTTAGGCCAACTGCAGCAACAGTATACACACCGGCAAGTAAAATTCCATTGATAACAACCTGAATTCCCATACAAAACTCCTTCTCTATTCTTATATTTCCTTAATTTTTATTGAACATAATCAATTATATTGTATCTTTTTTCGCTTAGAAAGCATATTAACAAAGAAGAACAAGATAAGATATCAGGCTTGCGTATGAGATTCTTCTTTTTTGACTTTCATTAGATGATCCCAGATACTAAATATTGCTTCGGTATTTTCCTAGGTATCAAGAAGACTTTTTAAATTGGGATTTAATGATTTACTTATAAGCTTATTAAATTGTATAATAGATACAAACTTCATTGAATTATAAGCATTAACATTATCTAAGTTTACGGGTTATCTTCTTGAGCCCTCAGTAAAATTGGTAACATAGATTGTAATATAATTTTAAAAAGTTCTATTCTGTATTAATCTACTTCGGCATCCAGGATTTGACCTTAACTTCTTCCGGAAACCCCGGATGCCGATCTATTTCTCTTTAGTACCATATTATCTTATTTAATTACAACCAGTATTGCTTAACAACTATTACTTAACTACGATTAATTCCAGCCTTGAAAAGGTAATATTACTTCTTTCTCTGCTATTTCTTTAGGCCATACAATAAATGCTTCACCATCTTGAATTTGAATCAAAACAACATCATGGCCAATTTGGAATCCCTCCGGGTCAACTTTAAAGCGACCAAAAGGAGTTACTACATCTAATGCTAAAATAGCTTCGCGAAGATCTTCTTGATCAAAGCTTTGTGCATTTTCAACAGCCATTTTTAAAAGTTCACAAGCACTATAAGCTGCGGCAATACTATAAGATACCTTTACTTCAGGGAATTTTTGGTTAAAGGAATCTATAAATTCCTGTGAACCAGTATATTTTACACCAGGTTGCCACTGAGAAATCCCCATTAAACCATTAGCATCTTCTCCAAGGTTATCAATAAAATCAGGAACACAAGGTCCCTGAGCTCCGAACTGAAACATTTTAGGGGTTAAATTAGCATCTTTAGCTTGCCGCGTAAAAAGCATACTATCTGGAAGATAACATATCGCAACTACTACGTCTGGTTCAGCTGATTTAACCTTGAGTACTAAAGAGGATAAATCTTTAGCTTCTAGTGGGTATTCTTCATGTATAACAAGGTTTAGTCCTAGTTCTTCAATAGAAGCAATTACTCCTGTGGCCGAGTCTTTATTAAATGCAGAATCTGCATTTACAAGGGCTATGTTGTTATAGCCATAAGACTTGGCTAATACTATCGCAGGCCTTAGCTGGTATCGGGCAGGTGTCATCATCTGAAAAACGTATTTATAACCGCGTTCCCAAATTTCCTTTGAAGATGCACCAGGAGCAATCAATACCATCTTATACTTTTCAGTTGTAGTACTAACAGCTGCAGTAACACTACTTCCATATGGACCCAATAGAAGATCAACTTTATCATCTGTAATCAGCTTTTCGTAGAGTCTTGCCCCAGTCATTGGCTCACTACGGTCATCATAAATTACCAGTTCTACTTTTCTTCCTAATAGTCCTCCAGATTCGTTAATTTTTTCTTGCCACAGTTCATAACCCATCTTTTGGTCCATACCACTTCGAGAAAATGAACCTGTTAAAGATACAGCTGCACCTATTTTGATAGGCGGATTCTCGGTTTGACCCGATGCAAAAACATAGCATGATATACACAACATAACAGTCAAGACAATTAGGAATGAGATTAAACAGTTAATTTTCTTATTCATTTTTTATCTCCTTATATACTTTACTTTTGTAAAAGCTGTAAAAGAAAAGCCATATACATTTTATTTTATGGGGTTGTATCGACTTTTCATCATCATTCTCCCCATTGTTTTGATTCCCTTCATCACCTCCCTTTCATTAAAGTTTGGCTTCCTCTAAATATTCCTTCGTCTTGGCTGTATAGGTTCCTGCATCTCTACCGTCCATGGCTCGGTGGTCATAGGAAAGACCAAGATACATCATGTCTCTTATTACGATTTGATCTTCAATGACCACTGGTCTTATGGTTGTTCGTCCCGTTAATTATTATTTATACTATAATGTTCTAACTTTATAGGTGCTTACAGAAATGCCTTGTATGGAATATTTGGCTCTGACTCAAATGCATCTGTAAAACCTCTTGGATAGGCATATCTCCTTTTATCTTTATCTATTGGAAAAATAAACTTCCCGCCTATTTCCCAAATAAAAGGTTTAAACTCATATTGCATACGATTTTTCTTAAACTCATAAAGCATTTCAATTTCTGCTGGATCTGCATTAAATGTAGGCCATATTTTATAATGTATGGGTATAACCACTTTACAACGTAAATTTTCTGCCATACGTAGAACATCTGAAGCATTTACTTTGTCAGTAATTCCTGGCGGGTTTTCACCAAAGGCAACAAGGGCAACATCAATATCATATTGCTTTCCATGTTTTAATGTATAATTAGAAAAATGTGAATCACCACTATGGTAAAGAGTACCCCCTGGAGTTTTTATGATATAATTTACTGCACGATCATCCATGTCATTGGTAAGCCTCCCTTCAATAGACCCCTTAGGCGGTGGTGTTATAAGAGCAGTTCTATCAAAAGATTCAACCGCAGTAATTTCAATATCTTTAATTTTAATTACATCACCTGGTTTTACAATAATAATCCTATCCTTGGGGACACCCCACTCAAGCCACAAATTAGCACTAAATTTAGGTCCAATAAATGGGACATCTTTATGTCTAAGCATTGCAGCTGAACTATAAATATCCATATGGTCCAGATGGTAATGGGTTGCTAAAAATGCGTCTATTTTTTCAACCTTAAAAGGATCAATCACATGAGGAATATTTCTGGGACTTTGATGAATTTGATTGCTACCATTCATACGACCAAGTTGATAATTAGATCCTTTTTGGTCCTCGGTGTATTTGTAATGACTTACTTTGGCATTTCCAGAATACATGTCAATACTTATATTTGCCTCACCTTCAGATTTTACCCAAATACCTACACAACCCAACCACCACATTCCGAATGTATTTGGTTGAATAACTGTTTCATCGATGTCCTCAATTAACCAGCTTCCCCATTCTGGAAAACAATCTAAAATCCATTTCTCTCTCGTAATTTCGTTAACATTCTTCATATACATTTACCTCCAACAACTTTTTATTTATTTTATTTAACACTTTTAACTAATTTCATTGTAATTTTCCCTTAACTCATAAAGCATAACTCTTCCACGGGCACCCGAAGAACAAAATATTCGAAATACATCATCCTCTTGTAGTACATCAATATTTGTTGGGTCAACATTTTCATCTATATATGTAATATCCATATTATATTCTTTCCCAGGTTTTTTTCTAAGCATAACAAGTGCGCTATTTGCTTCTCTATAACCTAAAATAATTGATGGTTTACCAAATATATTTCCGCTCCATATTACGTGACCAAGAGAAATAGGGAACTCATATACTAACTTATAGTTACCACTAATATATTTATATATTTTCATACTATTACCATGAAACTTTTCAATAGTAATCAACTCATCCTGCCCATCTTCATCAATGTCAAATACGGATATATCACTTACTTCATTATCAAGTATACGTTCATATTTCCATTCACTATTAGGGTCATCTGGCAAGTATATCTCATATACCCCTTCTTCGCCTGTAATCAAGACTACATCTTTTTTATTATGCTTTCCAACAAACATACCATGATTTTTTGTAATATTCTTGATTAATGGTTTTAGCTCACATCTTTGTGAAAAATCATGAGGTAATTGGCATATAGACACTATTCCAGGCTTTGACCAATCTTCCTTAAAGTCCTTGTTTTCACAAAGAGTCGCTGCTATAAGAAATATAGCATCTTTAACGCTTACTACACAAAATCTGTGAATAAAAGGGAGGTCCATAAATCTTTTCGTATCAAAGCTACCATCGTGTTTTCTTACAGCCCTTACAATACAAGCATTATATGCATTAAACCCTTTAAAAAATCCCTGTACAGCCAGGAAATCTGGTTTATCATTTAATGGCCATAATACCATTGTTCCACCGTTATTTTCCCAAACAGCTTTAATATTATTCCCTTCGGGATTAAACATAATACATTTATCAATGAGATTAGCAACAAAAATTCTTTTTCCTTCCAAACAATTAAATACTTTGATGGCATACGGCTCTTCTAACTCAGTAATGATTTTTCTAATAATTCTCATATTTTCCTACCTTTTGCATTTTAAATAGTAATCAAAAAATAATTTTTGAAATTAATACAACTAAAATTTATAAAATTTATTATTTTTTTTCTTAATCAATTCTTTTACTTCTTTTACAATATTTTCAGAAGTTAAGCCATATTTGCAAAATAAATCCTTTAGGGATCCTGATTCGCCAAACATATCTTCTATGCCTATCCTTTTTATTAATGCGGGCTCGTTCTCGCTTAAGACTTCTGCGACCGCACCGCCAAGACCTCCAATAATACTATGGTTTTCAACTGTAACTATATATCCTGTTTCTACAGAAGCCTTTAACAAAACATCTTTGTCTATTGGCTTGATAGTATGTAAATGAATTAATCTAACGTCTACTCCCTGGTCAACCAAGATATTTGTTGCAATTAGGGCTTCTGGGGTCATTATTCCTGTTGAGACAATGGTTACGTCTTTTCCTTCTCGTAAGGTAACTCCTTTATTCCATTCAAATTTATAATTCTCATCAAAAATAACAGGCGTATTACAACGAATACTACGCAGATATACCGGTCCGTTATATTCAACACATGCTCTAACGGCATGTTTCATTTCCACAGCGTCTGCTGGAACAAGAATAGTCATGTTTGGTGTAGCCCTCATAATGGCAATGTCTTCAAAGGCTTGATGGGTAGCACCACATTTTCCTGTAGGAATTCCTCCAAAAGAACCCACAACCTTCACATTGAGTTTAGGATAGGCTATGGAAATGCTTACCTGGTCACAGGCTCTCTTGGTGGCAAAAACTGCAAAAGTAACCGCAAAAGGAATAATTTTTTGAGTAGAGGCCATACCTGCTGCAACTCCCATCATATTTTGTTCAGCTACACCCATTTCAAAAAATCTATCCGGAAAAGCTTCTCTAAAAATAGATGCTTTAGTTGAGGTCGCCACATCAGCATCTAATACAACTATATCATTTCTCTCTCTTGCTATTTCTACTAATGCTTCACCAAAAGCAGTTCTGGTAGCTATTAATTTATTCTTCATAATTAACATCCCCCCTTACTGCAGCATTCTAATTCCCATAAAGCTTGCTCTGCTTGTTTTTTGGTAGGAGGCATTGAGTGCCATTCAACTTTATTTTCCATAAAAGATACACCCTTGCCCTTTATCGTATGAGCAATCACTATAGTAGGTTTTCCCTCAAATTTAACTGCACCTTCTAATGCTTGTACTATTTCGACTATTCTATGACCATTTATTTCTATTGTATTCCAACCAAACACTTGCCATTTTTCAATTACCGGTTCAATATTCATAATTGTGTTGGTCTGCCCGTTAACTTGCAATTTATTATAATCTAATATGGCTATAAAATTATCTAGTTTATAGTGAGCAGCGGCCATTGCTGCTTCCCATACCTGTCCTTCTTGGGTTTCTCCATCGCCTAAAATAACAAATGTTCGAAAGGTCTTTTTTAAATATCTTGCAGCTAAAGACATCCCTAATGCTGCAGAAATTCCCTGTCCTAAAGAACCTGATGACATATCTACACCAGGAGTCTTATTCATATCAGGATGTCCTTGAAGCCTGCTATTTATATGATCAAAGGTTAATAATTCTTCTTTAGGGAAATACCCTCTCTCGGCCAAAGCAGCATACCAGGCAGCCGAAGCATGACCTTTAGAAAGAACAACACGGTCTCTATTTTCCCATTCAGGATTTTCAGGGTCAATTTTTAAAATATGAAAATATAAAACAGCCATGATATCAGCTATTGATAAAGCTCCTCCTGTATGCCCTCCCTCTGCATTAGATATCATCTCTATAACGTGCCTTCTAATGGTATTCGCCTTATTTTCTAATCTTTCAATTGCTTTTTCCTGAAGTAACACTAAAATTTCCCCTTTCCTTAAATGATATGATATGTGATAAGAACTTTTAAACTTCTTTTTATTTACATAGATACCCACGGGTAAACCAGTGGCACTTTTAAAACAATTCAAGCTTCGTTTGCCCTAATCCTGACTCTCTTGAAATTTAACATATTCTGGGATAATCTTCACGTCGATACCAACTGCTGAATGGGGTTGCATCGACTTTTCATCTTCATTCTCCCCATTGTTTTGATTCCCCTCATCACCTCCATTAATTAAATTTAGCCTCCTCTAAATATTCCTTCATCTTGGCTATATAGGTTCCTGCATCTCTACCGTCCATGGCTCGGTGGTCATAGGAAAGACACAGATACATCATATTTCTAATTACAATTTGATCTTTTACGACTATTGGCTTCTTAGTTATCCTTCCGGTCCAAATTAAAGCTACCTGGGGTTGATTAATAATAGGAGTATTCAGGATGGGTCCAAAGGCCCCTCCATTAGAAAGAGTAATAGTCCCACCTTGCATATCCTCCGGGGTTAGTTTCTTTTCTCGGGCCAAGGTAGCTACTTTCTCTATTTTCTGGGAAATCTCTGTTAAATCCATTGTATCTACATGGCGGAGAACCGGCACGAGGAGTGCTTCTTCGGTCCCCACTGCTATGCCAAAATGAATTTCTTTCTTCTTGATGATCTTGTCTGTCTTAATAATGGCATTGATAATGGGCACATCTTTTATAGCTTTCACCGCCGCTTGGATAATAAAGGGAAGATAGCTTAATTTCAAATTTCTCTTTTCTCGGAATTCTGTTCTTAAAATCTTGACCGGGGTCATGTCAACTTCTATCACGGTAGTAACATGGGCTGCAGTGTGCAAACTCTCTACCATCCGACGAGCAATAGTACCTCTTATGCCTATTAAGGGAATTACCTCAGATACTCCCTGATCTTTAGAATACCTTTCCACATCTTCTTTGGTAATCAGCCCTCCTGGGCCAGCACCTTCTATCTGGGAAAGATTTAGGTTTAGTTTTTGAGCTAACTTTCTGGCTGCGGGATAGGACTTAACTTTATGAATATTTTCAGCTTTATCAAAATTTTCTTTCTTTGGCTTTACTTCTCTAACTTGCTTTGGTTTTTCTAATTTTTCTTCTAAAAGAGGAGAAATGTCTTCTCCTTTATTACCCACAATAGCTACTGTTTCGTCTACTTTTACAGTATCCCCTTCTTTGCATAATATTTTTAGTAAAAATCCATCGGCTGGGGAAACTACTTCAAAGGAGACTTTTTGACTTTCTACCAAAGCAATAGCATCCCCTCGCTTAATCTTCTCGCCTTCTTGTTTTAACAAAGAAGTAATAGTTGCTTCGGTAATGTCTACTCCTAAACTAGAAAGAATAACCTTTTTTGCCATCATAATCACTCCTCTTACCTATTTTAAATACTCTTTTATTGTCTCTTTTATCTCTTCTTTACTAGGAACCACGAAAGAGTGTCCATATTTACCAGCAGGAGCGGGGGTTTCCTTCCCGGCAATACGTTTAATAGGAGCTTCTAGTAAGAATAAACCTTCTTCTGCTACCGTAGCAGCTATCTCTGCTCCTACTCCTCCTATTTTGGTATCCTCTTCAACAATAACTAATTTTCCTGTCTTCTCCAGGGATGCAAATAACTGCTGATAATCAAAGGGGCGTAAAGAACGTGGGTCATAAACCTCTACCTCTATCTTCTCTTCTTGAGCTAACTCTTCTGCTACTTCCAAAGAAAGCTGAGCCATCTGGCCATAGGATACTAAAGTAAGGTCTTTCCCTTCTCTCCTGATTATTCCTTTCCTTAAAGGAATTAAATATTCCTCTTTAGGCACCTCTCCTTTAACCGGATAAAGAAGTTTATGCTCAAAAAATAATACTGGATCTTCATCTCTTATGGATGTTTTGATTAAACCTTTAGCATCATAAGGGGTAGAAGGATATACAACTTTTAGGCCAGGAAAATGAAGGGAAAGCGCTTCCAAACTCTGGGAATGATGAGCTCCTGCTCCTCCCCCCATACCATTTAGTGATATACGATAAGTAACTGGAGCGTGAAATTGCCCTCCGGACATATACCTTAGTTTGGCTGCCTGGTTAAATATAGCATCAGAAGCTACTAATATAAAATCCCCATACATTATTTCCACTACTGGCCGCATACCAGTAACAGAAGCACCTACCGCAGCCGCGCAAAAGCCATTTTCAGAAATAGGCATAAGCTTCATTCTTTCTTTACCAAACTGATCTATCAATCCTCTGGTGACAGTACAATTACTTATATGAATATCCTCTCCCATTAAAAATACGCTCTTATCTATTTGCATCTCTTCTCTTATGCCTTCTTTTATGGCATCAGCAAAAGTCAAAATCTCTTTAGTCATTAGAAAGATACCTCCTTTTCTGCATATACCTGCTCTAAATAATCCTCTGGTTCGGGATAAGCGCTTTGAGTGGCATATTCTACTGCTTCTTTAATTTCTTCTCTTATTTTTTCTTTTAAACTTTCAAGTTCCTGGGAAGTAAGTAAGTTAGATTCTAACAATCTTTGTGTGAAGAGAGTTATGGGATCTCTCTTTTTCCATTCCTCTACTTCTTCTTTTAACCTATAACCACCATAAGAGAATTTATCGTAGGCTGTATGGCCTTCATAGCGATAGGTCTTAGACTCAATTAAAGTAGGCCCTTCTCCATTACGAGCTCTCTTTATGGCCTCAGTCATTACTTCGATCACCGCTAAAGCATCCATACCATCAACAATGTAGCCTGGAATATTATAGCCTATAGCTCTATCAGCAATATCAGCTACCGAGGTAGTCTCCAGATAGGGAGTAAATAAAGCATAAAGATTGTTTTCGCAAAAATATATTACCGGAAGTTTATTTGTAGCAGCAATATTCATTCCCTCATGTACATAACCTGCATTAGAAGATCCATCCCCAAATAAACACAAACAAACATTATTGCTTTGCTGCATCTTTAATCCTAGAGCTATCCCCGCAGCTAAACTAATATAAGATCCCTGAATTCCTACCCTTAAGAAGAGATTGTTTTCTCTGTCAGCTAAGTGGGGTCCTCCTTTACCCTGACAATATCCAGTCTTTTTACCCATTAGTTCAGCCATTATCCTTTTTAGATCCAATCCCTTGCCTATAGCCCAACCCCAGCCACGGTGGTTAGGTACCCCATAATCCTCTTTTTTGAGAAGAGAAAAAGCTACTGTTTGGCTTCCTTCTTGCCCAAAATTAGAGTGCTCAGTTATAGCAATGCCCTCTTTAATTAGCTGATTTATTTCTTCGTCTAAAAATCTATTTTTAAGCATATTTTCTAGAATTTTGGTAAGTTTACTTTTCTCGTACTTAGCTAAAACTTGCTGGTAATCTAGAGATCTTTTCGTAGTTGTTTTTCCAACGGAAATTATATTCCCAACAATGTCTTTATATTTCATTCTAACATTATCCTCCTATTTTAATTTTATTTTGATAATCCTTAATACTATGGTTACTACCCAAAAATTTGAGATAGATGATAAGGAACACCTGGTAAAGAAATGTCCTTCTGGTCATAAACCGATAACCAGTACCTTTAAAGAAGGATCCTATAGAGCACATTTTGATCAGAAACACTGTAGTCATTGTCCCTTACGTAAAGATTGTTCGGTAGTAGAGCAGAAAAAGAGTTATCTCTTTAAAGCATCAGAGAAAACTTTACACCGCTCTTTACTTATCACTAAGATGGGAACCTCCGAATATCAAGAGTTAGCTAAAAAAAGAGCCGGGATAGAGGGTATCCCCTCGGTACTTCGCAGGAGGTACAAGATAGATCATCTGCCGGTAAGGGGAGAAGTACGTGTAAAGGTGTGGTTAGGGTTTAAGATATCGGCAATAAACTGTAAGAGATTGATAAAGGGGTTGATAAATAGGCCAAAAGAAGGCTTTCCTACTCTTTTATTTAACCATTTATTTCCGTTATTTAGTTTTCAAAGAACCTATAGAGTTAAACTTGCTGCCTAAGTTAAATATACTTTATTAAAGCTTT
>Ga0210003_1001390_pt1 | contig 21420 bp, 18 predicted proteins | sample LantaG_FD_182804 | JGI IMG/M metagenome (GOLD analysis project Ga0210003, IMG submission 182804) | Deep subsurface microbial communities from Baltic Sea to uncover new lineages of life (NeLLi) - Landsort_02402 metaG (SPAdes) (version 2) | ecosystem: Environmental > Aquatic > Marine > Oceanic >... | reverse complement strand
GTTAGAATAACCGTTTAGACGACATTGGGGCGAACGGAAAACAGGTCGGGCTGAAATTTAGATTGAAAGAGGCAGTGGTTAATAGGATTTAGCAAGATTTTTTTAATTAAAACTTTCTCTGTTTTTCTCCTGTTTTAAAATAAGGTTTTGAGTAAAGAGCAAAAATTCTTGACATATTCAGTTAGATATTATATAATTCACAGGCTTGAAAGAAAAATTTGAAGGCTGATAAAAAACGAAAAGAAATTGAATATGTCAAAGATAGGGGAAAAGATAAATTTCTATTTTTTTAGATGATCCCGCACTGTTTACTAAACTAAACAATTTGGAGGGTAAATGGAAAAGCGAATTAACAGACTTGAAATTATTGTATACATTTTGTCGGTTCTTGTTGTGCTTAACATTGCGTTGAGTTTGTTTTTTGGATTCACAGGCAAGGTTCTTAGGTTACAGAATAGTGATACTTCGAAGAAAGAGATAGAACTTCCTGCGAGTCTCAAAGACGAGGCTAAAGAGAGTATGATGAGAGAATTTGTTGAGTACTACGACAAAAACGATTTAGACGCAATTTATGGAATGATGAGTTAATATTCATTAATGTATACAACGAAAGCGGATGTTGAGAAAGCAATTGGAATGATGAAAAACTTTTTCGGTAATATTCAGGAATTTCATTATTCGCATTCAAAATACATGGGATATTACGAGGGAGCGCACTGGCACAATTTAGTTTACAAGGTCAGAGGTGACAGTGTGCTAGCAGATTTCTTTATTTCTATAAGAAGCCAAAATGACAAATGGGAGTTAGGAGCCTTCAGATTTAGCCTGGACAAAAATTATTCTTCGGGAAAATAGGAGATAGTAAAAGAAATAAAAGAAGGGAATGGCAGTAAACTTTTGGTTTCGGGAGAGAAAAAGGGGACCCCATTAGAATATTTCATATCTAACGACAGTACGATATTTTCATATCCTACGAGCCAGGCAGGCTACTTCTTAAGTTAGCTTTAATGCAAGAAAAAACATGAAAGAAAAGCAGGAATACGTTTGTAGTGAGTGTGGAAAAGATGTGACGCTGGATGACAAAATCTGCCCGCATTGCGGAGCTGACATTTCGGAGGTAGAGGAGGATTATGTCTGCACCAACTGTGGAGGAGAGGTTTCTGAAGATGATACTATTTGTCCTTTTTGTGGAGAGGATGTAAGTCAAGTTGATGACGAGCCTGTAAAGGAATTCAGAAAGAGAACCAGTATATTCTCCTTGAAACCAACAAAATCAAAGGATGGTGGGTGGATCATCACAACGTTTGGATGGCTTTATTTGATTTCAGGTTTTGTGTCACTAATTCTCTCAGTTATTGTGTTTGCAACAACAGATAAGAGTCGTGTCTATAATTTCGAAATCGTTCGTTCTTCTTTTGTCGGTATATCTTGGGGTGTTGTGATGTTAACAAGTGGAGTAATTTCGTTAATTCTTGGAATATACGCTAAAAGGGGTATTGTGTTCTATTTGTACATAGGATTGCTTATCATACTTACACATTATGTTATGTTTATTATTGATGCTGTAAAGGCACCTATTATCAATCCGTTTGTCATATGTTATGCTTTTCTTGGGTTACTGATCTGGTTGCTTATAAAATCTACACCTATTTACAGGAACTGGTACAGTAAAAGAATGAGAACCGAAAGCTTTACCAGCAAGCTGGGTAGACTCATTCGAAAGTTGCAGGGAAGAAATGGAAATTTTGAAGAATGAGTTGATAAGTTCTTTATCGTTGACTAATTAAAAGATTTCTGATACACTTAAAATTGTAAATCGGATTGATTGATGATGATAAACAAATTCAAGAAGATTGTTTTACTCATTGCGACAATATCAATTTTGCCTGTTTCCTTCGTAACATTTCTTTCCCTCAACCAAATAATGAATGGCATTTTTCATCATATGCAATTATTTTTCGTCCGTTTGCTAAACCCTAATATCAATCCATACCAGCTCCCTTCAATAAAAGTATTACCTTCTTTGCAGTTGAATTTATCCCCGTTAGTAAATACAGAGCTATTCATAGTGGGTGCATTGTGGGGTTGGTTTTTAATGATATTTTATTTGCTTCATCTTGTTAAGAATGCGCGAATTAAAGGAGAGAACAAAATCACCTGGATAATTATCTTTGTGCTTACCAATGTTTTTGGAATGATAGTTTATTGGTTTTTACATATTTCGAGAGACGGTGGTGTAAGGAATAAGTCTAATTATGGAGAAACATAGGAATGGCATATAAATTCAAATGCAAAAATTGCGGGAATGAAATTGTTTCGAAATATTGGTATATAGGCGACACTGTGCAGTGTAAAGTCTGCTGGGTTATGAACACAATACCCAAAAATGCTGAAAAAATTGGGGAGGACTCTTCCTTCTCCTTAAAAAATATAGTTAATTTAGATAATGCTGAGCAGCAGGTTACCTCGATTCAACATTCTTGCATTGGTCCCTGGCACTTTCTTACGTTGCTTGGGGAACTTTTCCGAATTTACGGCAGGAATTTTCCTAAACTGATTGCAATACTCTTCATATTCTATGTCCTGTTTTTTGGTTTTATGATAACACCGGCTATTGTATTTGCAATTTTTTCTTCTTCTGGAATGCATTCTAAAATATTTCTCGGTGTATTTTCAGTTTTGGCCTCCCTAATTTTGATGCCATTGATTAATTGTGCGCTTATTTATGGTATTGCGCAGCAATATATTACCCGGTCTATCAGCGTTGGCAATGCTTTTCGTTATGCTGTGGAGAAACTATGTATTGCAGTAAGAGCAAATGCTGTAAAACTCTTATTTGTTTTCGGTTTGACAATAACGATTGTCGGGATTCCTTTTGCAATTTATAATTTTTTTGCCTGGAGTTTTATCTATCATGTAATACAAATTGAAGGTTTACGAGGACCTATGGAGCTTTTGAAGCGAAGTGAAAAATTAATTGAAGGTTACTGGTGGAGAACGGTTGGTTTTATTCTTGTGTTTAGTGCAATTGCTACGATCATCAGTTTCGTTTTTAGGAACATTCCAATGGCTGGTTTTATAGGCGGCATACTCACTATTCCAATTATGGTGATTGGAGTTGAGCTGCTTTATTTTGACATTCGCATTCGCAAGGAAGGTTACACCTTTGATAAACTTGTTGAGGAATTAGAATTAAATTTTCCTTTGCCAGATGAGAGTGATGAGTAAAGGGGGAGCCCATTAGAATATTTCATGTCTAACCACGATATGATATCTATCCATCATACCCCATTAGAAATGAAGGATTTCTAACGGAGCACGCGAGGCACCATTAGAGATTAATAAGGTCAATAACCAACGGAAACCATTTATGGATGGTGATTTATCTGTGAAATGTTTCCTATCTCTAACGGAACAGGCAGGCAGGCTGCTTTTCTTCATATAAGAATGCGTATGCTGGATGTAGGCAGTAGTTGCTACGCAATGGTAAATCGTTAACCAGATAGTGTTTCGTAAGAGACTAAGAGATGTAATTTGTATTATAGGGGAAAACTAAATTTTGTTTTGCAATAGGAAATCGTGCAATGGAGGCAAGTGCTTATTAACTTCAGTTAGAATTGTTGTCTGCCATTTTTGAGGAAGTGTAGCAAAAATTGTTCTTAGTTTAATCTTTTGCTTTTTATTCTTTAAAAGGAATTCACCGATTTCTTTTGCTGTTTGCAAATCCTTTTCCATTTTCTCCTTTTTTTTGCGTTTTTTAAACACCAAAAATTTGTTAAATACATATGCTACAGGTTCTGGTACACGTACATACAAGGTTTTATATTTTATTCTAATAGTATGTGCCTGCAAAAGATTCAGGTAGCGTAGTCCCTGTGCATTAATATGCAATTTCGGGATATCATAGGGTTTGCTACCTTTCCCTCTACCAAGGTCTGGTGTAAGAAATTCTAATTTGAGCTCCGGATGTTCATATGTAATTAAACCAGTCATGGAATGAGGCAGGGCTATAAAATCCAAAGATTTTAGAACTTTAGGTATATTGACTTCCTTTTTTATTCGAGGAGGATTGGGTACAAGCAAATCTATATCCAATGTTCTTACTGCTGGTATTTCAGGAGCACCATTGAAATATTCCCGGTAAAAATAATGGCACCAGCTACCTACTATAATGAGCTGATTCAATGCACCTGAATTCTGTAAGGATTCAAGTGTAGTTAGAAATAAATCAGTTTTCCTTTTCATGGATAATTTTATTTAGGTTTTTAATGTTATGTTTAGCTTTTATATCAAGTTTCCATAATTTTCTTCTCTTTTCAATTTTGCTTCTTAACTCCTTGATATTTTTTGTACTAAGCTTTCCAATATACTTAAAAACGCTTTTTTTTCCATTACGGTAATTGAGGTAGAAATATTCATTCCCATTTATTTTTTTTCTTATAAGACATCCCCTGGGGAGTTTCGATATTTCTAATGTATATTGTTTTCTCAATTCTTTTAATCTGTCAAGTTCTTCTTTTAATACACTCTCTAATATCCCCATAAATGAACCCTCCTTTTACCAGACAAGCATCAAGTTTCTTAATATTGTCTGTTAATTTGTTGTACCAGACATTTCTTAAAATATTATAGTTTGTCTGGTAATATTTGTCAAGTAAAAAATATGTTTATTTTATGTGTTTGAGGGACGGATGATGTAAACCCTGTGAAATAAGATTATGCCCAGGATATTTTGCTATTTCACGGGGTAAACCTGTAAACTTTTGGTTTCTGGGGAGAAAAGGGAGTCAAGCTATTTTTGAGATATCCACTTATTCGCCCCGATAAATAGAAGGGAATAAAAAAATTGAGACTCTCTAACGGGGTAAAAATAAGTGGATAAGTCAACCGTTCGAGTTTGAGCAGGTAGGGAACAAAGAAAACCAAAAATTATTGACATGGGGATGGAATATCGAAAAAAATAATATTAACTTCTTCTCATTAGACTTTTTAAAATAGTTAAAACTGTTACTGCAAAAGGTTCAAAATATTGCTCTCCTTTATAGACAGATGGTTCGGGAATTTGCAGGTTTAGATTATCTCCAATAACTGCTGCATCTTTGTAAAAGTCACGGAATATTGAAGAGAGTGTATATTTATCACAAGGTAATTCAGTAATTGAAAAACTTTTAAGCAATTGGTCGAAAAGTAAAAAGGTCTTGCTCCAGTTTACGGAGGGAATGTTTTTTTTCAATCCTAAAACGCGAAGCCATTCTTTCTTCTTATTCAGAGAATATTCTGCATTAACCTTTTTTACTATTTGTACCTTCAACCATTTTTCAAGGATTGTATATATATTTCTCTGGTTGTGAAAAACATCCTTTGCAATTGCATTCGAATTACCTGCTCTGTCCACCAAAAGATGCATGAAGACCTCCACGCGTGCATCCACTCCAAAGTAACCCCTCAATAATAATTGTAGATGAGGGATTGGCTCGAAAATCTGCAGTTGGTTTGCGATACCACGTATCTTGAATCCCTCGAATACTTTTTTATATTCCTCCGAGGGCATATTGTCTGTTACAATAAAATCCGGATATTTAATTACAAACCTCTTGAATTTCTTGAGTGTGTTAAACAACAAACTTAATATTCCCTGGTTAAACAAATATCCTCCTGGGACAGGCAGTGGTCTACTAAACAGCTTGGCAATTCTTTTTAGACGTGAAAAATTGACCCATTCCGAATTCTGAATCAACCATTCAATACAGGCAGAGAAAAGTCTTTTGTCATGTAACCCAATAGTTAGTGTAGAAATAATCAAAGATTCAACATCTATGTGCCAATATTGCTCTGGTTGGACATGGGATGCAACTCCCAGAGCAGACCATTGTTTCCAATGAATTTCGAGAAGATATTCTTTAATTTGCTTCTTAAATTCGTAGAGCGAGATTGCCATAACCGTTCCTTCTTAAGAAGTCTTTTAATATTATCTTAAACTCTTCTGAGACATCCTGTGTTAAAACCCATCTTGCAGCATCTTCCAATTCTTTTCCTGTTGGTTTCAGGCTAAATAAATCCTGAGTATGATAATCATCTATATCGACACTAGCATAGAATTTGAAATATATCTGGTCCGTTCGGCTGATAAAATAAATCGTGAGGTAATCACCGTAATTTTTCTTTATGAGCCGCTTGGTAAATCCCGGAGGAAGCCCTGTATCAAGCTGAGATGCTGGGCCAAGATTTAACCAATTATCAGGCAGTCCAAAATCCCGCTGCACTTTCTCTGCAGCTTTTGTGAGCCATTCCGGAAACTTTTCAATTTTCTGAATTTTCAGTCCTTCGAGAGTTTCTTGTACGATTCCCAGAACATCTGCATCTTTTGTGGTGCGATTAAGAAGCTCAAGTGTAGCTAAAGCGGTTCCACCACAAATTACAAGAGCTATATAAGAACCATTGTGAATACGAATTTGTGAATTTAGAGCACTAAAAATCTGATTTACATTGGAACTATCGATTTTCATTTTAGTATTATAAACACTAAGAGTTAGTAGTTCAAGCACTAACATTTTTAATATACAACAATTCTATACAGATGTCAAGAGTTTTTCTTAAAAGGGGAGAATGGAGATCCATTAGAATAGAAAAGAGGGACCCTATTGGAATATTCCATATCTAACCACGATATGATACCTATACATCATACCCCATTAGAAATGAAGGATTTCTAACGGGGCACGCGAGGCACCATTAGAGATTAAAAAGGTCAATAACCAACGGAAACCATTTATGGATGGTGATTTATCTCTGAAACGTTTCCTATCTCTAACGGAACAGGCAGGCAGGGCAGGCAGGCTGCTTTTTTTCTTGTTATTATTCTTCAGTAGGTAATGAAGAAGAGCAAAAATTCTTGACACACGCAATAAGTTGTTCTATATTAAATCAATATGTGCAGGAAAATTCAAAAACCAAGAAAAACGCATATTGACAGGTTTTTTTCTATTCAAAAGAATTAAGGAATGGGATGGAAATAGTGATGCAGCGATTACGTGAGAATCGAGAAAGAACAAAGGAGGACCGATGGTCAGGAAGAGTTTGAGTCTTAAGAAAGAAGTGTGGAGTCACTTTGACGGGATGCAGGTAATTTTTCTTGCAACTTGTTCCGGGAAAAAACCGAAGGTGCGACCGGTTACGATGCTCAACTTCAAGAATCACCTCTGGGTATCAACCGGCACCAGGGATGCGAAGACGAAACAGCTCAAGAAGAATAACAACATTGAATTCAGCGTCATTGTTGGGAAAGGAAAATACAAAGGCTCGATTCGTGCTGCAGGAAAGGCGAAAATTGTAAAGGACATTAAGACGAGAAAGTCGCTTGCAGACAATATCCCCTTTTTCAAGCAATTCTGGAAGGATGCATCTGATCCCGATTTCGCGCTTATTCGACTTGACATTAAGTCGATTGAATACATGAGACCGGAAGAGATGAAAATATACAGGTTCACCGTTTAGGTTACCGATGTCTTGTATGTTTGAGGGATGATGGATGCCAATTTGTAAACTTTGTCCTTTTATTAATTTCTTGACACTTTTACAAATTTTTGCTAATATTTCCTCGACTTGAAAAGAGAATCAAGGGCAAGTGATTTCATCTGGAAAGTTGTAGGTATTGGAATATGAACGATATTGTGAAATGAATTTTAACTAAAAACTCAAAAATGAGATGTAACCCGAATAAAAAAGGAGGATTTTATGAAATGGTTCGGTGGTCTTTTAGTGGTGTTATTGTGTGTTCCCATCTGTCTCCATTCTCAAATTTCCTGGACCAAACATTCAATTGATGCAAGTTTCGATTTTGCGGATGCGGTCTTCGCAATTGATGTTGACGGTGACACCGATATGGATATCCTTTCTTCTTCTTATGATTTAGATCAAGTTGTTTGGTATGAAAACGATGGTAGTCAGAACTTTACAAAAAGGACGATAGATACAGATTGTGATGGCGCATATTCTGTCTTTGCAATAGATGTTGACGATGATACCGATATAGATGTACTTGCCGTAGCATTTAATTTGAATCATGTACTATGGTATGAAAATGACGGCAGTGAGAACTTCACGGAGCATATCGTTGATAGTTCATTTATCAGCGCTGCAAGCGTTTTAGCTATTGACGTTAATGGTGATACTGATATTGATATTGTGGCAGCTGCCTACTACGTAAATACAATTGCATGGTATGAGAATGATGGCAACGAAAATTTCACACAACACATAATTGATAGTACTTTCCAGGTGCCCTGGGGCATCTATGCAATTGACATTGATGCGGACACCAACATTGATGTATTGGCTGCATCTTACTATGGGGATGAGATTGCCTGGTGGGAGAATGATGGAGCAGAGAATTTTACCAAGCACACCATTATCTCTAACTATGGTGCCGCACGTTCGGTATACGCAATTGACGTGGATGGGGATACCGATATTGATGTTCTTGGCACGGCTTTTGCCGATTCGACGATCAGTTGGTTCGAGAATGTTGATAATATTAACTTCAACGAGCATGTGATAGATGGAGCGCTTACTGGTGCTCTGGGTGTGTTTGCCACTGATTTTGACGGTGATAACGATATTGATGTGGTTGGAACAGGCTATTTCGATGATAATATTCTATGGTGGGAGAATGATAGTAACGAAATTTTCACGGAACATATTGTTGACAATGCCTTTGGTGGACCGAGTGATGTGCTTGCAATCGATGTTGACGGAGATGGTGATATCGACGTTGTGTCATCAGCACAGGGGACAAATGAAGTAGCCTGGTGGGAAAGCGATCTTGCAGGTATTGAGGAAGATGAAACGGAAACTGGAGAAGGCTGGCGATACGATTCAGTATTGTTTTCCGGTTCATTGCACTTGCCAGAAGGAAAGAGATGCAAAGTTTTTAACATTGTAGGGAGAGAAGTTAACAAAAACCACCTTGCACCTGGGATTTATTTTATAGAGATAAATGGAAAAATAAGGCAGAAGATTATCAAAATAAAATAGAACCGCAAACCAATTATCTATCTATTGTTTATTTCAGGCGTGTTTTTCTGGCTGAATTTGAGTTTTTAGGATGTGCTGGTTAAATCCGGCAAATCAGAATTCTATGCCCAATTCTATAAGGAAAGTTCTGGGTTTGTTCGTTGTGGTTGGGTCCCTAAGCGAAACGGTGTAAGGGGTTTCATCGGGTTTTATCATATTTTTTTCACCCATTAGATTCTCAACTATGAATCGAAGTTTCAATGCTGTTGCACCCAAGGTAAACTTCTTGTATGCCTCCAGGTCGAGATTGGAATGAGCAGGGAGGCGTGCTGAATTCTTTGCCAGGCTTCCCTTTCTCACCTGTTCAATAAGTGAATAAGGAAGTCCGCTACCATAAGTCCAGGCTCCGGTAATTCCAGCTGGGCTCCGTGTCGTGTCGCTTGCAGTTTCATAAGAGGCTATTATCTTTAATCTATGTCTTTCATCCCAGCTTAAGGGATAATCCTTCATTACTTCGGGTAAGTCCATATCTTCAAAGTTTTCAAGGTCTTTTGTATTTCTTCCTTTTGCCCAGGAGAGTATGTAGACCAAACGGGTAGTGAAATGTTTTCCCGCAGGTCTCCTGAATTCAAACTCAAATCCCCTTGCATCACCGTAAGAGGAATTCGTAATCTTATAGGAAACAATCGGATACAATCCAACGAGTTCGGCATTGATAAGATCTCTTATATCCTTTTTGTATATGGTAAAGGAGAAAAGCGTTTTATGGGGAAGCTCATGGTCAAGTCTAAATTCATAGGAGCGTGTGCATTCCGGTTTGAGTTCCGGATTTCCAACCAACCTGTTAGGTCCTCTCCATTTTGTTGTAAGGAAAATATACTGATATTCCGGCATCTGATAATATAAACCGAATGAGAAGGTAAATGCATCTTTATCGGTCAAGGGATAGAAGAAACCGATTCTTGGACTAACATATCCTTGAAATTTTTTGGTTGCTGCGGTCTCTTTTCCAATGTAGAAGTAGTCATATCTTGCACCGTAATTAAGAATTAAACCTTTTCGCTCAAGTTTGTCCTGTATATAAATCCCTCCCTGGGACGGATGAACCGAATAGATGTCCCTTGACCAGCCGTAGCCCGGATATGGACCTTCCTCGTTTATTCTTGTCGAATCATAAAACCAAAGTAGTTCAATTTGCTGTTTGGTAAGTTCCCAGAGGTGATTTTCAAAACCAATCTTCATCAAATGTTTGTTTTCGAACTGTTTTGTGAAGTCAAAGAGAACGGAATTATTGGTTTCCTCATGGTTATGATAGATGGAATCGTAACCCATATCATAGAACCAGTTAGTATCAGAGTCAGCCACATTGCCTCTATCGGTTGCAATGGATGGGACGCCATTATCAACTGCCCAGAGATATTCTTCCTCAAGCAAATGGATATCGGGTGGTGAAAGCCCGGGGTCGTAATGAAAGTGTGTGCGGAACGTGGAAAGTTTCAGTTCATAAAAGGATGAATGGCCAATGCTGTGATTCCAGGAAATTGCGTAGAGAGAACTTATTTCTTTGTAGTGATATGTGTGATTGGGGATTTCTAAATACTGATGCTTGTATTTTTCATAGATATTGAAAAAGTTTCTACCGGAAAGAACAAGTCTACCATTCTTAAGAAGTTTAGTAGATGCCTTGAATGATGTTCCAAATGTATTATGCTGTCTATCTCCGTATTGGATACCCCAGAGTTTGTTGCTTGTATGATAGTATCCAAAGGGAGCATAAGTATCAGTATAGTCGCCAAACCCACTGAATGACAGTAGAATCTTTTTTCTTGAAAACGGGAGAGGATTTGAAATGTAGAAGTTGAGCTGATCGGAGTTATCCTGATTTCGTATTCTGTCTGTTTTGTATGATGTTAGTACAGTGAGTTCTGTATCAGGTACCGCGGTAATTAGATTGACTATGCCGGACTGTGCTTCACCGTATTCGGTTTCAAAGCCTCCTTTTAGAATTTCCACTCGCTTCACCTCGAAAACAGGGATATCAATTGCTGCACTTCCCCCCACGAACCTATCGTTTACAGGTATGCCATCCACAAGGTACAGGATTTCTCCTCCCCTTCCACCTCTCATATGATATTCCTCAAGAGAAAAGTCCTTAACCACTTCAGGTTGGGTTTCAAGCAGGCGTAAAGCGGAATATGCGCGAGGGATTTTTGCTATCTCTCTTGCGGCAAATACCCTTGATGAATGTGTTGCTCCTGCCTCAATAAGTGGTCTTGTCGCTCTGACGGTTACAGCATTTTTCATCTCGATTACAGTTTCTTCCATTTCAAAATGAACTTTCAGTGTTTTGCCTGCATCCACAAAAATGCCCTTCTTCACAAGCGTTCTGTATCCCATCATCCGCGTCTTCAATTTGTAGTTACCCGGTGGTATATTGATTATGAAATAGTCTCCGTTGCTGTTTGTTACTGCTCCCATTGTTGTATTTTCAAGAATAATGTTTGCAAGCGGAAGTGGGTTTCCAGTCCTTGCATCGGTTACCCTTCCCATTATTTTGCCTGTAATTGCAGCACTTAAGAGTTCCGGGAAGAGAAAAAACAAGCAAATTATTATTTTTTTCATATTAGTATCCAATACAATAAATTTCGCAAGAGCCCTGACAGATTACATAAAGTTTCTCATCAGATGCCGTGAAAACAAGAGAAACAGGATAGTAACCCAGATTGAACTTCCACCTCACACTGTAGTCGGTGGTGTTTATAGCATAAACATTGTTTATCATACTTGTAATAAAGAGATATTCACCATCTTCTGTTATTGACAATCCTTTTGGTTGGTTTAAGCCCGGCGGCGATATTTCGTTAAGAAGTGTATGAGTTGTTGCATCGATTATACCAACTGAATTGTTACTCATTTCTGAGATATATGCCATTGCAAAGTCAGGGGAGAAAATTACCTCATAGGGGTCTTGAATTGCGATGTTTGTAATAACAGTGTATGTATTAAGATCAATTACGGAAACAAGGTTATCTTCTTCAAGACAGGCATAGAGTTCATTATGTAATGTATCAACCGCAAGGGCAGATGCCCCCCCTGGTAGAGGTATAGAATCCAGTATAGAATTCCCCTGTGTGTCGAAAATAACAATATCATTTCTTGAGGTTCTTGCGATATATAGATTTGTGTTACTTGCCCGGACAATACCCTGAGCTGTTCCACCAATATTTACTGTTTCAGTAACCTGGTCAAGCGTGATATCATATACTGAAAAAGAGTTGTTATGGGTGAAATAGACCCAGTTATTTCCAAATACATCCAGGAAATAGATAGGGATTGCTGGGTTGAGTGAAACTTTTGTGTCGGTATTATTGGTTTCAGTGTCAAGCATTATAAGCTCACTTGATGTAGAGTATGGATAAATAGGGTTTTTTGCAAAAAAGACCTTCTTTCCATCACGGGTTATATCCATCCTGAAAGGGATATGTCCTGTTTCGATCGTATCTACAATAACATACGGGAAAGGTGGATGAAAGCCTATAAAAACACTTAGTGTTTCGGAATAACCTGTGTTGCGTCCAAAATCCTCACAGGTTGCATAAATCTTTGCTGTGCTACCTTCTGTAATATTTCTCACATCCATTATGCTGAAATATGGGTAAGTCGTATCTTCACCTACAAGTGAGTCATTTATGTAAAAAGAAGCCTTCATTATACCTGTTGTATTATCTGATGCATTGACTGAAAAGTATTCAAATGCATATAGTGTATCGCCTTCGACAGGCTCTATAATATGCATTGTTGGAGGGATTGAGTCAAGAGGTAAACCTATTCCAAAAAAAGTGATAGTGGTATCCTTAATTTGATTACCACTAATATCCTCGACATTGTTAACATTGATTGCATAAAGAGTTGATTCCTGCCGCGCGGTAACGAGAATGCAATTTTTGTTCATAGGGTCAATATTCACATGGTGAACATTCAACGTTTCATAACTTGTAATCAGATAATTCAGTGTATCAAGAGCAAGGGAGGGTTTTACCTCTTCGGTGAAGGAGACAAGCACCCTTGTTGTATTAAAGGAAAAGACACGTTCTACGCTTGGTGGCTGCGCATCGGGTGGTGTAGGTTTTTTCTTTGAGCATCCGGGTATGAGAACCAGGGCGACAAGAAAGCCGAGAACGGAAAACGCTAAATTGTCCAGGACATTTGAGTGTTTTCTGTTTTTCGTTCTACATATCATATTTTTTCCTCATCTAAAATGTATATAGAGTATATCACGGTCGTTGACGATATATTCCTTACCCTGTATCTGCAACTGTCCTTTTTCCTTCACATTTTTAAGGGATTTGTGCTCAAGAAAAACCTTTGAAGTTACTACCTCCGCCTTAATAAACCCTTTTGCCATATCAGTGTGAATTTTCGAAGCGGCATCAAGGGCTGTGCTGTTTTTTGTTAGCGTCCAGGCACGGAGTTCATTTTTATTGAATGTATAAAAGGTTATAAGGTCCAGGAGTTTGTATCCTGCGAGCATTATCTTCTCAAGACTACCCATAGTCATATTGAATTCGCTAAGAAATTCCAGACGCTCCTCTTTTGGAAGTTCCCTTATTTCTTCTTCAATTTTTGCTGAGACAGGAATAATTTCCATGTTCTTGCCAGCTGCAAATTCTTTTAGCTTATCGAGTTTTGCTCCGGGCTCTTTCAAGGTAGTCTCATCGACATTTGCGATAACCATTTCAGATTTTACAGAAATAAGACCCAGGTCACGCGCCACTTTTTTTTCTTCATCTGTTAAATTGCTTAATTTTATCCATTCATTTTGAGAGATTTTCTTTTCAAGTAGAGTTAATGTATCGAGTTCCTTCCTTAATTCTTTGTCACCCGATTTTGCCTTTTTCTCAATAGAACCTATTTTTTTCCCAAGAATTTCTAAATCCTTTAGCTTTAGTTCTGTTTCAACAGTTTCCAAATCTTTTATAGGGTCAGTTTCTCCTGTATGACTGATATGTGGGTCTTTGAACAATCTGAGTATGTGGGCGATTACATCAACCTTCTGAATCTGGGATAAGAATTGATTTCCCAGTCCTTCTCCTTTGTGTGAACCTTCTATGAGACCGGCAATATCAATAACTTCGAGGGTTGTTGGAGTAATCTTTTGTGCAGTGACATACTCCGAGATTGCACTAAGTGTATCATCAGGGACCGGGACGATGGCTTTATTCGGCTCGATTGTGCAGAATGGAAAGTTTGAACAGTCAGCACTTTCACCTGTAATTGCGTTAAAAAGCGTTGATTTTCCAACATTTGGAAGTCCTACGATACCGATAGAAAAAGACATATCAGTTATTCTCTTTCGTCTTCACAACCAAGGCAATTCTGCATTTGGCCTGTTCAACAAGGATAACTATTTTCACTGATGTGACATTTTCAGGCCTTGTGATGGAGAAAGTAACTGTTCCAGAAAGGTTCTCCATAACAGATTATATACACTACATAATCTGTGATGTCAACTGTTTTTAATAGGGACACATCCCATTTTTGAAACCTGCATAAAATGGGAATGTTTTTTTCATTCAGACATAAGAATACGGGTGCTGAATGTAGGTAATAGTTGCTGCGCAACGGCGAAAGACAAGGATAAAGTTTTAACAAACAACCTGGTTGGTGAAATATGAGATTGCTTTCCTTCGCGGAGTTTACCCTTGAGTGAAACGAAGGGCTCAGGACAAGCTCCATGGAGTTTACCCTGAGCCTGTCGAAGGGATATTAGCAATGACTCATAAGTAAGCATGGAACGAATCGGTGAATGACAAGCAACATCATTCACAATAAATGTGCTTCAAGGTAAATTTACCTCGAAGCACATTTGGTTAATCAGGAAATTTCGAAGAATATATTCTTCTAAGAAATACCGATGGATTATTAGTTCAGTTTAATCAGTTTCTTGTTCAATTCTTTTTTCTCTGTTTTTAATCGTAGATAGTAAACACCGGCAGGGAGTAGTTTGCCATTATTGTCCGCTCCATTCCAGGAAAGAGAACTGATGAGAGAAGAGTGAGAGGTGACAAGCGAAAAAGATTTAACCAATCTACCGGACACATTATAGATTCGTAACTCGGTGTTTTCTGTCTCTTGTCCTTTGGAAAGATTTATGTCGATTTTGCTACTGAAAGGATTTGGAGAAGCGGTGAGTGTTAGTGGTTTAGTTCTGTTTGCGTCTTCAGAAACACCAACAAGATTAACCACAATGTCTTCAAGAGTGCTGAAACTGCCCCAACCATAAGCAGCATTCGAACCTCTTACTTTGTACCAGTATGTATCATCGGTTTTTCCAGAAATGACATAGGATGTGTCCGTGATATTTGCAGAAAGTGTTACTTCACCTGAAAAATCGGGAGTGGGTGATATATCATCCACATAAAAACCTTCTCTTAGTGTATTATCATCTGTCATTGCCCTGAATCTTATAAACACGGACTTTCCTACCCAGGGTTCAAGTGAGTAGGACTTTCTTGTCCAGGTTTGCTGGTTGCCTGTATACGAATTGTCCAGTTGAAACCATTCCTTTTTGTCAGTAGATACTTCAACGGTTGCCACATCGTAGTAGCTTTCGAGATAATACCAGCACCAGAACGTAAGGGAATCGCCACTTCTTACAGGATATGGAAAAACGGTTGTTACAGTATTGCAGATATTGTTTCCCGACCCGGAGAAGAAACTGTGTGAAGAACTATGAGACCGTGTAGTTGACAGTGAGAAACCTGTAAGGTCCCAGCTTCCACTCCCTGACTCAAGGTCGTCTGTGAAACTGGAGAACCCGGTTAGCTCGTGGAGTTCCCATTTTGTCGGGTTATTAATCGGTGCATTTCTTGGGGACCAGTAAACCGTATAATTGCCTGTTGTACTCGTATCCATTGGTGTTATTGTGGGGGAGGGAACCTCGGCATTGAAGTTATTCCGAATATCTGCAGCCTGTTGTATCATATAAAAGATACCTTTGAAATTTTGTCTGCATATATAATCCAGGTCACCAGTCGGCTGATAGAATGATGTCCCAATTTCATTTGTAAAAGAGACACAATTTGTTCCGTTTACATAATGATACCATCCAAAAATCCAGCCGTCGGTGTCACCACTTGTGGGATAGAGACCACATGATTGAGAAGGGTCATAGTATCCGCTTCCCACACGGTGTATCATAGACGCAGTTGTGGTTCCATAGGAGACAATAGCTGAATTGTTGGGAGGATTGGTAGATGCATATCCCCAGGGCCATAAGACCAATTCACCGGAACTATGAAAGGATTCTGTAAAATTGAATTCATGATTTCTTACGAGATTTTCTATGTTTCTATCGGCGGGTGCAGAATTACCATCGGGACCGGCACCATAGGGACCGCAGAATACTTCATTTGAAGGGTAGTGTGTGACTGAACCACCGGATGGTATCACTCCCCAGTCTCCGAATCTATCCCAGTTGCAGGAGCCATTGTACGTCCTGTTAAGGTCTGTTCCTGTTGCACCTCCGTAAGGCTGTCTGTTCTTTCTCCACCAGTTCTGACCGGGATAATCGTAGTTGTATCCGTCCACATTTACAACGGGAACAACCCATATTTCCCGCGAATCAACAGCGGTTTTTATTGTTGAATTACTACTGTATGCCTTTGTAAGGCTATCAGCGATAAACAGAGGGGTTTCAGCAGCTGCCCATTCCCTTGCATGATGCACACCCATAATGAGCACATCCGGTTCGTTCGGGTCTTCTGTGCCCGGGTTGTCGGATATCTTTACGCAGTAAACCGTCTCTCCGAGATATGTTTGTCCTATGCTGTCGAATTTACAGATGCTTGGGTAATTTTGAGCCATATTGGACATAAGCGTTTTCATTTGAGCATAACTGTGGTAACTGCCTCTTGCAACGATAGCAGCGTCGTCTAAATCTCTGTAGATAATTTCATTAGGAAGCCCACTTGGCACAAGGTCAGAATAGTATTCCTGTTCCGTGAGAATCAAATCGTAATATTCACCAGGATGTGCGCCAGCATAACGAAGCGTTTTATGTTTGATAGATAAAAGGTCTATATAAGAAGGGACATATACCCTTACGAGCATATCGCTTCCCATTGCAATTGACGGAAGAATTACAGCAATTGCAAGAAAGATTAACAAAAACCGTTTCATAATACCTCCTCATTATAGGGTTAACATTCAAATTTGCATTATAGGGAATGAAAAAATTTATGTCAAGAACTATTTTGGTTTTTTTATATCCAGTGTCTCAGGTGAAGTGGTGTTGAATTCCGCAAACCATCGGAGTACAGCTTTATTTATGCTGAGATTCTGACATTCACTATTGACCTCTTTACCTAAGAATGTATGCATTTTTTTGATAAGATAGCCTGTGGTTGCGACAAGATATATTTTTGCAGGGTCAAGAGAGGTTTCGGTTATTCTTTTTTCCTTCTGACCCTTATCTGCAGAATAAGACAGATTAAATCCACTGATAAGGCATTTTGCATTTTCACCCTGATTTATGTTGAATTCCATCATTCCGAAAAGTTCTGCTCCCTGCACTTTGAAAGTCCAGATTGTATCTCTATATGTAAGGTCAAAAATATCCTCAAGTGCTACATCGTCATTTTCAAAACCCTTTCTTATTCCGCTTTCAGGCATAATTGCCACATCTGCTGAAACCGACCATTGTAAGACATCAGTCAAAAAAGCGCCGGATGTTTTTCTGTTTGTTTTTTCAACAATACTGTTGTGCCCAATAATTTTTTTCTGATATTTGAATGTTTGTTCTGTTCCCATACCTTTTTTGGTTTGCCATTTTTCATTTTCCCCCTTCATAAATAGCAGTTCTGTGAAGGAGCCGAGGGTATCCTTGAAAATGTTCTCGTTATTGATTTTCACCTCAACAGGTTTTTCTCTAGCCAAAAGCGTGAAAGGAACAAAAATACTGAAAGAAGAAACATTGTCGGTCTGCACATTGATAAGATTTTTCTTTTCCACTTCGCAGGTTATTTTTGCTAACAGTCCCCATTCGTCCCAGCCTGTTATTGCTGCCCAGTAGAATTTTCCATCCTTTGGCAATACTGCAGCCCCAAAAAATTTGGATGGTGCGGCGTTACCTAAAGATGCGAGGTCATTAAGTTTCACCTCCCCTAAAGATTTGAAGATATTGCCTCCCTTGGTTCCTATATAAAAAGAATGCCCATCGTACTCTATCGATGTTGGCTTGTTGATATACCCGGGCAGGGCATAGTATTTCCATTTTTCAAGGTCAGCTGTTTCTGCTATAAAAAAAGAGTTTGCTCTTGAGATGAGGAGAAAGAGCTTATTTTTCTTGACGAGTTTATCCCTGATAAATTGGAAATTTAATGGAACTGCGCTTACTTTTTCTCCGTCAAAAGATAATAGTGAAGAACGGGCATTTAACGGCAGGTTATCCTTCAATGAAAGATAATCAACAAACTCACCAGATATCACCGAAAGCAATAACTTTCCATCGAAGACAAAAGGAGAAACATAACACAAGTGTGGTTTACGAATTAGATTAACATATCGCCACCTATTCCCATCAAAAATAATTGCATCGGATGCTCCAAGTGGGTCAGAATTGAATATAAGATAGTTATCTCCATAGGTCTCTTTTAAGTCTCCGTAATATTCCTGCGGAATTTCTTCTTTTTTCAGTCCCGTGAATGAATAAGGGAAAACATACAGTTTGTCTTTGAATGCAGCCATTGAACTTATTCTAAAAACACTCTTTTCATCTGTTGTTGTCGCATATACGAGCTTCCAGGTGTCTCCCTCGTTTTCAGAAGAGAGGACAGCGCCGAAGGCATACATTGCTTCTTTGCCATAATTGAAATAGGCTCCTGTTGCGACATACCATTTTTTCTGAAATGAAGCGATTCTGTTTATGTGTAAGGCATTGGGAATAGTGCGTTTCTTGACCCATCCCAGATCACCAAGGATGTAAATGTTTCCGAAGCTCCAGTCCTCTGTTGCATCAGGACCTGGTATAACGAGTTTTCCATCAATCAGCTGATAGGCGTAAATCGCCTCATCATCTATGGTAAACTCATTTACGAAATCGGTGGTGTTAAAATCATAATACATTATGTCGGTTGGTCCTGTATTAACAACAGCATCTCCATAACCCAGATAAAGCTTGTTTTTGAAGATAAAAAGATCATTTATTCCCTGGGCTTGTTTCTGTTTCCTGGCGGTCGGAAAGCCAATTGATGCAAACCTCAGTGAGTAAAGGGTATCCGCTTCGTCCTGACCCCCGTAGATAGGAACTATAGACAGAAACATCAAAGTTACTATGGCGAGTAATATCAGTATTCTTTTGTCTTTGAATTTCATAAATATATTCATAACATAGTTTTTCTCAAACTCATACAAACTTCTCACATTATAAGGAAGTTTCGCTCAAGAGTCAAGTGAAAAGATGAAATTCTCTTTTAGAATATGGCAAGAAATGGAGTAAACCAAAAAGAAGAAAATGTTTTATGTAATTCTTCAATATTATATCTGCAAGTCTTTATTTTCTAAGGAGATAAATTTTAGTGGAAAGTTCTAAAAAAAGGCTTGAAATGTTTCACTTTTTGTGCTAAAATAATACAGATATGTATATACAGGAAATAGCTCTTTTAAACTTCAGAAACTATGATAAACGTGTCCTTAAGTTCGCCGAACAGGGCTCTTTTTTGTGTGGAAACAATGGGTGTGGGAAAACAAATTTGCTTGAATCCATTTACTTGCTTGCGTATGGAAAATCGTTTAGAACAATATGTTTAGATGAACTGCTAATGTTTTCAAAGGAGTCATTTGGAGTAAAAGGTGTCTTTAATGGTAAGAGAGAGGAGACAATAGAATTTCGTTTTGCAAAAGGTGAAAAACGAATTTTAGTAAACGATGTGGAAATAGTAAATTTGAAAGAGCTGATAGGCAATGTTGCCCTTGTACTACTTTCTCTAAGCGATATAAACCTGGTTACGGGAGAACCAGCGATGAGAAGGCGTTTTGTTGATTATCTGCTGTCGCTCTTGCACCATGATTATCTAAGTAATCTGCTTGATTATAGAAAGGTATTAAAACAAAGGAATAGAATTCTTTATATGAATAAAATGGGAAAGAAAAATAGTCTGTCCGGTATAGATGGATGGACCGCTGAGCTTGTCAAAATAGGAAGCCGGATAGTAAAGACAAGGATTTCGATTATGAAAGATTTAGAGCAATGCGCTTCTTTTTTCTATACGCTATTTGCATCGTCGAAGGATAAATTAGCCATTAAGTATGTTCCGTCTTTTAGATTTAATGGAAACATCGAGAAAGATTTCACCGATTGCATTGAGAAGAGAAGAAAAGATGAATTGGACAGAGGTGCAACACTTGTGGGTCCGCACAGGGATGAACTGTTGATTACGGTAAACAACTTGAATGCAAGGAAATTTGCATCGGAAGGTGAGCAGAGAAGTTGCGCAATTTCACTCAAGGTTGCTCAAGCCTCATTTCTGAAAGATAAGAGGGATGATGCTCCTATTATTCTGATCGACGAAGCAGTTGCTGAACTTGACATTACAAGAAAGGAAAAGGTTTTAAGAAGTGTAAAGGATTTGGGACAGTGCATGATTGCCACAACAAATTGTAGCGAACTGAACCAGTTTTTAGCACTTGAACCGATAAACATTTGATGATGAGAAAAGTTGGAAATATTCTCGATAAGGTTATGAAAAAACTCGGACTTTTCGAAAGATACAATGAACAAAAGTCAATTCTTTTGTGGGAAGATATAGTTGGAGAGAAAATATCCAGAAGAAGCAAGGCACTTTATGCCAAAAATGGCAAGCTGGTTGTAGAGGTTGAAAACACAGCATGGATGAACGAACTGGCATTCTTAAAGGTAAATATAATTGAAAAAATAAATAAGAGAATCGGACAGTGGATTATCGAAGATATTGTTTTCTTACTCAAAAGGGGGTAATTGTATGGCTTATGATGCAACAAGGATTCAGGTATTAAAAGGTATGGAGGCAGTAAGGAGAAGACCTTCTATGTATATTGGTGATACGGATTCAAGGGGTTTGCACCATTTGGTATTCGAAGTGGTTGATAATAGTGTTGATGAGGCGATGGTTGGATTTTGCAACAAAATCAATATTGTTGTTCACAGCGATAACAGTGTCAGCGTTACCGATGATGGACGTGGCATACCTGTAGACATTCATCCTGAACAGAAGAAACCTGCGGTGGAAGTTGTGCTTACCGTACTCCACGCCGGCGGTAAATTCGACAGGAAAACATATGAGATTTCAGGTGGACTTCATGGAGTCGGAGTATCCGTTGTTAATGCATTATCCGAATGGCTTGAGGTTGAAGTAAAAAGGGATGGTAAGG
>Ga0210003_1001387_pt1 | contig 21442 bp, 37 predicted proteins | sample LantaG_FD_182804 | JGI IMG/M metagenome (GOLD analysis project Ga0210003, IMG submission 182804) | Deep subsurface microbial communities from Baltic Sea to uncover new lineages of life (NeLLi) - Landsort_02402 metaG (SPAdes) (version 2) | ecosystem: Environmental > Aquatic > Marine > Oceanic >... | reverse complement strand
GAAATACGGTGTACCCATAAAGGTAATTGGCAGGCGGGTGGGAGAACGTCTCCACGAGCCCCTGATGACGGATGAGGAGGAGGAAATAGCCACCCGGGAGGGCCGGTTCTTGAGGATCGATGCTAAACTGGATTATCTGGGGACAGCCCACTACCTCTACGATACATACAGAGGTGTATGAAACTGCAGATACCCCTCTACAAGGTAGCATGGACCAAGGAAGATGTCATGGCCGTCACCCAGGTCATACGTCGGGGCATGTACTGGACAGGAGGCCAGGAGAACATCCAACTTGAGGCAGAGGTCTCTAGATACCTGGACAGGAGGCATGGGGTGGCCTTCAACTCCGGAACCTCAGCACTCACAGCCCTCCTCCTCGCCTACGACATAGGCCCCGGCGACGAGGTGATAGTGCCCGCGTTCACCTATCCCGCCACCGTCGACGCCGTCAGGTTCGCCGGAGCTACCCCCATCTTCGCGGATATCGAGGAGGAGACCTACGGTCTCGACATCGATGACGTAGAAAAGCGAATCACCGATAAGACGAAGGCCGTGATAGCCGTACACATCTACGGATTGCCATGCAACATATTGGAGCTCCGCAACCTCGTAGACAGGCACGAACTTCTCCTCATGGAGGACGCCGCCGAGGCCCTCGGCGCGGAGTCACTCGGGGTGAAGTGTGGATCATACGGAGACGGGGCAATCCTCAGCTTCGCGGGCAACAAGATCGTCACCACCGGGGAGGGCGGAATGGCATTAACGGACTCTCACGACGTCAAAGAGAGGCTGGTAGAGATAAGGCAGAGTCATAATTGGTGCCTGTCCACCATCCAGGCAGCCCTCGGTCTCACCCAATTCAAGAAGCTGGACATACTCCTCGCCAAAAGGAGGCAGAACGCCCACTACCTCTCGAACAAGATGTACCAGTTGCACATTATAGGCAAGATTAAGCTCCCCCACTTACTCGAGGGTTCCACGCACAGCTACCAGTTCTACACCATCAGGGTCCCGGAAGGAAGGGACCGGCTGAGAGCGCACCTCGAGAAGAAGGGGATCGCTACGAAGATCTACTTCGACCCCATGCACGCCCTCCCTGTGACAATGAAGGCCTCGAAGGAAGTGCTGACGCTCCCTATGTACCCAGAGCTCACGGAGGAGGAAATGGACTACATTGCAGAGGCGGTGAGGGAGTTTATCGAAGATTAAGGAGTGGAAGCCCCCCACCTTCGATGAGCAGGGGATGACCAAGTGGGGCTGGAAGTGCAGCCACCCTGACCGCTTGGTTCTCGGGAATAGGGTGGACGTGGGAGCATTCTGTTATATTCAGTCTCAAGAAGGAGTTGTCCTAGAGGACGATGTCCAGATCTCCGGAGGCTGCAAAATATACTCTGTGAACACCATTGAAGGCACCCGGGGGAAGGTGGTGATCAAGAGGGGCGCCTGTGTGGGTGCCAACAGCGTCGTCCTACCTGGAGTCACCATAGGCGAGGAGGCTGTCGTCGGGGCCCTTTCCCTCATAAAGAAGGATATACCCGCAGGCGAGGTGTGGGTCGGAGTTCCCGCGACGCGTATAACTCATATCAAAAGAAAAAAGCCTCTGAAACGGTGGTAAAGAGATATGAGTTACATAGATAAATGCGAAAAATGCGGAGGGCAACTAGCACTACAGGTCCTAGGAGCCCGCGTGATAGGATACACGTGCTTAGGATGTGGCGAACACTTCTCCTACGATAGACTGAATCCATATTATGCCAAGGATAAAGCCGACAAGATCCTGGAGGATTGGCAAGACATCTGCAACGAGCTCAACATCGACAACTTCCTAGTACGAGGAACCTGCCTAGGGATGGTCAGAGAGAAAGGTCACATCAAAATCCACTGGGACATAGATGTTTACATCAGAGAGAAAGACCTTCCCAAGGTCACCGAGAAACTTCTTGAGAGGGGGTTCATGACTCATGGGCTTAAATACAGTTATGATTCATCCATTGGGTCTGGGCTACACTTCGCAAGAGATGGAATCCTTCTGGACGTGATCTTCGACTTACCCCATGACGGGGAGTTCCTGAAATCATTCGACACGGTAACCTATGACGGAAAAACATATAGGCTACCCCATCCCGCAGAGGCATACCTCCAACACAGATACGGACCAACTTGGAGAATACCATGGAAAATGTAGGATACGCCTTCGTGGTGGCGGACCTGTTCCACGCGGGTCAGCTACGTCACCTCAGGATGGCTAAGAAACTGTGTGACTTCCTCATCGTGGGGATTCTATCGAACGAAGCAGTCGTTTCATACAAAAGGGAGCCCATCATGCCCTTCGATGAAAGGGTGGACCTCATAAACGCACTTGACTTCGTTGACATGGTGGTCAGACAGGACGATAGGGATCCGACTGAAACCCTTAAACGGCTCACGGAAGACGGGTGGCATATAGATCTTCTCATACACGCCGACGACTGGCCTGAAATCCCTGGCTCAGACTATGTCAAGAGCATCGGGGGCAGAGTCGTCAGGACGCCGTATGGAAAATCGCTGACCTCGACAACAAATATAATAGATAAAATCAAAGGTCAAACAGCATGAACTTCCCTGAAATAATAGCCTTCCTAGTGGTCGCAGTTGGTGCCGTTGGAAGAGTCAAGTACATCTGGGCTGGAAACAAAATCCGCAGGCAGGGAAGCACCAAGGACGCTAGCTGCAAGTTTCTATTCGTTACTCACTTCATTTACTGGATAATGTTCGCCCACAATCTTAACCAGCTGGACTGGGCCGACATGATCTTCTGGTTTGTAGGGCTGTTCACCACGGCATACGCCAACATCACGGCGTACAGGTACAGCGGACACAGAGGGCTGAACTATATACGTTACATGTTCGGAAGCGAGGAGGAGGGAGGAATATGGCGATAGAAAGGAAACACTACGAAAACTATTGGCAGAAAGGAGTCCACCCAGACTTCCTTCGTAGCAAGGATCAGCTGGAGCATCCAGCACGGAAGAGGATTGCTGAGGAGGCCAAGAAGGCAGGAAACTCCGTCTTAGATGTAGGGTGCGGATCTTGTGTGGACTATCCCCGCTTCAAGGAAGCGGGAATGAGTTATACGGGCATAGACATCACGGAGAAGTTCATAGAATGGGCCAAGAAGTTATACCCTGAGATTGATGCTAGGGTCGCGACCGCCTACGACTTACCGGTCCCCGATGGCTCATACGACACGGTCTACTGCAAGGACCTGCTCGAACATCTCCAACCTGATGGATACAAAAAGGCTTTAAGGGAAATGTGGCGGGCGACGAGGAAACTGATGATGATAGCATTTTACGTGCCCCCGCGTAACAAACCCACGCTATATAATCTGACCTCGATGGGGGTCTATGAGAACTGGTATAATGCTCAGGAGCTTGAGAATTTCATCAGGAGTTTGGGAAACTTCAATGGATTGAAAATTGAAATGGGTAGACACCTCTATTTGGCAAGGAAGAAGTGAGAAATCATGGGTAAAACAGTCCAGATCTCCACAATCCACTACGCCGATGAGAATGAGCTACACTTCAACGATGTCCTCGCCTTGCAGATCAAGTCCATACGGGAGCTCACCGAGTACCCTTACAAGCTCACTATCATAGATAACATGATGCACCCCCGGGCCCGCAAGGACCTAGATGAGAAGGTGCCGGACGTCGATATTCTGAGGAATGACACCCGAAGCTACTCTGCTGGCTGCAACTTGGCCATGAGAAACTTCGACACCGATTACCTCGTCGTCCTTCACACGGATCTTCTCGTTAGCTGGAAATGGCTGACATGTGCGGTGAAGAACCTAGTGGACTCCGAGAAGCATTACGGTGTGCCCTGCGTCACCACCTTCAGGCTCCTCTCGTACCCGATGAGCCTCGATCTCATACCCTGGGACACGTTTCTCACGCACATCGTACCCCCTGAGAAGGTCATATCCGAACTATCTAGGTGGGGATTTCCCTGGAAGATGTGGAACGGGATACCGATAGCGGTGAGTCGCCCGGGCTTGGTGACCGACCACGGGTGGCAGGTAGGGGTCTATATGACAGGTAGAGAGCTCATCGACGAGGTTGGGTTCAAGGAGGAGAGGTTAGATGCCTTCGAGGATCTCGACTATGGGATCCGGGTGCTGGCGACCCGATGCAGGAGCCTCATCAGCGAGAACGTCGTCTTACACCATGTCGGAGCTCTCGGCGCGTCCAGCGGTATTTGGAAGGGGGGAGCGGGTCGTTCAATGCAGCCTCTCATGGACAAGATCGGTGAGGAAGCGGTGGATAAGATGATAGATGGAACCCTCTGGCTGGAGCTCCACAAGAGGCAGCGTGAAAAATATGGGAAGTGACAAGATCAGAAAATGGCTAAAACTTATGACGAGAGGGCGCTGGAAGACCCGCTAATATCCCGCGTTCTCAAATGGAGGCGTAAAACCACCGATGGATTCATCATCGCGGAGGTCTTCTTCAATGAATGCTATGACAAACTTAGACCCTTGAATGAGGGAGATGTGGTTGTCGACGCTGGGGCTCACATTGGTGTTTTCACCGTCAGGGCCAGCCTAAAGGTAGGGAAGATTGGTAAGGTCTACGCCTTCGAGCCTGAACGTGAGAATTTCAAGTATCTATCCTTAAATACAAAGGGGCTGGAAAACGTTGAAATCTTAGAGGTTGCACTTTGGGGATCTGAGGGAACAAAGACGTTATACCATAACAAAGGGAACACGGGAGGCCATAGCCTTTTTCCTGATCGCTATCGCTGTCCAACATATGAAGTTAAAACGGTTCAATTAGATAATGTGGTAATTGATAACGTTGATTTTCTAAAAATAGATGTGGAAGGTTCAGAACTGGAAGTTCTGAAGGGTGCTAAAAGAATCCTCGAAGATTATAGGCCTTTCATTGCCATGGAGATTCATACAAAGGAACTGGTGAATGATATTCCATTGTTTTTATCAAAATACGGGTATAAAGCCAAAACTGCAGCTGGCTCCTTCATCTTTGAGGCTTAGAAGCTATCCCCTTCTCTCTCATATCGTATTCCTCAAGCTCGATCCTGCACATGGGACAGTACTTGTAGCCACGAGACATGCTGCTGTGAGTGCTCCAGCCACAGTCCGGACATCGCCGATTCAGATAAGATCTATCTCTCATATCCATCAACTACCACGGGAACGCAGGCCACATCGGAACCTCCCTATCAACCTCTATGTGTCGGGTTAGAACCACATTCACATTCGCGGTGTCGGCTGCACCGCTGGCCGTCTTCAGCCTACCCATAACCCTGCTATTCGCGGGGACCCCCTGACTGTATATCTCCAGGAGCTCTGATTGCTTTGCTATTGGAGTTGTGGCTATCCTAAATCTCCTCTCACCCATCTCCATATTGGCCCCAGGGTCCGCATTAACGGTGTTGTACCCTAACTGTATGAAGTAGTCTGTCGTCGCGCTCACCTGGCAGATGCAGAACCCTATCACATGGAAGGGAAAGGCCACTATGTTGAGAGGTATGATCTCCACCCATCCGCCGAAGGTGTTTGCGGCTCCAGCAGCGGCGAGTAGAGGGGCGGCGGTTACGTCCTGGGGGTAGACACGCCACCTAGAATGGATATGGAAATCTACGATTGCTACATCAGTTATGATCTGCTCCAAGTCGCTTAAAGTCTCTGTAAGGCGGCTTAGGACGGTCTCTAGCTCTTGGAGCGTCTGGTAATCCTTCTTCGTGTGGCTAGTTGCGCCGGTCATAAATCGTCTCCACTAAGTAAAAACTGAGAAGATATAAAAAAAGTTGGTAAGGATTCTCAGACGTAAGCTGTGTAGCAGAAAACTACCTTGTAGAGATCTGCGGCGTTGGGGTCGGTGTCTTCCCCGGCATCTGCGAACCTGTTGAACGTCAGCTGAAGGTTTACGGGAGACTGTTTGTTGTCGAAGAGCGCCGCGGCCAGGTATATCGCAGGGGCTTGCTGCATAATGTTAAGCCCCACTGTGCTGGCTTCTGTTTCCCTCGCAGTGGCCGTCCCCGTCACGACGGTTCCTATCGGAACGACGAGGTAGGTTAGCACCCACACGATCTCCAGTCCACCGTTGCCTGGCAGGCTGAAGACTAGGTACACCCTGATCGGCGTCCCAGGGACCCTGTCCTCCGGGATCTTCCAGTCACCACAAGTACCCTGATTTGTGTCAGGGCTGTACTGCTCCCGTATGCTCTGGCCAGTCAACCCCTTTGTGGGTTCTGCAGCACACCATGGTGATTGTTCGGACATGTCAATGGCGTAGACCTCCTCCTCCCTGAGCTCCTGACGAAGCCCCGGGAGAGTATGGCGCGCGTACCTGCCTACAGCCATCTACAGTCACTCCTCAGGAATCTTCTCGACGCCCCAGTACACTATGCCGTAGTAGCTTCCCGTCGCGGGTATCGGGCTGTCGTGCACCTTGAAGTCTATGCTCCCTTCTAGGACGTGGATGGGGTCCACCAGGCTTCCGTGCAGCACCTCGGCCCCTGGGGCCTCGAGCATCGGGTAGTCTCGTGTTCCGCTGGGGGTGCTGCCCACCACGGGGTAGGCTTCGACTGCCCCTGTCGCTCCTGTTGCTGCAGGGTTCGTCTGTTGTATGCTGAATCTGGCGCCCCCGCTCTCCTGAGTCCACACCCTGAGGAACAGGATCTTCAACTGCTGGCCAGCCGGTACGATGTGCGACAGCGCGATGAACGTGTCTATGGGGCTATCGAAGCTCGCCTCCCAGGCGCCTCCGACTACTGCGTAGGGTAGGGCCTCGAAGACCTCCCTCTGGAGGCCGAGGTCCTTGGGCATGTTCTTAGTTATCTGTACCATCAGGTCACTCCTCCGCCTCCGGTGCGCGCACCGGCTCTAGCGTCAGCGGTCTACAGGGTATCCGCCTCTTCCACAGTAGCTCCAGGGTCTCCTGCCACTTGGCATTCATGAGGGCCGTTAGCTCCGCGTCGTTCCGGACGGTGACCGTATTGTACCTTCCGTACCGCTCGGTGCCGACTCTCTCGGTGATCATACGGCTGATGAAGAAGTTCAGCTTCACGTCCGTCATGTCGATGGCGTTGGGGTTGTACGCAGACAGGTTGATCCTGTCGTAGCCCGGCTTCATCATGATGTGCTCCGTTATGAAGCTGGGGTCGTGGTAGGGGCTCATGTACTCCTGGAAGTGGCTGACCGCCCTCAATGCCAACGATGGCTTCGGCTTCTTCGGAACCCCGTGCCTGTGTATGTCGGTCGGCAGCTCCACGTATATGTAGACCTGCCCCTTGATGCCAAAAAGAACCTGCCAGACATGGTTGAGGGTAGTTTCATCGTCGTAGCCCTTCGTCACTATGAGGTCGTCGGGAACCTGTGGCCCCGACTCCGTGTCGGCGTCGATGGTCTCGAACCATTCGTATTCGTAGTGGGCGATGTCCCTGCCTACGACATGCTCGTAGTATCTGGTGCCCTGCCGGGCGTAGCTGATGTAGTGGCCTTCCTTGATCCAGCCCGACTCCGGGCCCGTCCAGTCTCTGTAGTCCGTCATTTCAACCTCTCCTATTGTTTTTTGCGAGGTCTCTCCTGGACTACTCGCCGAGGGCCTCGAAGTTCAGCCAGATGCTTGCATCCGACGGAAGGTATGAGGGTCGTTCCCGGCTTACCACGGTGAGTCCCGAGTCTAGCCCCTCGTAGGGGGCCGTCGCAACTGCGAGGATATCGATGCTAGCGTAGTTGTCGTACTCGCCTTTGCTGTGGATGTTCTTCTGGGCTGTGTACATCCAGTTGCTGCCGGTCTCGATGGTCAGCTGGATCTCCTGAAGCGTGTTAAGCTTCAGCTCCCTGGCGAAGACAACCTCCTTCGCTGCAATCTTCAGCTCGCCGTAGACCTTGATCCCTATGCCGTTCCCGAAGACATCCCTCTCGATGTAGTGTATGTGCATGAGCGGGGCGCCACCGCCGTAGTCGGCGTGGTCAGCCGCTAATCCTCTTACTACTTGTACCATTCATGTCACCTCTAAACTAGGGCCGCCCCCGTAGCGGTCAGAATCTTGTCCTTGATCTTGTTCAACTGAAGTCCGAGAAGCTTGATGCGTTGAGGTCCCTTCGTCAAGACGTTGGCGTAGAGCTCGAAGCCCTTCTCCTCGTCCAGTATGTAGCCTTCCTCGAAGACGATGGCTGGCTTGTTGTAGGCGAGGGCCTCCTCGATGTTCACTCTGGGCAGCTTCCTGTCGCTGATCTGCATCTTGATCTCGCTGATCCTGATAGCCTTGTCGAGGAACACCAGACCGGCGAAACCGACCATGTAGTCCTCGTAGATGCGGCCCGCCGTGTCCGCGCCCTGTATGATTACCTGGCTGCCAGTGGTGCTAAACCACTGTTCCCAAGTAGTCATGGGCTGGTATCCCGTCACGCCGTTGAAGAGCGCCGGAAGGATCGTTGTCTCGCCGAACTCGCCTCTACCGACGTCGACGTCTAAGCCGGGCCCAGGAGCGTTTAGTGATATGCCTCTGGCTGCCGCCTCAGATATCTTCCGGCGACCAGCGAACGGCATGTTCCAGTCCTTCTCGGCCTTAGCGATCAGCCGGTTTCTAAGCGTAGTCAGCACTGATTGGAATTTCGGGAACTCCTGTTTCACCTTCTCGTATTCGCAAATCACGTATCCGCCTGACATCTAGATCGCACTCCCCGGTGCTCCGAGCACCTTGTCAATCACCCGGTAGTAGGCCGAGCCTAGCATCACTATGCGTTGGAAGAGTCTCTCATTCCCCTCATGGTCCACGGGGATGGGTCCCTCGACGTAGCCGTACAGGTGGAAGGCTTGCTCCTCTTTCAGCAGGAACCCCTCCTCGAAGATGATCGCCGGCTTGTTGTAGGTCCTCATCTCCTCGATGTTTATCCTGCCATACTTACGGTCGCTCGTCTGCCATCTGATCTCTGAGATATGCTGCTCCTTGTTCGGGAACGCCAGACCGACCCAGCTCACCTGGAAGTCCTCAGGTATCATCTCTCCGGTTCGGTTCCCCTGTAGTATCATCTGGTGTCCCGAGGAGTCGAACAGCTGCCGCCATGTGCCGGCGGGGCTACCTCCCATGCCAGCGGTATTATCCATGGGGTTGCCCGCGTTGTCGTCGAACAAAGCCGGAAGGATGGTAGTCCTCCCAAACTGGTCGCTGTTTGGTGTCAGGCCTCCGAACGCCTGCTCGGGCATCAGCTTCGGGAACCACTTGTCGGTGCAGCTCCTGATGGTCTTAGCTTCTAAATCAGCGAAAGCTCTCTGAAAGTCGGGGTACTCCTTCTGTATTGAATCCCATTCTGCGAATATGTATCCGCCTTGTCCCAATATTCTATCTCCTTTTCCAAATAGAAACAAGAAATAGAATTTAAAAGCGAAGTCGTATCTAATGCTACGTAGAGATACAAAATGGTACACAACCGCCGAGGGAGATACTTGCTAACCACAAGGCTCTTAGCGGTAAGCACCATTTTTCAGCGGGGTAAAACCTGTGTCCCCGTAGATGTGAGACGGAGTCTAGGCGTTGAGGATGGAGACAAGCTCATCTGGATACTTGATGGTGAGAGAATATACGTTGAGTCCGCAGAAAAGACAAAGTAAAATAGAATCCTCTAGGTTAGGAGGGTGCTAGGGTTTACGTCAGCTATTAAATAGACCCTCTAGCCAGTGATCACGTATCTGCCACTTTGGGCTACAACCGCGGACGGTGTAACGGTCGGAGTGGGTCTGACAACGGTGCTACTAGGAGGTGTATACACCAATGTGGGAGGCATAGCGACACCCATTGGAACTAGGCGTGCCAAATGGTTCCACAAGTTAGTTGACAGATAGCCTCCAACCACGGCAGAAGCGAGATCGTATGGAGCCTTCAGCTTAAGGGCGCCTACGACACCTCCCACGGTGCCGAGGATGTCTCCCCAGAAGCTAATGGGTTGTCCAAGAAATCCAACTGGTCTGAGAGTATCAGCGTATTTCAGGGCGTAGTCGGCTGCGTAGCCGAGTTGCTGCAGACCGTAAATGGTGCCGACATCTTTGATGGACTTTACCATCTTTCTTTCGTTATTTAAATTGTTGTGCATTGAATATAAGCCTTTTTGATGGGGAGTCTTGAAGAGGTCTAAAGAGAATTTCTCGGCTTCGCCCTCGTCCAGGTGCATTCCATTCTCTTTCTGGACGTGGTGCCAGAACTCATGGGCCAGTACGTGTAGATTTACCCCGGTCTTGCAGACCATTATCTTATCTGCTGTATATAATCCGATCATCGGCTCGTGGCATTTATCGCTTATGATAAGCTTGGGAGGCTTTACACCGTACTTCTCAGAGAGTTTGGCGATTACCTTCTCCGCCATCTCCCTCTCCATGACAAGAAAATCGTCTATCTCAGAACCGTGAGCCGCTACATTGTTTTGCTTCTTTTTAAGGTCTTTAATTATCTTTGTGATATCCTCCATGACCTCCGAATAGTCTCCGCATGTCTCGCACTTTGATACGTCATAGTCGGGGTTGAAGGCCTCGAAACGGCGGCGCAGTTTCCTTATCTCCCTTATGCCCTCCTCCCTCGTTATAGGGCTGCTTTGAATCCACTTACGGAAAAGACGAATCTCATCGCGAAGCTCAAGGAAGTTCCTGCTTGAATCTTCGCTTTCAGCTATGAGAGCATGAGAAATTGCCTCGTCACAGTGGCCTTCGGCATCGGCGAGGTGCTTTACAATACAATTGAGATAGCCGGCAGTGTCCTCTTTTAGGCTCTTGAAGTTGCGGAAATGGCCTTCGCTGGCTATGAGGTTCTTAAAAATTTCGTCTCTATTGAAAACTAGGTAGTAGTTCTCCTTCGATTTTTCATTGAAAACGTTATTCATTTTCTCAACACCGAAGCCTCTGTTGGTTTAATCTATGGTTTCTCTATATTTATTTGTGGTTTTCCGAACAATAGGTTCCTCAATCCCTTTAGGCTTTCGTAGAACCAGTCTTGGCCTCCGGGGGTGGTTGTTATGATGTTAGCCATCGCGGGTCTTATCTTCTCCATGACCTCGAGGAGCACGGTCATCTTATCCCTTATCCAATCGTCTTGCACGTTTCCAAGGGGGCTGGCTAAGGCGGTTATCACCCTTACCTCTGGTTGACTCATAAATTCTGTTAGGGCTTCACGGTTATCGTTTGCGATCATGTCAAGCGAAGCTTTCTCATTGATCAATACGCGTAGGCCTTCCTCTGGGCTCAGACCCCAGACATCGCAGAGTCCTTCCATATAGGGTGCGAAGATACTCTCGAGGAATATGCGGGCCTGTACCTGGGCCGCTACAGTCGCCTTCTCAGCCTTTTTTATCCGTATATTTTCCTCGAGTTTCGCTATGTCAGACTCAAGTTCCTGTATCTGCTTCCTCAGGGTTTCCATTGTCAATAGGGGTTCCTCCCACTACAAGCATCTGTCCGCAGGTGGGGCATTTAATTTTGTCTGGAGGAGGTCCTAGGAACGTCATCGGACCTTCGTAGCCACATGAGCATCTGATTTGGATAGTGTTTTCGGGTGGGGGTGGGGGTGGGGGCATGACCACGGGCGGCACGTGATATGTTGCCTGCTGTTGTCCTAACTGCCTCATCCTCTGGGTTGCCGGACCCGCGAGGATGGCACCCAAGGGGGTCAGTGCTGTGAGAAGGGTGTCAGTTCTCCGATCTTTTGAATCATTTTCTAGCATGGATTTACGCCATTCCAGATCCAGCTTCTTGATCGAAAGCTCCCTTTCACCTCTCAGCTTTTCTATCTCAAGATCGACGTTAGTGCTTCCCGTTCTAGGTTCGCGGCTGCCAAACATTCCTATATCCTTCATCGCAGTCCGGAGGTCAGGATTCAACAGAATCTGCTCGAAGACACCAGCCTGAGGCTGAGTTTTTTCAATGGCCTGGAGCAACGGATTTCTTACTCCTTCGACGACCAAGTCTTTCATAACTTTCATGAACTCCATGACATTTGATGGCTTATCCTGTGGGGGGGCAACGGACTTCATAAGGTCTATGCCTGTCTTGAGCTGGTCGGACATGGCTTTGGCATAGTCAAGCATATTGATTTGTGGTGTTCCTGGGTTTGTTTTAGAGTATCCTATCAGGAGAGGCAGAAGGGCATCTCCTCTTCCCTTAGACTGGTCTATGCTCCTGAAGGCAGCGTATGTTTCAATTACTTTATTCCGTTCCTCTGGGGGCAAATTACCTATTTGCTGCGCCATAGCAACGCTGATCCTCGGAATATCCGAATCATTAGACTCCGTTTTCTCGGTTTCCTTCTCCAGCTTTTCTATTTCCTTCTGGAGCTTGGCTATCCTGGCTCTACGCTTTAGAACGATCTCGTCCACGCGCATCGATTTCAAATCATGAGCAAGCATATCGTCCTCAGATTTTAGTTCATCGTCCAATGGGTTCCTGCCAACCCTTCTGAAACGGCCCATCAAGTTAGGGTCTATGCTAATGCGGCTTCCTTTGTAGATTGGCTCGGGTATGTTCTCCTTTTCAGTTTTCTTTTTACGTGTTGCCATCATGCGTACCTCCTCATAAGGAGTCCAATATCTGCGTTATAGTTGCGGATGAAATAGTCATCCACAATGATATTGAAAAAATCGCTTAAATTTCCTTCGAAATTGGTGAAGGGACCCAAGTCCCTAGTACCCTCATAATTAGAGAAGACTCCCTGCCGTGACATGTCAAAATACATCTGGGTTTTTGGCTTAAGCCATACTGTTTTCCTGGTCAGGCTCGGATCCTCGATGAGCATTTCTTCCGGCGGAATCACTTCAATATCTTCCTCCTCCTCATCTTCACCCGGGTTCGATGGGTTTTCTCCACTCATGACGGATGCTAAGTAATTGATCGAGTTTTTGAGGGTTTCAAATTCTTCTTTTGTAGCATACTGTTGTAAGGTTGGCTGCGGGGATTCAGGAACTGGATTTGATGCCTCATGATACACCTCAGAGGGTGCGGACTGGTGTGGTGCTTCCGAAGTTGCCTGAGGCGGGTATAGACCCATTTTCCGTAACTTGGTAAACAACCCCTGAAGAGATTTATATGCTATGGGTATCTCCTGGCATATCGCCTTCCTTTCATCACTAGTAATCTTGCGATTCTGCCGAACTATGTAACGGGCAGCCTTCCACTGTTTTGAGTCATGCCTGAATAGGCTCTCAATAGCCTCAATTTTAGCCTCAATACCCGACACTTTATGATCTTATTTAATATAAGATTGGGTGAATAAATATTTTTATTTATTTAGGCTTTTGAGATACAAGATGGACGATATAAGGCTCCAAATTATGAGGCTTCTGCTTGATGCCGGCGAAGACCTATCTGTCAGGGAGATAGCCAGGAGGCTGGATCGGCCATCAGGCCACGTCTTCTATCACCTTAAAAGGCTTCATGAGATGGGGATCTTAACGAGAGAAAAGGATGGAGACCGGGTCTACTATACGCCTCAGGCAATATTCACAGGAGAAATAGATAACGTTCTCGAACCCCTTATGGAATTATCCTGTTTAATAGATGATCCAGACGAAACGAAGATTGCTAACTGCGTCACAATGTTTCTGAAATGCTATAACTCAACAAGTGTCTAAATTCCCTTTAACGCTTATTTAAATAATTTCAAAATAATATTTACTCGAACCAGAAATGGCTAAAAGAAAAAAGGGTTGCAAGTACGGCAAACTGAAGACCCCCTACAAAGACGCCAAGGGAGTCAGACACATCTGCCGCCAACGACCTAAAAGGAGGAAATAACATGGTTAGCGCAAAGAGAAGGGCTGCCGGTAAGAAAGGCGGAAGAGCCGCTGGAAGAGCCTCCCGAGCCTGTAAAGGCAAGAAGGGAAGATCGTTCCAGGCATGCCGAAGGGCCTACTATAGAAGCCATAGAAAGTAGAAGGACTCTGAATGGGGTCGAAACTACTCCCCTCTCAGAGGGAAAAACTACCAAAATCAGACTTCGCCTGTCCAGCTAGGGCACCCGGTGCAGGCAGCTATCCTATCAACGATCCCGCTAGGGTAGCCTCGGCTAAAGCATACTACAAACGTAAATATACGGCTAAATGCAAGGGAGGCAAAACCCGCATATGCCGCAGAGCCAAGAAGTTCGGCATGCTGGCTAAAGACTACCCAGGCTCCGCCGACTGGCGCAGGTGGTGCAAATAGATGGGACTAGTAAGAACATGCAAGACCTGGAAACCACGTAAAACCTGCTACCGTAGAAACGGAACCAGAGTCTGCAAACGTGTATGCAAAACTTATCGAACCAAGCGTGGAAGATAAGGGGATAACTAGTGCATAAAAATGTACAATGGGCTAGCTACAGTAAGGGTAGATGCACCGTTGCACATGGCATTGGGAAAAGAAGCAGCATAAAGTGTAACGGCTTATCCGCGATGCACACAAACCTTGCAGGCGCCGCAGGGGGAAGAACAGGAACCACCGTCTATTTTAAGCAGGGGAAAGGGGTCTGCGCCATGAGTCCTCTCGGTTTCATGGTCTGTGGATCCCTCGAACTAGTCAAGGATATTGAGACGCTTAAAACGAAAAGAGGAAAATAGATGGCTAAAAAGAACAAAGTGAAGGGCTCCTATTGCTGGTGTGACCAAGTTAAGACTCTAGGTAAGAAACAGGCATTCGGATACAACTGCACCTGCTACATCAAGGGCAAGAAAGGCATCCACACGGGGACACATATCTCTCTCCAGCAGAGAGGTAAATAAAAATGGCCAAGAAAAATAAACTAGATATCTCTGATTGCTATTGCGAGAGAACTCAAAAACTCAAAAACACTCTATCTGGATTTAACTGTCAATGCTACATTAAAGGCAAGCCCACTCATCTCAAAAGAATCGACCTATACACGAGGTAGATGAAAATGACTAAGAAAAATGATTTACTTTTGTGCCATTGTAGCAAGAAAGGCAAACTCAGCAATAAGGATCTCGTTGAGGGAAAAAACTGTTACTGTATCTCATATAATGCACGCAAGCATCTTCCAGGCATCAGATATAAGACCGTTATAATAAACTAGGGAGATAAATGAAAATGGCCAAGAAAAAAACCCGAAGACTCATCAGCAAGAGAGTCGAAGTTCTCGACTGCAACTGTAGTTGGGACGGCTCCCGCCAAGCAGAGGCCCGCAGATATGATGGCTGCGTCTGCAAGGTGAGAGTGGCAAAAGGAAAGAAGAGGCTAATGGTGTCCCTTCCCGAGAAATATTCCATAGGATCAATATTCATAGCGAAACTTCCGAAAAAAGCCTGGAGACCAGAAAAAGGCGAGGGATATGGCTAAGAAGAAAAAGTTTGGAGATTTGTACTGTCAGTGTCATACGGTTTTCTCTGCTGAATATGGTAAAACTGGAAGTGCTATTGAATGTCGTTGCGTTGATCAACATACTCATGAAGAATTTACCGCTGATAAAATAACCCTCATTCAGACCAGAAAACAAAAGATAAGATTAAAGTGAGTGAATAGTATGGCTGGAGGCTATAAACTGGATAGGACGGGTTCACGGTGCCGAAACATGAAGACCGGTAAATACTCCAAGTTCACTCTATGCAGACCTAAAGAGGTGAAATAGATGGCTAAGAAATTCAAGGTCGGCGACTGTGTTGACGACCACGATATAAATGAAGCTGGAGAACGTTTCTGGTCGGAAGGATGGCGTATCGATAAAGACCTAGGAAGAGGTCATTACCGAATACTCTACGCTAAGGGAAGTCGGCTAGACGGCACGGTCACATGGAGTTCAGCGAAGAATCTGAGGAAAAGCCGTCAATGTAAAAGAACAATATCAGAAGCAAAAGCAAAGAGGAAACGGTGATGGGTAAAGCAAAAGCGGGCATAGTCAAATGGCCAGATGGCAGGGTAGCGGGTAGAATTATTAGTGGTAAGGAGGGTCCGAATAAAGTGGTCTGTGTTTTAGCGTATAACATGAAAACAGCAAAAGCCTTCGTTAGAAGCCATGGGTGGACGATTCTTGAAACAGAAGCACGTGGACCGCGTGAGAATCGAAATTATTGTTTTTATCTAGGCAAACGGAGGAGACGTTGATGGCTAAGAAAAAAAGAAGAAAATTCAAAGATGTTCGTGATGTCTACTATCTACCAAAAAAGGGCTTGTGTGATGTCTCAATGCAGGGAACAAAACCAACGAGTAAAGCAAGATTCGCGAAGAATATACCCTGTAACGGTTTCTCTGTTGAGGGGGCCGATCTTACTGTAGCCAAAGATTACAGCACTCATGCCTTCTTCAAAAAACCTGTTATCTGCGAACTTGACCCAGCGTTTAACCGAATACTTTGTCCTCCGCTTAAAAGGTGAAATAGATGGTTCGTAAAGCAAGTGATAAGACGCTCTGGGCTATGAACGTTAACCAGATCGAGGACCGCATAGACCGACTTCAGAAAGAGGGAGGACAGGTTTTTCGAGGGGTTCAGAAATGCAAAACAAAGAAAATCACTGCCACATCTAAATGCAGAGAGCTCGTCAAGAGAAAAGAAAAAATTTCAAGGGAGCTAAAGAGAACCACGGACATAGCGAAAATAAGACGCCGCTATGCTAGAACTAAGAGGTGAAAATAGATGGCAAATAGAAAAATATGTTATCGTGTTCAAGTAGGAACTGGTTTGGGTTTAGTATCTAAGTGTATGTCAAAGAAAAGGGCAGAACGTTTTCAAAGGCTTATCGATACTGGTGGCATGAATAGCTGGGTTAATAAAAGTAAACCTAAAAGCAAAAAGGACTGGGTGAAGTAGATGAAACTGAGTGTTGGAGAATGCGCCTGCGCGAAGAATCGGAGAATGTACTGCCGTACATCAGACGGCTACAGGTTCACCGGCAAGCGCTGCACGTCGCCAGGCAGCAAAGTCAAGGCATAGCCTTTTATCGTTTCCTCCTTTTTTTCAATATAATATGGTTAGCACGCTTCGATACTACTGGCACCCCGACTGTGCTGGCTGTGAGGAATTGAGACCAGTCTTCAAGGAGTTGGCGAAACTAAAGGGCTGGAAATACAAGGAGATCAATGTGGAGCACTGCGAAACGAAAACATGCAACAGCCTAGAATACGTCCCCACCATATATATAGGAAGGAAAAAGCTGGATATCAAAGAAATGGACAAAATGATAAACGAGATCTAAAGTTCTCTCTCACATACCTTTGCCTCGATGTCCAGAAGAAGATCTAAGACGTCTAAGGTAGCCCAGAACCGGTCTAATTTACCGTCATCATAGAATCTTATAGCCTCATCAGTCACACTGTCCGTTATTTCAGAAATTTTACTGCACTTTAGCATCTTTTTATCAGCCAACTATGGCGCCACCCTTATTTTTGGGCCCGTTTTAACCCTGTCCTTGGCCTTATCGAATAGCCGTTTATTCATCTTAGGCTGCTCCTGGGGGGGTCTGCGCCTACGGTTTTTCCTACGTGAGCTTCCCATGGTTATCCCTTTGCACGAGCGAGGCTTGATCTGCATATTGCGACCGGGTTGACCGGGCAGAGGGCGTAATTGTAGGTTCCGTCTTTCCTCAGCGCCTTCTTAGGGCATTGTGCCTTCTCGACCTTTTTTATGCATCTGGCGAGCTTTCTGCGGAGCTTGGGGCTCCGTTTCTCCCGGGCAGTGAGGGCATAGGGTAGATAGCGCCTTCGCTTGGGCATGCTAGTCAATTATATCTTCATCGAGGTCGTTAATATCTTCATCTTCTTCCTCAATGTCCTCGTAAAGCAAATCATAGATAACGGCGACGCGGTCACTGATCAGGTCCAGGAGCTCAGGGTTATCTCCGTCGAGCAAGCTATATTTTTCAGCTAGTTCGAAGCCTTTTCCTCGACCAAGGCCCCGAACTTGGACAAGTAATATGTCGTCCTCGAAATCTGTGGGATCATAATGGTTGACGCTTACGATTTTTCCGCAAAGTGGGCATTGCCATTGGCTTATTCTGAATTCCTCCTTTAAATTATAGGATAATGTCTGTGAAATAAGCGTTTAGGGTACCCTATTATGAATGTTAATTTAATCCTATAAACCGCTCAATCCACGCTTAAAACCTCAAGAATTACCCAGGTTCTTAAGAATATCTCAAAAACCATGTATGCAAATTATAAAATATAACAAATTAGGGTGTTTCATGCGATGCCTCTCACGTCTTTGTCGGGATGCCCATGCATTATCTGTGACAAGATGAGTGCCTGTACCAAGGGAGGTTATACTGATCCGGCTCACTGTATGGCTCTCACAAGATGGATAGAGGATAACATCGCAGGCCAAGGGTTTCGGTGTCCTTTTTGCTCCAAGGTTCTGGCTACTGAGAGGGGCATGAAAATCCATGTGGCGAGGATGCATCTTAAAGAGGAGACCGGTTAAATTAAACTCAACCGATATAAGTTTCCTTTACAATAGTGATACAAGGGTTAACCGATGAGCGAAGATACTGTGATACTCGGCATCAGGGTCACACCGACCATGAAGAATATCATTGAGAAGTATATCGGTGTAGGTGCCTACATAAACATAAGCGATTTTGGCAGGGAAGCCCTCAGGGAGAAGATCAGACGAGAAGCATCATCACTCCTTGAGGAGACCGTGAATACCGAGCAACCCTAATCCCCGACCCATGTTTGTTTTACGGTTGTGTTCGACCGTCGAACAAAATTACCTAAGCCAGTGATTTTGTCTTCTCCTCTGAGTAGAGATGTGGGCAGCACCTGGCACAACCCCAGCTTGAGTGAATTTTATAGGGTGGGTCTCCGTACTTGGCTCCGCAGTTAGTACAAATCCAACCCATCATTAACCCCTCTTTGCCGTCTCATGGAACTTTCGCCTCCACTCTCGATCCTCAGGCGACATAAGCTGCTGATGAGCACACCACCAGTAACCACAACTCCGGCACTTGAACTCATGGCTACAACGTCTACCTCTACGGTACGTATTCGTTTTCCCACATTTAGGACATGTGAGGCCCTTTGTTACCCGTTTATGTCGGAGATCCATTACTGCCTTCGCCTCGTCTCGTTCGAGACCCTTGTCAAGCAGTTCCTGAAGCTCCTCACCCAAACTCATAATCTTCATTTTTGGAATTATCTTAGCCGGTGATTTCTTCCATGGATATGACTCCGGCTCTCAAGTAGCTGCGGACTATGAGGATGAGTCTGTCCCGTACTTGCCCTGCAATGTCATGGAACTCCGGGTCTTCCAAGGCTTCCCGGATATTAAGACGCCCCACTGTCCTGAATCCTTCCCCCCGCTCACCTTTATGCCCCCTGCCCGGTCCTGGACCCACCTCCCGAATCGTTATAACCCCATATTGATCCGGAGGTATCGTCATCGCACCAAGACGAAACCCGCTGTTCAAGGGTCGATTACGCCCGCAGAACGGGCATGCCAGCTGATGAATCTCGCCTGACATCCTGATCCATAATAAATATAGATCAATTAATAAAAGTCTGCTAATATGAGCCATGGCCAACCATGGATCGTGCGTGCAACTATTGAGGGTCGCAATATAATACTTTATTACTTGGAGTTAATGTGCAGTCTCGTAGTTTGCTTCTAAAGACATATTCAGCCCCGCACCCGCTTGTAGTTCTAACACTGTCTATCTCTCCACTTCTTGCCACGACCCCATGACAGTCTATCCCTTTAGGTTTGCCTTTCTTGAAACGAATTACGCAACGTTTATCGTCTTGAAAATGTGTAACTCCGCTGACATTCTTGTACTTTGCCATCCCATCATAAATATTAAATTAAGATTACTTTAGCCTTTTTATCAAGAACAGCCTCCTACTATGAACCATGGCTATCCATGGACGCCCTAGGGCTATAATGAAGCCCCATGCTTAGACTAAGCTACAGATTTTTTCTTGATCAGACACATGCCTTAACTACCTTAGCTTCTGAAAACTGTTTCCGAGATCCTTTTCCAGGGCAACCAAGCCCCTAAACACTAAAACACATAATGTGTTTTATATATTTTACATGGGTTGGTTGGGCTTAATATACATTAAGCCCGATAGGAAGGGGGGCTTTTTTATGGCTTATTTAGTCTTAGGAGGGTCTTTACGGGAGAATTATCACGGAGAGAAAGGCCGCTAGGGGCGGCAGGGAGCGCTCCTTTAGGGGCTATTCAAGATCGCCTAGACCCTGAAATAAGGTTTAATATCTTAACTACCTAGACTACATGATATGTCTCTACCGCGAAGGGGTACGGGCCTGCTGACGGGAAGAGCGAGGAGGGATAGAGGAAGGGGTATACCCCTGACGGAGGCTGAGAGGCTGGAGCGCCACTATGCCAACAATAGTGGCGATATAAACGGTGTTCTATTCATGTTAGCTGCGGTAGCCGCTACGGGTTTGATCATCTGGCTAACCTCTAGGAAGTAGCACGCGTGCCACGGAGTTACATGGTTTGGTGATTTAGCAGCGGACTTCTCTATTTATCGTTCTGAAAAGGTTTGCAGCCGTTTTCTTGCTGATCCCCTTGACCCTGGCGAGACGTCCCCATGCGGAAGCCGAGTCGCTGTAGACCTGCCCTACATTTCTGTATCCAGCCCGTCTCAGGCTTCTTATCGTCTTGTCGCCAATGCCTTTAATTTGTTTGAGTTCCTCTAATTTGCAGGGCCGGTATCTGCTTGACATTCAGCTTTTGCTCCGTTTTTTTCTCCTAGCTTTGACTTTCCTTTCAAATTCTTTGTCCTCTTTCCTCATGCTTGATAGAAGGTCGGAGGGTAGCTTGGGGAAGCCCCCTGTTTCGAGCATGTCGTTGGTTAATTTAATGAATTTCTCGTCCATTTCCTTACCTCTTTTAGATTGGGGGGTAAACTTTAATGTTGTAGGATCAACACGCGGACCTATCTTAGGGTGAACGCATAGCCTGATGCCGAACTCGGCGTTTCCAGTTACGTTTCTACCGGCTCTAATCTCTCTGCCCACTGCCTTGCAATTGGTTAACTCGAATATCTCGCCAAGACCTTTCTGAACCTGTTTCCTCAGATTCCTAGCCAACCTCTTTTCAACGGCACTTAAAACAGCTTCAGACATCGATTCACCCTCTCTTTTTTCTTATGAATGTTCTAACAAGCTCTATTGTTATTCCCACTCCTCTACGGTGTTTTTAGCCCATTTCATAGCCTGTTCGGCGTCTTTTGCATGGTCTCCGCCAACAGATGTTTCGTAGAGGCTGTCCCAATCCACTTTCTTCTCTTCGTTATAAAGGGCGTACTCCCAGCCCTTTTGCCTCTTGTTGATTAGGGTTACTGGATAAACTGTTATATCGAATCCTCGATGATCTCCACGCCATACTGTCCCATCTTTGCCAATACCTGTATACGCATCCTGTGTATCTTGGCAAAACTCTATACTTTCTATTTTTTTGCACTGCAAGTTTTTCCTAGCCATTTATTTTCGTCTCCCA
>Ga0210003_1001386_pt1 | contig 21446 bp, 19 predicted proteins | sample LantaG_FD_182804 | JGI IMG/M metagenome (GOLD analysis project Ga0210003, IMG submission 182804) | Deep subsurface microbial communities from Baltic Sea to uncover new lineages of life (NeLLi) - Landsort_02402 metaG (SPAdes) (version 2) | ecosystem: Environmental > Aquatic > Marine > Oceanic >... | reverse complement strand
GGGGGGGGGGGGGGGGGGGGGGGGGGGTCGAAACGCTGCAACTTTGAAGTGGTTCCTAAGAAATCCTAACTAAGAAATATCGGTGGTGGTGTCGTTTTGAAAACGAAAAAAGGAGCGAAAGAAGCAAAACTCAAAACACTCCCGTTCCCTCTCCCCTTTCTCCCCCTAATGTCCGTTGGCAGCCTCACCGTTCCCGTCGGGGGCCCCCTCGCCGGCGTCGGGGCCCGCGGCCAAGATCGCGTCGGCGAGCTCCTTGGCCACGAACGCGCCGCCGTCGGCGTACCGCTCGAAGTTGGACGAGTAGATCGAGCCCAGGTGCCTGAGCGTGGCGTCAAAGTCCGCCCCGTCCGCCCACGAGCGCGACGGGTCGAGCAGCGCCGCGGGCACCCCCGGGCAGGACGTCGGCACGTGCAGCCCGAACACGGGCGTGACGTCCGTCTCCGCGCTCTCGAGGGCGCCGGAGTGGATCGCGTCCAGGATCGCGCGCGTGTACCGCAGCTTGATGCGCGCGCCGACGCCGTAGCGCCCGCCGGCCCAGCCCGTGTTGACGAGCCAGGCCCGCGTCCCGTGCCGCTCCATCTTCTCGGCGAGCATCGAGGCGTACTTCATCGGGTGCCACATCAGGAACACGCCTGTTTGGAGAGAAAGCGAGGGGAAAAGAGAGAAAACACGGTCAGCTTTCCTGCTCGCGCGCGCCGCCGCTCTTTTTCTCTCTCAAAAAAAGAAAAATCTCGAGGAAGAAAGAAAACCCTTTACCTCCGAAGCACGCCGAGAAGGTCGCCTCGGGCTCCGTCACGCCGTCCTCGGTGCCTGCCACTTTCGCGGTGTAGCCCGAGATGAAGTGGTACATCGCCTGCTCCTTGGTGAGCTTGGAGACCTAGAGAGTGCAGTTTTTTGGTTTTCCAAAGTCGAACGATTTTTTTTTCCAGGTCGGATAAAAATGATGAGCGAAAGAAATCAAACGAACAAGAAAAATCTCTCTCTTTTCCTCTCTCTTCTCTCGCAAAAGAAAAAAATCATCTTACCGGCGGCAGCACCCCAAACGCGTCGCAGCACAGCAGCACCAGGTTGCGCGGGTGCGGGCCAACGCACGGGATCCTCGCGTTGTCGATGTGCTCTATCGGGTACGAGGCCCGCGTGTTCTCGGTGACGGCGTTGGAGTCGAAGTCGACGCAGCGGCTGTTCTCGTCGAAGACAACGTTCTCGAGCACGGCGCCGAAGCGGATCGCCTTCCAGATCTCAGGCTCCTGGGCCGACTTGAGGCCGATGCACTTGGCGTAGCAGCCGCCTGGTGTAGGGGGGGGCGTACGATTTGAAATCGAGGGGGGAAAGAAGGGACGGCGAGCTTTGAGCTTCTTTTCTACCCTCCTATCTTGTCTTCGCCACGCGCTCAAAAGGGAAAAGACCCGAAAAACTCAAAACTCTCTCTCAATTTCTCTCACCTTCGATGTTGAACACCCCGTCGTCCGACCAGCAGTGCTCGTCGTCGCCGATGAGCGGCCTCGCCGGGTCCGTCGAGAGCGTCGTCTTGCCCGTTCCCGAAAGCCCGAAGAAGAGAGTGACGTCCCCGGAAGCGCCGACGTTGCAGCCAGAGTGCAGCGAGAGCACGCCCCTCTTTGGCATCAGGTAGTGCATGACGCTGAAGATGCCCTTCTTCATCTCGCCGGCGTACTGCGTGCCCAGGATGACCATCTCACCCGCCTTCAGGTTGACGTCGATCGACGTCGAGCTCGACATGAAGCTCGTGTATCGGTTCACAGGAAACGCGCCAGCGTTGAAGATCGTAAAGTCCGGGGCTCCGAAAGACGCGAGCTCTGCCTCCGAGGGGCGGATCAGCATGTTGTGCATGAAGAGGGCGTGGTAGGCCCTGGCGCACACGACGCGGACCTTGATGCGGCAGCCTGGAGGGAGAAGAGAGAAAGAGAATTAGGTGGGGAAAAGAGTGAGCTGATTTTTTCTTTCCCTCTTTTTTCTCTCTCTTCTCACTCTCTTCTCTCTCTCTTTCTCTTCGTCCGTACCTTCGTCCCAGCCGGCGTACCCGTCAAAGACGTAGATCCTCTCCAGCATATTGAGGTAGTCGACGGCGCGCTCCCTGTTCAGCAGGAAGGTGTGCTCGTCCATCTCGAAGTTGGGCGAGCCGTTCTTGCCCCCCTCGGTCGCCCACCAGACGTCGTTTTCGGAGGAGGGCTCGCGGACGACGCGCTTGTCCTTGGGCGAACGGCCCGTCTTGGCGCCCGAGAGCGCCGCGAGCGCCCCGGAGGCCATCACGTGCGTGCCCGGCTCGTGCTTCAAGGCTTTCTCGTAGAGCTCGGCCGGCGTCAGGTTGTGGTAGACGACCGTGGGCTTGAGTCCCGCGTCCGACATCGCGCGGAGGAAGCCGACGCGGGTCGGGGACATGGGGCAGACGAAGGCCCCGCCGCCGCCGCCGGAGGCGCCGCCGTCGCCCTTGACGACGCGGGGGCCGGCGCTGGAGTTGTTTAAGTTTTTTTTTCCGGTTTTTCCCCCCGGTTTTTTTAAACTTTTGAGCTTCGAGTTTCTTTTGGGACGCTGCTGGAAAAATATCCTCTGCCTCATCCGCTGTAAACAAACTAAAAGTACTCTGCACTCACTCGCGGGCCTTGGACTTGAGGGTCTCGGAGATCGACTCGAGGTGGCGCTGGTGGGTGTCGACTGTTTTGTAGTTTTGTAAGGTTCTGCTCTTTGTTGTGAACTGCTTCCTTTTGTCCTTCGCCGTCCGCCGCCGCTCGAGTCGCTTCCTTTCATGCTTTCGAAAATGGCTTCTTCGGCCCTTTGTCCATCTTGACGATGGAAACCCTCCGGTCACTCTTCTCTCCATCTAGCCTCGCGCAGATGCCGTCTCGCGCGTGTCGAGGGGGGCGAAAGAAGTAAAAAAGCTCGGGGTAGCTCTTTGCAGCGACGCGAAGAAACAATTGCGGGAGGGGCCCGTTGCTTCGCTCTTTTCGCTTCCATTGTCCTTTTTCTTACCGTCGTGCCTCGGCTTGGTCGACGATTTCTGCAGCCTGTGCAGCTCCCCGACGTCCGATGCCCGCGACGCATGGGAGACGCCCTCGTGGAGGCGATACATAGCCAGCTTGGGGTCGATGAAGGCCTCGGTGTCGGAATCGTTTCCGGACTCGCTGCGAAAAAGGTGGGTTGAAGAGGATGACGACGAGGACGGTTTTTTTTTGGAGGGGGGGTGAGCTGACGAAGGACTGAATCTCTTCTCCCTCGTTCCAGTCGCGTTCCGCGTTTCTTCAGCCCTTTTCGTTCCGCGAGCGCAAGCACGACATCGAATTTTCATGTCGACGCCGAAGAACCGAGGTTGCTGAGCGGGGAGCGAAGAGAGAAAAGGGGGGCGCGCATTCGTTTTTCGTCCGTCGCCGCCTGGAAGGAAAAGAAAGCTTCTGAACGAGCGGCGTTTTAATGTTCCCCTGCCTCTTTCGCTCGCGTTCTCCTCTCCAACTCGACACCATAGCATGCGACTCACCCTATGGGCTTGAGGGAAGACATGGCTCAGTGGGCTTGAGGGGGCACCGAGAGGTGCGGAAAGAGAAAAAAAGGCAAAAAAGAGGGGGCCTTGATCGGCTTTGGCAGAGAGGAAGCCTCGAGCGAAGAAACAAAAGTGGAAAAGAAACCTGACCCCGAAGGCGACCCCAAACCTTTTTCTTGTCTTGGCTCATTTTTTTTTTGTTTACAGCCTCACACCAGCGACACGACGGTACAGCTCCCCGTACTCCCGCGCCGACCGCGCCCAGCTCCACTCCTGGCGCATGCACCGCGGGACGAGCTCGCGGTGCCACCAGTGGCTCTCAAGGCGGCGCGAGAGGCGCGCGTTCTCGTCGAGGCCGCTCATCTCGTCGTCGTCGCTGCCACCGGCCTCGCTCCCCGGGCCCTCTCGCTCGCGCTCGGCCCGCTCTCCCCCGCGCTCCGCGGCGGCGGGCGCGTCGGAATACGCCCGCACGGCCCTCTCCACCGCGTCCCTCGCGTCCCCGACGCCCAGCCCGTCGAAAGAGAACGCGTTCCGGGAGTGCAGTGGCGCGTCCCAGTCGTCGAGGTCGCGGCAGGTGCAGGCGAGGCCCCCCGTCCGCCGCACGAGCGGCACGCAGCCGTAGCGCAGCGCGACGAGCTGCGCGAGCCCGCACGGCTCCCACTTGCTGGGGTGCAGCAGCAGGTCCGCGGCGGCGTAGGCCCTCCTCGCCAGGCCCTCGTCGAACCGGAACGCGTACCTGACGTGGGGCGGGGCCGCGGCGGCCCTCTCGGCGAACCTGCGCGCGTCCTCGGGGGTCGAGGCCGTCCCCACGACGACGACGGCGGCGCCGGCCGCGGCGGCGGCGTCGATCCCGGCCTCGATGAGGTCGAGGCCCTTCTGCTCGGTCAGCCTCGACACGACGGCGACCAGGGGGGCGGGGCGCCCGTCGGCCGTGTCCGGCGGCGGGAGCAGGCCGAGCTCCTCGAAGAGGGCGCGCTTGCAGAGGGCCTTGCCGATCGGAGGAGCGTGGACGAACCTGTTCCGCGGCGGGCGAGCGCCCGGGCCCGAGCCCGAGGAGGCGGCGGAGGGGCTCGAGTGAGAGGAATCCGAGGAGACGTCGACGGAGAAGCGTGCGGACAGCGCCCGGTCCGTGCCCGGGTCGTAGCTCTCGACGTCGATCCCGTTGAGGACTCCGGAGAAGCGGCCCCTGGACGCGGCGTCTCGCAACGCGGACTTCATCCCGGGGCCGGCGCCTCCGCCGCCGGCGCCGTTGTCGTCGGACAGGACTTCCCGGGAGTACGTCGGAGAGACCGTCGTCGTCGCGTCCGCCAGGGAGACGCCGGCCCTGAGGAGCAGGGCGTCCGGCCCGCCGTGGAGGCCGCGAGGGCCCTCGCGGTCGAGGACGGCGTCGGAGACCCAGCGGGGGGACTCTGGGCTCGAGGGATCCCAGGGGAGAGCTCCTGCGCGTTTTTTTTTTTTTTTTGAGGTGCGTTTAGAGCGGCGAGTTTTTTTGTTTCTTTCCCTCTCTTGCCTCTCTCACTCTCTCGACTCCCTCGCGTGCGTCCCTCTCTCCCTCACCCGAGACGGCCGGAGAGAGTACGGAAGGGTTCATCCTCCCGGGGAAGGCGAGGTTGTGGATGGTCAGGACGGTCCCCGTCGTCGCGAGGGGGCCGTCACCAGTCAGCGTTTCCCCGCCGCCGCCAAGGCCGCCGCCGCCCCCCTCGCTGCTACTGCCGCCGCCGCCGCCGCTCCCCAAACCGCCGCCGAAGAACCCTAGCCCTCCCCCAAAGGTCGCCGACTGCTTCCTCCTGTACCCCCCCGCCTCCAGAAGCAGGGGGATCGAGGCCGACTGCCAGTCGTGGCAGTGGATCACGTCGGGCGACCTCCCCGCCCAGAGCAGAAACTCGACCGCGGCGACGGCGAAGAACAGGAAGCGCTCGGCGTCGTCTGCGGCGCCGTAGGCGGTCCCGCGCCAGAACGGCGGCGGGAGAGCGGAGGAGGGAGAGAGGGGCTCGAGGGGCTCGAGGAGGTAGGTGGGCAGGCCCGAGCAGAGCGCGCCCCAGACCGCAGTCGGGATCCCTCTCCTCCTCCCCCCCTCCGCGTCGCCCGCTCCGCCGCCGCCGCCTCCCCAGGGAACCGAGATTCTCCCGAGCTCGCGCAGCTCCGACAGCGACCCGTAGTCCCCGCAGTCGTACTTGGGCAGCACCAGCTCGACGTGCGTGCCCCCCGACTGGTGCGCGCGCGCCAGGGCAGAGACGACGTCGGCGAGGCCGCCGACCTTGGCAAAGGGCGCCGCCTCGGACGCGACGTGGACGACGCTGAGCGGTCGGTTGCTCCCTCCTGCTCCTCCGCTTCCGCCGTTGTTTCTGTGTGAAGAATTCGAGAATCGGAGGCCGGCTGTTTCATTTTGTGTGTACACATTTTGTATGTGTATTTGTGTGTGTGTGTGGTGGGGGGAGGGGGGGGGGGAGTGAATGAAAAGCGAGTGAGATTTGTCCCCCCCCCCTTGGAGAACAAAATAAAATGAAACAAACACGACCGGAAAACTCGCTCGGGACCTTCTCTAATCGCACCTGCCCTCGCGAGCTCCGAGGCCACCGCGGCGTCGTCCGTCCACGAACGGCACCGCTCGTACGCCGACAGCAGGGGCCCGTCCCCGGCCCTCGCCAGTACCCGCAGCAGCGGCGCCGAGCCTGGAGGAAGCGCGCTCTCCCTGCGGGCGGCCAAAGCGTCGAGCCTCAAAAGAAGGCTCGCGGCCGCCCTCGCCGACTCCGCGGGCGGAGGCGCGCGGGCGATTCCGGGAGGGCGGGGCTGCTGCTGGGAATTCGCGCTGACCGGCGCGACGTCGGCGGCGACGCCTGGAGGTTTTTGAGAGATGAAAGGAAAAGTGAGTCTTCTCCTTCGAAGAGACCCGAAAAAAACACCGAAAAAAAAACTCCTCTCACCCCAGTTCAGCCCCCCGGCGTTGTCCCACCGCTCCTCACTGTCGCCCGAGAAGGCCCCCCTCGGGGCGAAGAACGCTGCCTGGAGGTCGAGGTGCCCCGGGGCCGGGAGGCGCGAGGCCGGCACCGAGACGAAGCCCGACCAGAGCTGCTTCGGGTTCTTTTTTTCGCCCTCGCCGCCGCTGCCGTCGCCGTCGCAGGGGTCTCCGCCGCGCTCTTTTTCCTCCCGGACGGCGAGCTCGACGTCCTGGGTCCACTGCCACGCCGCGACTCCCACCCTCGCGACGACGCGCGAGGCCCCGTCCAGGGGCCCGTCGAGGGCGTCGTAAGTCAACGAGACGGAGAAGCAGGGCTCGCCGATCGAGAGGGAGAGGCGCGGCGGGAGGTCGAGGTCGAGCGTGTCGCCGGTCGATGCCGAGGTCGCCGCTGCCGCCGCGACGACGGTGGCGGCGCTTCCGCGGCCGAGACGGAAACGCCCAGCGCCGCCGAAAACGAATTGACATTCACGATGCCGCCGCGCCGCTCGCTGCACTGGGAGCCCAGAGACCTCAGCCTTGGCCGAGCGAGACGGAACATTGCGACGAAGCGTCGTGCAGCGCGACGCCTGCATGGTGATAGCCATGTGGAGACAAGAAGGGCGGGAGGCACGTCGCTCCTCTTCTTGATTGACGGACGAGAGAGCGGTCGACGGTCGAAAAAGGTTTTTGGGGTCGCTCTCCTTTTTTCGGCTCTCACAGCTCTCGATGGCAGCGCTCCTTCTCCTGTCCTCCCTCGCCCGCGGGCGCTCTCGGCTTTTCTCGTCCTCGTCGACGGCAGCCAACGACCTGAGCCGCCTGCTCTCGAGCTCAGGAACAGGTATCGCGAGCGGGTCGCCGCCGCCGAGGGAGGAGCGCGCCAAGGGCGACGATGGAGGTTTCATCGCGTCGTTCTCGCCGAGAACGATGCTGACGAGGGCTTTCTCCACCTCCTCCTCTTCTTCCTCCTCCGCCTCGACCTCGACCCCGCCGCCGACGATGCTCGCCTCCACCCGCGCCCTCTCCATCTCTGGCCTCGATGACGACCAAATAAACATTTTCGACGCCGCGACGGACTGGAGCTGCCGCGAGATGGCGCCCTTCTCCGCGCAGTGGGACTCGGAAAAGACGTTTCCTCTGGAGACGGTCAAGCGCGCGGCCGAGATGGGCTTCTGCTCGCTGACGACTCCGCTCGAGTTCGGCGGCTCGGCCCTCTCGAGGCATGACGCTTCTCTGGTGTTTGAAGGTTTGAGTTACGGCGACATCCCCGTCGCGGCCTACTTGACCATTCACTCTATGGTTTCCGCGGTCGTGGCGAGGCACGGCACCGCCGAGCAAAAGGCGAAATGGCTCCCCAGGCTCGCCTCGGCCGAGGCGCTCTCGGCGTACGCGCTGACGGAGCCGTCGTCGGGGTCGGACGCGGCAGCGATGCGGACGAGCGCGAAGCTCGTCAGAGATCCAAAAGACGGCTCTGAGTGGTTTGAGATTTCCGGCGAGAAAAGTTTCATCAGCGGCGGCGGCGTCGCCGACCTCTACCTCGTGATGGCCAGAGTCGAAGTAAACGAGGGAGAATTCTCGTCTTCATCGAGCAGTAAAACATCGTCGATCACCGCGTTACTGGTGGAGAAGGGCACGAAAGGACTGTCCTTTGGCCCTCCGGAGAGGAAGATGGGGTGGAACGCGCAGCCGACGACGAGCGTTTCTCTGAATAAGGTCCGAGTGCGCGCCCGCGACTCCCTGCTGGGAGTTGAAAGCGGAAAGAGCTCCGGTGGGGGCTTCAAGGTCGCGATGCAGGCGCTGGACGGCGGGAGGGTCAACATCGGGGCCATCTCCGTCGGGGGTGAGTGGTAGCCTTTTTCACATGTTTTCGTGTTTTCTGGGGGGGGGGCTCTCTCAAGCTTGACGAAGAAACCTGTGAAACACCGCTGACTTTCTTTTTTTCTTCTTCTCTCTCCCCTTCAAATTTCCATCGCGTCCAAACCAAACGCAGGAGCGTCCCGTGCCGTCGACATCGCTCGAGAGTACTGCCGCCAGCGCACCGCCTTCGGCGGCACGCCCTTGACGAGATTCCAGGCGACCCAGTTTTCCCTGACAGACGCCGTGACAGACCTCTGCGCCGCTCGGGCGCTCGTGCGAGAGGCCGCGAGCGCGATCGACGACGGGCATCCGCTCGCGACCTTCCGCGCCGCAGCTGCCAAGCGCTTCGCGAGCGACGTCTCGAGCAGAGCGGCGGACGCGTCCCTGCAGCGGCTGGGAGGTTACGGCTTTCTGAGCGATTACGTGATCGAGAGGCTCGTGAGGGACCTTCGGGTGCACCAGATCGTTGAAGGGACGAACGAGATCCAGCGCGTGGTGATGTGGCGCGAGTTGGAGAGGATGGACGGGGTCCCCTCCGCGTGAAATGAAAGAACAGAGGAGGGAAGCGAGCGGAAAGAGACAGGGGGGTGAGAGAAAGAGAGAGAGAGAGAGAGAGAGAGAGAGAGAGAGAATGTATTTTTTCGTCACTTTTGTTGAAACTCCACAACTAGAACGCGCTGCTTCTTCGTCTCTTTATTCTGATGCTCGGAGAGAGCGAGAGAGCAAAGGAGAGAGAAAGAGAGTGAGTTTTGTAAAACCAGATGCCGAGCGGAAGAGAGAGACAGAGAGGAAGACTTTCTTTTTACCGTCGTCTGGGGAAAAAATGAAAAGGAAGAGAAAAAAGGAGGGGAAAACATATTTTCATCCGCGCTTCTTGGCCGAGAACAAGATAAACCTGTTGCTCCTCCAGCGCCTAAAGTCCACCAAGCCCGCGGACGAGCACATGCCACGCAGCTCGGCCTCTGTCCACCAGCGATAGGCCGACCTCGACGCCGCGGCCTCGAGCGGCCTCGCGAGGAGGTTGCGAAAGGCCCCCGCTGCTTTCTCGCCGACGACGCCCTCGAGCGGCGACGCGGCGTCCAAAAATGTCGACGCGACGAAGACGCCGCCCGGCTCCAAGACGCGCGCGACCTCGGCGACGGCGAGAGCCGGCGCGGGCCAGCAGTGAATCGCGGCCCCCGCGTGCACGGCGGGCAGCGATGCGTTGGCGAACGGCAGCCGCGCCGCGTCGAGCCTGAGAGGGAGGTACCTCGCGGGGTCGGCACCGTCGCTCCTCAGGCCCGCGGCCGCGGTCCGCAGCATCGCCTCGCTGTAGTCCGCCGCGACGACCCCCGAGAAGGCACCGGACTTCACAAACCTGCGCGCGAACAAGCCCGAGCCGCACGAGAGGTCGAGCAATACTTTTCCCGCCGCGACGGGCGCGATTCTCGCCATCGCGGCGTCGAACTCGTCGTCCGCCCCCGGGAACCCGGCCCAAGAGAAGCCGGCGCGCCAGCCGTTGTCGTAGGCCGCCGCGACGAGCGGGGAGCGGAAGATCTGGGTCCCGCTCCAGTACTTTTCGACGTCGTTCGGCAGAGAGGAAGAGGAAGAGGAAGAGGAAGAGGACGCAGAAAAAGAGGACGGGGACGAAGAAGCACCCTCCGAAGACAAAGCGTTTGTGGTGACGCCCGACGACGGGGTGAGGTCGAGGAAGTCGGCGTCGGCGTCAAAGGTCCTGCCGCAACTGGGGCAATTCGGCCGCGGGGCCGAGAGCAGCGAGTTGCGCCCTCCCGCGTGCGAGACTGAGAAGCGTGTGACGTGGCAGATGGGGCAGGCGAGGTCGAAAGTCGTGGAAGAGAAGGAGGAGGCGGTCGGGGTGGAAGGAGAGGAGGCGGTCGAGGTCACCGCCGAAGCAGCCACAGCGGCATTGCCCCTGAGGTTCGATGCCTCCAGCTTGGCTCCGACTCTAGCGGTCTCAGAGGCGGTGACGACTCTCCGCGTCGCGACAGAGAAAGAACGAGGGCATGCTGGAGACCTTGTCGGGGAAGGTGGCCGGACGGAAGCGGAGGGAGGCGCACGCGCGAGCATGTTGTTTCGAGAGTTGATGGAGAAAGAGTCGATGGCGTGGTCGAAAAGTAGACGGGAGAGAAAGAGAGAAAGAGAGAGACAGAGAGAAAGGAGGCTAAGGCGATGCATTATCTTCTTCTGTCTTCGAAGACAGAAGTAGTAGACCTTTAAAGCCTCGCCGTTCCTCCGAACAATCAAATCATCATCAGCAGCAGCAGCAGCAGCAGCAGCAGCATGAGCAACATGAGCGCTGTCCTCGCCTCCTCCTCCTCGTGCAGCAGGCTGATTGCCCAGCGAAGGCCTGCGACAGCAGCGGCAAGCTCTTCGGCGGCGCATGCAAACGTCCGCCGCAGCCGCAGCTCCTCCGCTTCGGCGCCTCTGCTCCCATCCCTTCCCTCCAGGCGATTCCGCCCATCGTCTCGCGGCAGCATCGCGGTCGCGACGTTCAACCCAGGTGCGAGAATCTATGGAAGCCGAGATTGGAAATTGAGACGAGAATGGAAACAATTCTTCCTTGATCAGCATAAAAACTCACCCTCGACCCTCTCCTCCTCCTCTCCTTTCTTTTTCTTCTTCCTGCTCCTGCTCCAGGCGGCGGCCCCGCCGGCCTCACCCCGGAGCTCAAGTCCGCCCTCGACGACTTCGTCACCAAGCACCGCGTCGTGGCGTTCATCAAGGGCACGAAGGACTTCCCTCAGTGCGGCTTCTCCAACACTGTGGTGCAGATCCTGTCGTCGGCCGGGGTCCCCTTTGAGACGGTCGACGTCTTGGCCGACGAGAGCCTGCGCATGAGCCTCAAGGAGTACTCGGTGAGGTGTTTTTTTTATGACACCTTCTACGCTGGCGGCAGCGAGAGGTTTCTTTGGGGGCGAAGAAAAAAGGTCAAAGTTTTTTTTTGTGAGTTTTGACACTCACCCCCTCTTTTCACTCTCGACTTGCTTTAAAAAAACTCTAAAAAACTCAAAAAGGCCTGGCCGACCTTCCCGCAGGTCTACATCTCTGGCAGCTTCTTCGGGGGCTGCGACATCATGATCGAGGCCTACCAGAACGGGGAGCTGGTCGAGGTGCTCGAGACGGCGCTGAGCGAGTAAAAGAGAGAAAGTTTTTCCCCTTATTTCTTTTCCCACCTCCCTCTCTCGCTCGAAGAGAGAGAGGATGGAAAACGGTCCCCCGCTCTTTTCTTTAGTTCATCGTTTGTGTTTATCTCTCTTCTTTGTCTAGCTTTCTGTAGCTTTTTCTTTTCGGTCGTTTTGATCGTTTTCATTTTTCATTCTCTCGAAATTTCATGACATGGAATGGCAATTCAACAGAGAGGCGTCCGGTCTTTGATTTTCTCTCCCTCCTTTCTCTTCCCTCGCTCTCCTTCCCTCTCTCCTCTCCCCGCCGAAAAAAACGGAACAAACAAACCGAATTTCATCCCCCCATCTCCTCGTCGGCGCCCGAGCTGTGTCCCTCGTCACCATTGCCGGCAGCAAACGCCTCGTTTAAGTCGTAAGGCTCATCGGCGACCTCCTCGCCCTCCTCGCCCTCGCCGCCCTTGACCCTGAGAGACGCCGCAAGCGCGTCGGCCGCGGCCGCTGCGACGCCGCCGCTCCCCCTCGTCGTCGCCGAGACCCTCTTGGCCTTCTTCTTGGCGGCGCGCGCGGCGTGCGGGTTGAACTGCCCCTCGGCGACGTAGAGGAGAGGGGTCTGCGCCGCGGAGGCCCTGGCGCGGGCGGCGGCGCCGGCGGCGGCGCGGGCCTCGAACGCGAGCTCCTCCTCGGCTTGCTCGTCGGCGCTGTCATCGTCTAGGTCGTCGCTCTCGCTCTCTTCGTCGTCGCTGCTGTCGCCACCACCTCGAGAGGAGCCTCCCCCGGAGGCGACAAAGAGCCCGCCGGCGAGCGAGCGCGAAGCCCCGGCGGGGGGCTCCTTGCCCTCGATCGCGCCCTCGTCCTCGGGAACGGCTCCCGCGGGAGCAGCGACGAAGAAGAGAGAGGAGGTCGCAGCAGGGGCAGAGGCGCCGCTGCCGCCGCCCGGAGCCAGCGCCGAGGCCTCGACAGCCGCCGCGGCCGAGCCCGCAAGAGCCCTATCGTCGGCCTCCGCATAGAGCTTCTCAAAGTCGAACTCCGGGGCCGGGGCGGCGACGACCGCGGCCGTGTCGTCAGCGGCGGCGGCGTCGCGGAGGGCGGCCTTCCTCTTCGTCCCGGAGACGACACCAGCGCCGGCAGCGGCGGCGGTCGCCGTGTTCGCATTCGCCGACTTCTCTTCCGTCCTCATCGCGGCCTCCGCGGCGGCGACGGCCGAGCTCGTCGTCGGCGGCAGGGTGTAGTACCTCACCTTCCCGGCGGCCCAGTCCGCGACGAGGAGCTTCGCCGCGGCGTCGAGGTCCGGGTTGCCGCCCTTGAGCAGCTTGCCGCGCGCGCGGGCGAGCGCGGAGAGGAAGGCGTCGGCGGCGACGGCGGAGGTCGTCGCGGCGTCGGCGGCGGCGTTCACCTCAACCCCGACGGCGGAAAGCGGCAGCCGGTAGTGCGCCGCCAGCGCCCGCGGCGGGCACCGCGAGAGCGCGACGGCCGCGACCGCCCGCGCGTCGACGGGGGCTCCCCCACCGCCGCCGCGGCCGAGGCTCTCGACCTTGACGCAGCCGCGCAGCGCGAGGTCCGCCGCGGACGCCGCCGAGTCCGAGGAGGGGAGCGACAGCACGACACCGGGCGAGTCGATCAGGGTCAGCCTCGCGTCGAGCTGCACGCTCTGCGCCCGCCGCGTCACGCCCGGCGCGTTGCCCACGGTGGCGACGCGCGACCGCTTGAGCGAGTTGATCACCGAGGACTTGCCGACGTTCGGCAGCCCGACGACGCCGACCGTCGCGGCGCCGGCCGCGGCGCCGCTGCCGCCGCTGCGCTCGCGGGCGACGGCGCGCAGCAGGCGGAGGAGCGCGTCGGCGCCCACCACGGTCGACGAGCCCAGCAGCGGCCGGCCGTCGGCCTCCTCCAGGCCCTTGTTCTTCGTCGACAGCGCCCTCGAGGCGTCGCGGGCCGCGGTGCGCTCGGACCAGCCGCGCGCGACGCGCTTGCCCGTCGCGCTGACCGTGGTCGCCGGGCCCAGACCGCTGCCGCTGCTGGCGCCGCCGCCCCTGCTGCGCCCGCCCCCGAACGCCGCCTCCCCTCCCTTCGCCGTCACGGCCTTGAAGGCGACGGCGGGCGCGTCTCTGCGCAGGTGCTTGAGCCAGGCCGCGGCGGCCGCGGCGGGCACGAGGTCGACCTTGTTCAGCAGGAAGACGAGCGCCTTGGGCGCGCCGCCCGCCGCGCCGGCCGAGCGGAGCACGGCGCGCTCGAGCGCCGGGCAGCGGCAGGACGCCGGGTCGCGCGCGTCGAGGACCTGGAGGACGATGTCGGAGTCGGCGATGACCTTGGCGAGCTCGGAGCCGAAGGCGCGGCGGGAGCCGTCGCCGGCCTTCGAGGAGGAGCCGGGGGAGGGCGAGGCGGGGGCCAGGGCATCGGTGCCGTCCTCGCCGTCGCTTCCCCCTTCTTCCTCTTTAAGCTTGGCCTCGCGGGCCCTGGCGCGGGCCTCCTTTCTCGCGGCCTCCACCTCCAGAGCCCTCTGCTTGTGGAACGCGATCTCCTTGTTGAGCTCCTCCTTGAGTGGCCAGGCCGCCGGGATGCCTGCGTCGCGCTGCTTCTTCTTGAGGCGCGAGCGGCCCGTCACGGCGTCCTTTTTGGCTTGCTTGGCCTGCTTCTTGTGGTGCTCCTTCACTTTTTTGAGGACCTTGAACTTTTGCTTGAGCGTCGTCCTGTCGGGTTTTTTTGTTTTCATTTCAGGGGATGGTGATACGGAGAGTATTGATCGGTGAGCGCGAAAAGACAGGGGAACGGGATGCGAGAGGAGGAGGAGAAAGCACAAGAAAAGATAAGAGAGAGAGGGAGAGAGAGGAAAAGAGGTCGAAGAAGAACGAAGCGCGTCGGCGGCCCCTTGAACGGAGAGAGAAATGTCCATGTTTTTCCTTCAGCCGCCGGTCTCGTTTCCTCGCGCGAGAGGGCGTTTCGAGAGCGAATTTGCATTTTTATGGAAAGTAACGAATATGTTCTAAACTCCAAGCTTTATATAAGAGCAAATACGACCACAGCGGAGAGCACGCGGCCGCGATGGCATATGGGGCGCTGCCCCATCTAGCCGCCGGCGCTTCAATGCCTGTTCCAACGTCGGGCAAAAGGTTCGTTGCCCTTTGCGATGCTCTTCCTGCCTCCATGTCTCTCCTGCGCGCGTTTCAGCAGCGATAAGAGACGGCTAAGACTCACCGCTTGGACTTGCTCCCCTTCGATTTCTTCGGCATCGCGTCGTCTCCTTTGTTTTGTTCAAAAGAGAAAGGAGAGTTTCACGTATAGGGGGGAAAAGTGAAAAAAAAACTTTTCTTCTCGACTCACTCTCTCGGCTAGCTTTTCTTCGATTTCGCGCCCCTTCTTTCCGCTCTCGGCTCTCTCGCGATGGGCCGCTCCCTGCGCCGCGCCAAGCGCTACCGCACCAAGGTCCGCGTGGGCGTAGAGAAGAAGCACAAAAACGTCAAGGCGCCGGCGCCGCTCGAGCTGACGCTCGAGGCGGGAGCGGCAGCATTGGCCGTCAAACTTCCCAAACTCGTCTCGGTTTCCTCTGCTGCGGCGGCTGGGGGAGAGGACGGACCTCCAACGACGTCGTGGAACCCGGCCCGCCCGCTGACCAAGAACTACGCCGCCGTGGGGGTCGCCGCGGACGCGAACGCGCGGTACGGGAGGAACCGGAGACCGAGCGTCTTGGACGTGAAAGCAAACGACGAGGGAGAGGAAGAGGGCAACGGCTCTGACGGCGACGGAGGCGGCAACTCGACCGACGACGACCTCCGGGCCGTCTCTGGCCTCCCGAGGAAGCACTCTGCTCGCGCTCCGCCACCCAAACTCACCTCCACGCAAGAAAGGGTTATCTCGGCTTTGAGAGAGGCGCACGGGCCGAACAACGTCGAAGCGATGGTCAAGGACATCAAGTTGAATAGGATGCTCCTTCCGGCTTCAAAGTTAAAAAAGATGATCGAGGCAGACGACTTCTGGGGGAGGCGGCCCGGCAAGCCGTCTCTGGATCAAGTCGGGGTCGAGGGGAAGGGCAGGGGGAGGTGCGGGTTCAGGATGCCTCGGAAGAGCTTGTAAGATTATTCAAATGGAATGGAGTTTCTGCTTTCTGTTAGGTGTTTCATCTTGTTTTTTTTTCCTTTCAATTTTTCATTTTGTTTTTTCAAATACCTTTCCTCTCTCCCTCCTCCTCGCTCTCCCCTCTCGAACCCGTCCTCTCTGCGCACATAGATCACGTCGCCACCCTGCTCGTATTCCGCAGCCCGGCCCCGATGCACGACGCGAAGACCGTCCTCGACCTCGGCTCGGGCCGCAGCGCGAACTCGATCCCCAGGATGTCCCGCAGCGCCCGCAGCGTCGCGGCCGCGTGCGGCGTCAGCGGGCCGAGCCGCACCTGCGACGCCGACGCGTCGGAGCAGGCCGCGAGCAGAAGCAGCAGCCCCTGGTGCCCGGCGCTGCAGACGCCGCCACGGTCGACCTCGTCGAGCAGGGCCTGCGCTGCGAGGCTGCCGACCTCCTCGGGGCTCAGCGGCGGGGGAGGGCGAGGGGACGAAGAGGCAGCAGCAGCAGCGACCGCGGGGTTCCTCGCGCTGCCCGACGTTGTCGCCGAAGTTTTCAGATCTCCGCCGCTCTCCCGGGAGGAACACGCCTCGGCGCCCAGCAGGCACCCGCTCGTCGTCTCCGCCACCAGCGTCAGGCCGTACCCGGGGGACAGCCCCCCCGTGGCCTGACCGGGAGCGTGGTCCGTGAAGACGAAGACGTCGGCCAGAAGTGCGTTCAGGACGCCCCGGGCGCCGTCGACGGCCCTCGCGGCCGCCGCGGGCGCGACGCGCGCGGCAAAGGCCACGCCCCTGACCCTCCGCACCGCGCCCTCGTCGAGGAGCGTGAGCGGAGGCAGGCAGCGCACGCAGGGCACGTCGAGGACGACCTCTCCGCCGCCGAGCGGGGGCACGCCGCGGCGGACGAGGCGCAGGGCGAGGTCCCCCGCGGCGACAGTGCCGCCGCCGAGGGCCGCCGCGGCGGCGTCGGCGGCGGCCGCGGCGAAGTTGGCGTCGCCCGGCGACGCGGCCTTCTGGACCCCGACCCCGAGGCACCGCCGCACCAGAGGCAGCCCCACCGTCCTCCACGCGTCGGCGGAGCCGTCGAGCCCGCCGCAGGTGACGCCGCGCAGCGTCGCGCGCAGCGGCTTGCGGCCGAAGAGGCCCAGCAGCAGCAGCGCCTCGACAAAGTAGCCGACCCCGCGAGAGGCCGGGCACTCGTGCTCGACGGCGCCGCCGACCAGCACGCCCGGCCGGTACCGCAGCGTCGTGCCCGTCTCGTTGATCTCGACCGCGGCGCCGCGCGAGACCTTCTCGAGGAGGCGCAGCAGCGAGGCCTCGTGCTCGCGCAGGCCGGGGGCGACGGCGTCGTCCTCGCGGATGCCGTCGATGCGGACGGGGCGCCCGGAGATCGTCGCGAGGACGAGCCTGGCGCGGAAGGACTCCGCGCCTCGGAGGCGGGTGATCGTCATGCGGGAACGCCTGGGGCTGTTCGACAGGTGGCAGGGAGCGAGGAGGCAGGGCTGGGGACGGGAACGGGCAAGGCGGCCAGATGGCGGCGGCTAGTGCCGGCGTCGACTCTTCAAGTCTCTGCTCTTTCTATCCCTCTCTGAGTCGTGCTGCAGCTGCTATTCTTCGGCAGAAAGCGGAAGGACGATGAGATTCAGGCCCTCAGAGCGCTGCGGACGAGGATTCCTCCGCGTAGAGCTTCTACAAAGGGGGAAGAGACGCGGGACGCTCGGAGGGAGCGATTGAAACAAAAAAGTGAAAGGAAAAGCATCGAAATGCTTTGAAGTTCAGAACAGGAGTTCTCCGAAGGGCGCTGTCGGAAAATCAAAAAAAAACTCCGACCGTCGACGACGTCGAATCGAGGCTCGACGTTCGACTCTCAAAAAAAGAAGCAATGACGACTCGCAGCGGCGCCAGAGCGGCCGCCGCCATCCCTCCGCTCCCTCTCCCTCCCAGACGATCAGATAACACTTTCCTAGATGCATCGCCCCTGATAGAGTCGATCGCCGCCGTGGCCCCGCTGCCCGACGCAGGCTCGAAGAGACAAAGAGCGGGAGCGATTGACGTCCGCGGCGATGGCGGCGATTGCGATAACAGCAGCCGCGGCGTGGTCGCCGGGGCCTGGCTCAGCGCCGACAACTCCCATGGCATCGCGTGGGAGGTCGAGCCAGAGGTAGAATGCGAGGCGTTTGCTTTCTCTTCGCGGGGGATGGGGGGAAGAGAGAGGCAGAGGGAAAGAGAAATAGAAGCCCTCGACTTGATGGTGAAAAACCGTTCGCGGCGGCGACGCTCACTTCTTCTCCCTCCTCTCCTCTTTCCCGAACCTCTTCCTTCCTCCCCTCTCTTCTCCAGGACCCCTGCACCCTCCGCCTCTCCGCGTTCGACCTTTCCAGCTCGCGCGGCACCTCCCAGAGCGCCTCGAGGGCGGCGACCCCCGTCAACCTGGGCGCGCCGCTCAGCGCCTCGGCCGTCGCCGTCGGCCCCGCAGCCGCTGCTTCTCTTTCCTCTCCGGACCCGGCTTCCTCCTTTTCAGCGCACGTCTTCGCCGCGACCTCCGACGGCAGGCTCCACCGCGTCACCGTCACCGCTGGCGCAGGAGGCGGAGAGGGAGCCCTCGCGCTGTCCCCGACGGCGACCGTCGACCTCTCCGCGGAGTTTGCCCGGGCTGGAAGGCCCGTCGCCGCTGTGCTCGTCGCGCCGCCTCCCTCCTCCTCTCTCGCGGCCTCGGCCGCCGGCTTGTCGCCCGTCCTCGCCGTCGGGGGATCGCTCGGGGGGGTCGTCGCCGTCCCCGTCGCGGCCCTCGGGAGGGGCGGCGGCGGCGGCGGGAGCGGCAGCGCGGCGATCGCGGCGGCGGCTGTCGCGGCGGCCACGATGGAGCTCCTCCCCATCGACCCGCCCTCTTCCTCCTCGGCTGCCGCCGGCGGCGGCGGGCTCCTCTCTTCCGTCTTCGGCGTCGTCGCCGGCGGGGGCGGAGGACCCTCTCCCGCCAGGACCGCGGCCGCGCCTGTCGCGGGGATGACGGCGCTGCGGCTCGGAGGAGGTGGAGGAGGAGGGGCGGCGCCTCCTCCTGCTCCTCCGCCGTCGTCCTCGTGGCGCGGCCTGACGACGCCGAGAGGAGCCGCGGCCGCGGCCACCGCGGCGGCGGCGAAGGTCTCCTCCCCTCCGACGACCGCCCTCGCCGTGCTGCACGCCGACGGAGCGCTGCGCCTCTGGGACCCGTTCGCCGGCGGGAAGCTGCTCCTCTCGGCGCGGCTGTTCCCTCCCCCTTCGCCCTCGGCCTCGCCCTCCCTCCGACCGAGGGGGGCCTGCCTGTCGGCCGCCGGGGGGGGAGGAGGCGGCGGGGGCGGGGCGGCGTCCTCTCCTCCTCTGCTCGCCGTGGGAGTCGATGAAGGGGGAGGTCAGGGGGAGGTGCGCTTCTACTCCGTCGGCGCCGCCGCCTCCTCGGCAGCGGAGGGCGGCGGCGCGTTTGGCCTGGGCGTCTCGCAGCTGCCGCCGTCGCCGCCCCGCCGCGGCGGCGGCGCTTCTTCGCCTCTCGCTTTCGCCGCGGTCGCGCTCTCCCCGGCACATGAGGGGGCCTGGGCCCTCTCTCCCTCCGGGGGCCTCCGCCTCGTGTCCCCCTCCTGGTCTCTGAGCGGCCGCGAGGTCGTCCCGGCGGTGGAGAGGGAGGCGGAGGAGGAGGAGGAGGAGGGCGCCGACGAGGTCGCGGACGGTCTCTGGGCGTCGCTGCTCTCGGCGCTCTTGGTCTCGCCCTCCGCCGCCGCGGCGTCGGCCTGCGAGGCCGCCGCGGCGGAGCTGACGGGCGCGGCCACGCTTTCGCGCCCGGCCTTGGCCGCCTCGCTCGCCTCGCTGGGGATGCGCGACGCCGCCGCCGCGGTCGCCGCCGCCGCCTCTCTCGCCGACGTCCGCGCCGCCGTCGCGCGAGCCCTGCGCGCCGCGGCCTCGGCCTCGGCGCCCCCGGCCCCGCTCTCCGCCGCGGCGAGGCTGGGCAGGGCGCACTCGAGGGCCTGGCACCGGCTGCACCGGCCCGTCGCCTTCGCGAGCTGCTCGAGCCCGCCGGCTCCGGGCCCCTCGCCCAGCCCGCCGCAGCCACCGCCGCCGCCGCTGCTCGTCCGTGCTTCGGGGCCGCTGCTGACCCGGCCACGGCCCGCCAGCGGCGCCGAGGCGCTCCGCTTCGCCGCCGCGGGGAGCGGCAGCGGAGGGAACCCCTGGGCGGCGGCGGCGGCGGCCGTGCGCTCGGCGCTGGGAGCGAGGCTCCTCGCCGCCTCCGCCGCGGCGCTGCAGGCGGCGCCGTTCGGCGCCGCTGCGGCGGCGAGGCTCGCGCCGGCGCTCGCGCGCGCCCTGGCCGCGGGGCCCCAGAAGGGAGGGGCAGCGAGCTCCTCGTCCGCTTCGTACGCTCGCGCGCTCTCTCGCTGGAGGCGCAGGCGCTCCCTGGCTCTGCTCGCGCTGCAGGAGCTGAGCAGCAGCAGCAGTGGTGACGGAGACGGCGGCGGGGGCTGGGCGACTGCGGAGTCTTCGCTGGCGGCCTTTTTCGCGGCGCTGCTCCGTCCGACGGCAGCAGCAGCGGCGACGGGAGACGGAGAGGGACAAGGGGGCGCGCCCCCTTCCTCCCCCTCGCCGACCTCTCCGCTCGCCGTCTCCTCGGCCGTCGCGGCGGCCTGCGCCCTGCGCGACCGCGCGCTCGAGCTGCTCGTCGTCGCGGCTGTCTGCCCGAGCTGCTGCCCGCGCGGGCTGGCGTGCGGCGCGGGCGCGGCCTCGGCGGCCCTCGCGGCCGCGGCGCGGGGCGGCGAGCTCGCGCGGTGGCTGCTACGCGAGCCGCTGCGGGTCTCGCCCCGCCCCTCCGCCTCTCCTTCGGGCTTCGGCCTCTCTGGTGCCACGGCAGCGGAAGCGTCGGCGGCTCTTCCGGTGGGAAGCGGAGGGGGAGGGGGCGCGGCGGCCGCGGGGCTCCTGCGGCTCGAGCCCGCCGCGCTGCTCCAGGGAGGAGGCCGCGGCGGAGGCGACGCCGGCAGGCCGACCTCTGTCGCCGCCGCCGCCGCGCTCGCCGCGGTCGCCGGCGACGAGCTCCCGCTCGCCGCGGCGCTCCCGGGCCCCTTTGCCTCCCCGCCCGCGACCTGGGCGCTGGCGCTCGCCCTGGGACCCGACCTGCGAGGCGACCCCGCGGCGGGCTCGGGGCTCGAGCGCGTCGCGCCCTCGGCCGACGCCGCGGCCCTCTCCGCCGCGCTGGCCGTCGCCGCGGCCTCGGCGCCCGCCGCCGCCCTCGCGGGTGCCCTCTCCCGCGCGGGAGAGGCCGCCAGGGGCTCCCCGGCGGGGAGGCTGCTGGCTGGGTGCGCGGCGCTGGGCTCGCTCGGGGCCTGCAGGCGGCGAGCGCGGGAGGGCCCGCCGCTCGCGCCGTCGGCGGCCGACGAGGCCGGGGAGGAGGCGGCCGCGGCGGCAGTGGTCTTTGCCGCCGCGGCGTCGCTCCAGGGGGGAGGAGGCTCCGCAGGCGACATCGACGCAGCTCTCACCTCTGACCCGGCACTCTCCGCGGCCCTCGGGGCGCTGCTCGGGGGAGGCGGGGGCGTTGGCGGCGGCGGGGGGGGCGGGGAGCTCCGCCTCCTCCGGGCCGCCGCCGCCGCCACCCGGCGCGCCGGCGCCGCCTCGGCCGCGAGGGCGTTCGCCGAGGCCGCGGTCCGCGCCGTCGACTCCGCCTTCGACGCCGAAAACGGTTCCTCTTCAAACGCCCTCGAGGCAGAGGCCGCGAGAAGCGCCGCCGAGGCGGGTTTGTGGCGCGACCTCTTCGAGGCGTCGCTGCTCGACGTCGGAGGCGCCGGCGGCGCCGTCGACGACGCGTACGTTGCGTTGCTCTCGTCGCCGGCGCCGCTCGCGCTCGCCGAGGGGATCCCGAGGCTTGTGTCCGCCGCGGCCGCGAGAGGGGCTGCGGGCTCCAGGGAGCTCGTGAGGCTGCCGTTCGCCGGCGTGGCGACGACGCTCGGCAGGGGCGGAGGAGGGGGGGGGGGAGCGGGCGG
>Ga0210003_1001385_pt1 | contig 21447 bp, 28 predicted proteins | sample LantaG_FD_182804 | JGI IMG/M metagenome (GOLD analysis project Ga0210003, IMG submission 182804) | Deep subsurface microbial communities from Baltic Sea to uncover new lineages of life (NeLLi) - Landsort_02402 metaG (SPAdes) (version 2) | ecosystem: Environmental > Aquatic > Marine > Oceanic >... | reverse complement strand
AGTATTCGACGAGGTACAGGGAGGCAGTGGAGGAGGTAGCTGGAACAGAGTCGGGGAAGTGGCGTTTACAGTCGAGAGATTCGAAGCAGGGTTCGGCGGGTCTTTTGGAGTCGTTTCCTTTTGGTGTGGGTGCGGTTGGGGTGAAAGAAGACGGGAGGGCTTTGACGCCTGGGGAATACCTGACAGAGAGGGAGGGGTGGCTTCAGGAGCAGGTGAGAGAGGTTTACCAGGAGAGGTTGGAGTTTGGGATAGCGAGAGAGCAGGCGAGGAAGGACTTGTCGTTGTCGAATTACACGGTGGCAGTATGGAAGATTGACGGAAATAATTTGTTGAAATTTTTGGGCCAGAGGTTGGCGTCAGATGCTCAGGAAGAGATTCGGGAGTATGCGAAGGCGATTTATGAGATCGTGAAGGTTTGGTTGCCGGTGGTATCGGAGGCTTTTGAGGATTACGTTTTGAGCGGGGTGAAGATTTCGGGTCCGGAGTTGAAGGCATTGAGGAGTGTTTTTGGGGGCTTTCTTTTCGACGACGCATCTTTTTTGGGAGCGAAGGCAGGGATTGAAAACAAGTTGAAAAAGGCGGGAGCATCGAAGCGGGAGATTCGAAACTTTTTGAAGGTGCTTGGTTTGGTTGGAGAGAGAGGGGGTGAGGGATGAGCGATCCGAGATTGTTGAACATTGAGTATCGAACGCGTCCGAGCGAGGCGCAGATGAAGGCGAAGGAAAGGGGAGAGTTGAAGGAGGGATCGTTTGTGTTACGGGTAACTCCGGGGATGTTGAGGTGGTTATTTACGGAGAGCGATGTTCGCGGGTGCAGGATTTCGGATATTTTGGGTGATTGTGTGGTGGGGTGGATGAATCGGATTGCGGGTATGATTAAGGCGGGGAAGGCCTTTGAGAAGCCGACTGAGAGGCATGAGAAGGGGAAAGGTGTTCGGGTAAGGCTTTTGCTTGGGATTGAGGTTTTGATGAGGGTGAGGCGCTTGGGCTTTGAGGACAGGGACGAGGTTGAATCATTCTTTTTGTTTTGCTTGGAAAAGGAGATGGAAGAGGAGCGGATCGTTTCGAGTATCAGGGGACGTAGAGAGGAGGAAGACGAGGACGAGGACGAGGAGCTTGGGGTTTTGGATTGGGTGACGAGATGAAAGAGAATTACCTGAAGAATTTGAGGGAGAGAAAAGAGCTCAAGCAAAAAGAGGTGTGTGAGGCTTTGGGGATTTCGGTTTCGTATTTATCGAGTTTGGAGAGTGGACATAGGAGTTTACCGCTTGAGCGGCTCGAGGAGTTTGCTGTTTTCTATGGGGTTGATATTCTTGAGTTATGGGTGAAGGGTGGGAGTGTTGGGGGGAATTTGCTGAGAGGGGTTTTGAGGGAGTTGAGTTTGAAGAAAAAGAGCGAAAGAAAGGGAGTTGAAGGGAAATGAAAAAAGAGACAAAAGAGAAGAAAGTCCTGGAGTGTCCGGATTGTGGGTCAGGTCGTCCAAAGATTAAATATGGAGAAAATATTTTTTGTTGGAGGTGTGGAAGGAAACTGAAAGAGGAGAAGAAAGATGATTGAGGTACGGATAAAAGGAAGCATGAGCCCCGATGAAAGGCTTGAATGCTTGGAGGCGATTGAGGATTTCTCGATCTCGTACAAAGAGCGCAAAGGCCAATGGAACGGGGCGGCTTACATCTATCCAGAGATTGACATTTTTGTTTATAGGACCATGACGGGGATCGTTGTGGCGCAACGACTTGAGAAGAAGAAAAAGTGTGAAGAGAAGTGTGAAGTTGGGCAAGCCGGGGAGGATGCGGCTCACTCAATTCTTTGCCAGTTGGATCATCCTGGATATGAGCTGAAAGGCAGATGAGAAACAAAGAAGACGATCGTTGTGAGTGTGTGAAAAGACAGTGGACACCGGAAGAATGGGAAAAAGCCATTGTTCATTTTGGAGTAGACAGAGAGAGAGTGGATCGTTGCGTTCTGTTGGAGTGGGGCAAGGTGTACAGTCATCGTCCGAATTGCCCGAAGTTTGAAGAGAAAAAGTTTCAATTGAGAATGTTTTAAGTGTGCTGGAGAACAGGCTTGAGAAATCCCCATAACAACGGAGAAAAGAAGATGATCAGCAAGCAAGAAGCGCCTCTTGTTCTGGTTTTGCTTTTGGTATCCTTGGTGTTCGCGTTGGCGAGCATCAGGGCTCACTTGGGGGTTTTTCAGCTTCCACATTTCAGGGATTACTTGTGGCCCATTTTGTGGGTGGCGTATTGGTTGTTTCAGATCACTCGATGGTGGTAGGTGTTTGTTCGAACACAACAAAAAAAGAAAGGAAGAAAAGCGATGAAAGCGACGGAAAGACAAGCGAATCCAAAGAGAGAAGGCGAGGGTGTAGACGTTTCCACGCATACGCAAAAGGACGTTCATGCGGTATTCTGCGAAGCCTCGATCAAAGAGAGGATCTGCAAAGACCTCGAGGCAAGGATTGAGGAGGGCAAGAAAGAGTATGGCGAGAGGCTCACAACAAACAACAACAGGGATTGCATTCAGGACGCATACCAGGAGGCTTTAGACCTCCTCCACTACCTCACCCAGGCCCTCCTTGAGGGGAAGATCAGTGGGAACGATTACGCTTGGTTGTTTCCAACGGCTTTTCGCTCTGCGAGGTTTCTCAGAATTCGACTGGATCAGGTGTTGGAAGATGTATGAAGAATTGTTGATTGTGTTTGTTCTTTGCGTGGCTATTCCAATTGGAGGCGGGTTGATTTTTTGCGCCTTTGAGTCGAGGGGGTAACAGATGAAGACGGTGAAAGATAAAGCGTTTTTGGTTTTTCTTTTTTCAGTTTTCCTTTTCATGGGGTGGGGAGTGAGCACGATTGTAGTTTTCGCCATCGAGCTTTTATCAAAACTTCTTCGAGGAACCCCATAAACCCACCTCTCAACGTTCACCCCCTCAAATCCAGACAAACCCCCTCAATCTTTACCAGGACCTCTCTGAGACTCTTCAGCGCTTCTTCTGTAAGCGATCCTTGGGATATAGATCCCGAGTGAGCTTGTATCTCTTGCCTGAGCAGCTGAAGGAATTTTTTGGGATTGACCTTCACGTCTACTTCTCCGGCAAAGGCGATCGAGAAATTGCCGACTTGTTTTTTGGGGATAAATTCCCCTATGATCCCGGAAGTCCAGAAGAGAAGAGTTTCGTTGGAGATCCTCCATTCTTTTCCGGAGAGTTTGACTTCTTTGTTTTTTTTGATGAGACCGAACATTGGCGCTCCTGAAGAAAGAGAAAAAGAGAAAGGAAGAAGAGAAAATGAAAGAGCATTTTTTGGGGAAAAGCAAGGTCGGGGAAGATGAGATTTTGTTGGTGAAGAGCTGTTGGGATTATGAGATTTACAGGGGGGATAGTCTTCGTGTTTTGCGGACGTTTGGAGACAGCACGTTTGATTCAACAGTGCTTGATCCACCTTCGGGGATCGCCTTTATGGGGAAAGATTGGGACAAAGATAAGGGCGGATATGAGGGGTGGGTAGCGTGGTTGAAAGAGATCTTGATCGAACTGAAAAGAGTGTTGAAACCAGGGGCGCATGGTTTGGTTTGGGCTTTGCCTCGGACGAGTCATTGGACGGGCAGAGCCATTGAGGAGAGCGGGTTTGAGATCAGGGATAAAATTTTCCATGCTTTTTCGACGGGGTTCCCGAAGAGCCACAACATTTCCAAGGGGATAGATAGGGTGCTTGGTGCGAAGAGAAAGGTGGTTGGCTTTGGCTCTTCTGGAAGAAATAGAAATGTGTTGAATGCTTCGGATTATCCGGATTCTTTTGGAGGAACGTTTTCGATTACTTCCTCCAAAAGCAAAGAGGCCAAGGAGTGGGATGGTTGGGGGACTGCGCTGAAACCAAGTTTAGAGGAATGGTTTTTGATCCGAAAAATACCAGAAGAGAAAAACATTGCCCTCAATGTGATGAAATATGGAACAGGTGGTTTAAACATCGATGGTAGTAGGGTGAGCCATCAAGAAGAGTGCAAGAGCATGAAGGCTCAGTCGGAGGAGGCTTTGCACAATCCAAAGCTGCAACAGGGGGGGAGGCATGAGGATGTTTTGGAGTTGAAGCCGGAAGGCCGTTGGCCTGCTCACTTTGTGATGAGTCATTCTCCGGAGTGTCGGAAGGTTGGAGAAAGAAAAGTGAAGGGTTCGAGTTCAGAGCCAAAGGATTATGTCCCAAACAACAAAAATCAAGTTTATGGGAACGGGATGGGAGGCGGAAACCGTTCCGGCTTTGCAGATGCAGAAGGCCTTGAAACCATCGACTCTTGGGAGTGTGTGGATGGGTGTCCTGTTCTTTTGATGGATCAACAAAGTGGTGAGAGTGTTTCTGTCAAAAACAAAGATTCAGATAACAGGAAAAACAAAGGGGATTCAATGTTCTTGGATGGCGTACGCCGTCCTGATATGAATTATCAGGACAAAGGAACGGCCTCAAGGTTTTTCAAGCAATTTGAAGTAAAAGAAGAAGACTTCCCCCCCTTTGTTTATTGCGCAAAGCCTTCAACCTCCGAGAAAGAAAGAGGCTTGAAGGGGGAAACAAAAACCGTTGACGATGGAAGAAACAAGCCAATCGACAACGCCTATCAACGCGGCAAAACCGAAAGATTAAACACCCATCCAACTGTAAAGCCGATCGCTCTCATGGCGTACTTCTGCAAGCTGATCACCCCTCCAGGAGGAAGAGTTATCGATCCATTCTCAGGATCATTTACAACGGGTGTTGGGGCAATCATGGAGGGGTTTCGGTTTACCGGAATCGATCTCTCTGAAGAGTACACAAGCATCGGAGAAGAGAGACTTTCAAGAGCAATTACTGATCGTCGTTCGATCAACTCAGCAAAACAGGGAGCGACAACGAAAGAAAAAGAAAAGGCAAGCAAGAAAGGTTTTGGAAAATTCAAGAAACTCAAAAGAAAGTAAGGAGTTAAAGAAGAATGGAACTGAATAAAATCATCAATGAAAGCAATCAAGTTGTGCCAATCGAGTCGATCTACTCTCACCCAAAAAACCAACGGAGAGGGGATCTTGGATCCATCGTAGAATCCATGAGAATCAACGGATTTTATGGATCTTTGGTGGTACAGAGATCGACAAACTATATCATTGCAGGAAATCACAGATGGAGAGCAGCCTTTGAACTCGGGTTCACCGAAGTTCCAGTTTGCTTTGTGGACGTTGACGACGAGAGAGCCTTGAGGATGCTTCTTGCGGACAACAGAACTTCGGACATCGCGGGTTATGACGAGAGAGGGCTTGCTGATCTTTTGCTTGAACTTTCTCACTCTTCTCAATCTTTCGAGGGGACGGGATACACGCAGGAAGATTATGAGGATCTTCTGGAGTTCCTTGGTGGTACAGAAGAGATCCCAGAAATGAAGATCGAGGAAATGGAAGAGGAAGCGATTGAGCCTCCGAAGAAAGAGAAAGAGCTTACCAAAAAACAAAAGATTCTCAATGAGATCTCAAAAGCGATTGATGCGCTTGATAATCCAGAGTTCTCGGAGTATTCCTTGGTTGTGTGCATCCCAAAAGAAGACGCCTCAGAAGAAGCCAGAGACAAGCTCTGCAATGCGCTCCTGGATGTTGGAGAAGGTGGAGAGCTGGAGAGTCCCTCTCTTTGGGTTTACGGGCTCTCTTTGCCCCTCTCAGGAGAGAGCCCTGATGATTTTGAGTCCACTGAACCAGAAAGCGCAGAGGAAGAGGATGGTTCTTTGCAGGTCGATTGATTTTGGAGTATGTTCTTTTTTATCTGAAACCTATGTAAATAAAGGAGTTTAAGAATATGAGCGTCGGAGCAAGCACAATGTATTTGGCATGGGGAGCAAACATTGCTCTCCCCACAATCGGTGATCAGGAAAAAGCAGAGAGGCGTTCAGAGGGAGCGAAAGTCGTTACGACATCCTACGTGAACGGCCCTGGTTTCCGTGTAGACGAAACGAACATGGTTTCTTTTGGGGTCTTTGTGACAGTAAAAGACGTTGCAGCACATCTGCTTTTTAAGGTCGAGCACTCTTATGATGGGGTAAATTGGGCTCCCCAAAGTGCAGGCCTGGCGCTTGCGGCTGTAGGAGTCGCGCCGGATCAAGAGGCACAGTCCGAGATCCTTCCATTCGTGAAAAAGTGGTTGATCCCAACACTTGCAGCTGATCAACAAATCTTTTTCAATTACGAGCAAAGAGCCGGATTTACGAGGATCGCTGTAAAGTGTGACGCCGGAGTCCCCGAAATCTTCATTCAGGCCGGAGTGTAAAAGGCTATGACCAGAAACGCCTCCCCTGATCCGATCCAGGCCGTGGCTCTTCCAAGGGAAGTGATTGAGGTTGCAGATGAAATCTTTAATCTCGTCCTTCTTCACGAGAGAAACGAGGTTGGAAATCTCCAACAAGTCAAAGATGGTTCAACGGGAATTTTCTTCAACCTTGGGCCGCTTGTCGTGGTTGATGATAATGGAAACGTCGTAATCTCGGGAGGTTCATAATGGGATTCCATAGAGATCTTGAAGGGCTCGATCTTCATAGCCCCTCTTACCTGAAGGTCAAAAATGAAACTGGAACTACCCTGACAAAGGGGAAAGTTGTTCGCTTTGATGGCCTTGATGCAGATGGTTTAATCAAAGCCGTTGTTGTTTCATCTGCCATCGATCGCGTTATCGGTGTGGTTTCCGAAGATATATCAAACACATATTCTGGGAAGATTGCGGCTCAAGCAAGGCTCAACGGCGTCGATACCTCCGCATTTTCAGAGAACGATCTTGCTTACAGCGATCTTTCAGGAAATTTCACCGCCACGGACACGGGCCTCCTTGTTGGGATCGTGTTGAAGGTTGGATTGCTTGATGGCTCAATCTTCGTACTCACCGCGCTCAAAGGCGAACAGGGGGCCTCCGGAACCGTGGATCTCTCGGGGGTCCTTCTCGTGAAAGGAGGAGAAACCCTGAAGTTTGCAACGATTGCCCTTGCGATCGCGGCTGCTTCTTCGGGGGAAACGATTCTTCTCGGGCCGGAGATCTATGCTGAATCTTTTACTCTTCCCGACCGCGTTTCTCTTTTTTCTTCGGGTGGCTCAAGAAATACCAAGATAACAGGATCATCCCCTACGGGCACAAGGGTAACTCTTGGAGAGGGTTCTTGCTTGGGGGGAGTTTCCATCGAAGCCCCAACAGATGCAACTCCCGCCATCCTCGACAACACCACAACATCGACCGATCTTGAAGACGTGATAATCATCGGAAAAGGCGGAAGCGGAACCGGAATACACCATACAGGAACAGGGACAAGTGTTTACAGAAACATCACCCTAGAACAGGATGGAGGGGCTTATCTTCTCGAACAGTCGGGAGGAAATCTTATTCTCAGAAATGGCGGTATTCCAAGTGTGAATGCAGGGAACATCTCCGGAATGATAAAGCAGGATGGAGGAAGTCTCGAAGTAGAGGGGATGAGTTGCTTTGCTCCAAATGTGGGAGCAGGCCTGATCATCGAAGGAGGCCTTCTACTTGTTGCGGGTCTGAGTCTTGGTTTTTCGCAAATAGGAGTTCATGTAACCGGCGTTTGTTCCGTCGAGATGTCCGCTCTTTTCATCACGTCCACGTCAGAGCGTGATATTTTGATCGAAGATGCCGCCTCCGCATCCAATTTCCATATTTCAAGTGGTACATTCGACATTCAGAAATTCAAATATCCAAATTCTATGACTGGGTTGCTGGCTTCATTCCTGGACGAAGATCCCGGAGACCCCGGATTTAAGGTACTTGGTGAACTAAACCAGGGATCTCACATATCTCCTCGAGAAGCAAACTTTGGAGGGGGGGACTCTCACACTCTTGGGATGGAGGTTCTCTCGAATACAAGCCTTGAGGCCGGGACATGGGGAAGAATTACTGATGAGATGAAAAGCAGTTCAGGCTCAACGGCTCCTCTTTTTCCAGACGTTGCGGTTGGAAACGCCCTTTACATAGGGGGAGACATTCCTTTTCCCGGGATCAAAACAAAAATAACAACGGTGATCGTTCCAGGGGCCGGAGTCCTTGGGTTTGAGTATTGGAACGGCTCCTCTTGGGTTGCTTTTAAAATTTGTGTTTGCGATGCGGATTCAGCGACGGGGGAGCCAAATCAATATGCACAACAACTCTTTGGGAGAGTTGGGGATGAACAAGTGAGATGGGACCTTCGCGGCTTCTCCACTTGGACAAAGAAAACGCTTACCGTTGCCTCTGTTCCCTATGACAAATACTGGGTAAGAGTTCGTGTGACAAGCCCGATTTCGACGATCCCAATTGCAGAGAAATTCAAAATCCACACTCACCGTTTTTCGGTAAATGGTCCCGCATGGACTGAGAACTTTGGCTATTCGGAAGAAGAAAGGCCCTTGATTTTCCATCAAAGAATCGTCGATGAACTCTCCGGATCTGTCCCAAAGAATGGGGCTCACAGCATGGGAGCCGTGTCTATTGGAGCGCCGAACATTGCCTTGTCCCTGAATGCGAAAAAAAACAAACTCGAGGATGGAGCAGTCGATGGTTTGGGTGGAATTATCAAAATCCCCAAATACCTGGACACATCCAGAGCAATCAAAGTCGTCATTGTCTGGTATCCAGTTACAAATAACTCGGGCAATGTAGAGCTTCAGCATCACCATGTAATCATAAAACCGACCGATCGGATCAATGGATCGGCGGTCCCTGTAGAACAGGCAAAAATCATTGCAGTTGCCTTGAACTCATTGGGGTTAAGGCAGACTTCGACCTTTGAGATCGATGCAAGCGATCTTGTCCCAGGCGATACGGTTGGTTTTTCTTTCTTTCGAGACGGAACCCCCGCAAACTCAACCGATGATACACTTGTTGGAAATCTTCACATTTTCACGATTGAAGTTCTTGGGACGTTCTGGAGATAACCATCAGCCCTCTCGCCATGCTCTCCTTGCCTTCCTTGACATTCCTTCTCGATTCTCCAAATACTTTGAAATCACTTTGGATTCAAACGAAATTGAGGATCGAAAATGCCACAAGTAGAAAAGAAAGAAGAACAAGATAAACCGAGAGTTTACGTCTGCAAAGGCGATGATGCGGGGGGATTCTCTTTCGATATAATCGAAACCTCCCAAGCCACCAAGAACGCTTGGGAAGACGTTGAGTTGATTTTCACGGAGAAGGGAGCGATCGCTCCCCCAATAGACAAGGCTATTTTAGCCGAACACTACTCCAGATCCGGACCTCTCCAAGAGAACATCTCTGTTTATACATCTGTCATTGATTCGTTTGGATACAGCCTGATCCCGTTGCTGGATGCGGATTCAAGGAACTCTATGGAGCAAGTAAAGCGCTCTATTTGGTGGAAGCGAATCAGAGATCGAGACGCCGAAAAAGAAAAAGAAATCGACTCAAAAATCTCGGACAACACGAGCCCTCAAGAGATCATGGAAATAGAGGTTCAGGTTTCAGCGAAGTACGAAGCAGACGAGGAATTGGAGCCTTCGGATGAGGAGGTGAGTGTTCGAATTGAGTTTCTGAAAAAGGAAATGATGCTTCAGAAGCTCAAGGGTGAGAGGTTCTTGAAGAACGCTGCAAGGCTCGACGACAAGCCCGTTGGGTTTTCAAGGCTGATGCAAACCCTTCGACATGACCTGGAGGTAGTCGGTGAGGCTTATGTGGAGATCCTCAGAGACGAAAGGGGAACAGTGCGCCGACTGAATTGGCTGAACAGCGTTTGCATGCGAAGGATGCCATCTCATCCCAAACTCGATCGAATTCCTGTCCTTGTACCCGAAAGAATCGACGCATTCAACGTCGAGTTTGTGCAGGAATTTCGAAGCTTCAAAAGATTTGTCCAGGTGGATGCTCTTTTGAAAGACTGCACTTTTTTCAAAGAGTTCGGGGATCCAAGAACCTTCTCAGCCGAAACAGGAATAGCCTACTCCTCAGAAGAAGAACTCCAAAAAGAAGAGGGTTCGAGAGAGAAAAAAGCGAGTGTTGCGAATGAGGTTTTGGTTTGGAGGCTTCACGATTCTCTTTCCTGCTATGGGACGCCGCGTTGGGGTTGTCTCTCTCCCGATACTTCGGGACATCGGAAGTCATCAGAAGTAAACTACTCCTACTTTGACAACAAGGGGATCCCGCCATTCCTCGTGACTGTTTCAGGGGGGCAAATTTCAGACGAAGCACCTGCAAAAATTGGAGAGTTTTTCAAGAAACTGAAAGGCTCCGATAACTTCCACAAGCTCCTTGTGCTCGAAGCCGCACCATTCACAAACAGAATTCCAGGGGTCCCCCCTCAGCGAGTAGAGATCAAGGTTGAGCCGCTTATCAAGCACCTTCCCCAAGACGCCCTTTTTCAGGACTATCAAGAGAACACAGAAAAGCGGGTATCAGCGCGTTTCCGAAACCCCCCCATGCTCAGGGGTAGGGCTGAGGAATACACAAGAGCTACCTCAAGAGAGGCCACCCGATTCTTTGAGCAATATGTTGCTGTCCCTGAACGAAAAACATTCGAAGACACAATCAACTTTGAACTTTTTCCGGCGATCGGGATTACTCTTTTGGCGTACAAAGCCAAGGGGCCAGACACAACCGATCCTGAAGTGAAATTGAAGATGGTTGAAATCTTCGCAAAATACGGCGGCTTGGTGCCGAAGGATGTTCGAAGAGAGGCAGAGGAGATGCTCGACAAGGAGCTCGGGGACATCAACGAGAAATGGACCGATCAGCCAGTCAACTTTACCGTTGTAGGGATCTCAACATCCTCGGCAAGGCCGGAGACAGTTGAGAGAGACGAACTTGGACTCTCTGAAGTTTCTCAGGTCCCAGGAGTGGAAGAATGAGTGAAGAAATTACACCCGAGATTGCTTTGAGGCTTCGCTTTCTTCAACTCGAAAGACTGAATGAGAGTAATGAAACATGTTGCGATCGTTGCTTTGAGGTTGTTCCAAAAGCGTCGGTTCTTGAAGTTTTTCGAGGCCATACAAACCTTTTTGTTTTTTGCGAAAACTGCATGCGCAAACACGATCTCCTGATCGAAAACACTCCAGCACACTTGCAGATCTCCACAACAGACAAGGAATTTCCCCCTGTTATCCGGAGCGCAAGCTCAACGCTTCCATCGAAAGCGCGATTGAATGGATTTGGTAGTGGTTGAGCTTGGACTGAACCTCTTGATTTTGCTTTCTGTTTTTGGGATGATTTCAATCATTGGGAATATTCTTGAGTTCATTGAAGAAAGAAAGAAAGGAAAAAAAGAAAGATGAAGAAGATAGGTAGTTTGTATGTCCCGAGTGGTTTCCATTCCGTTCATATCAAAAAAGAAAAGGAAACGAACTTTTCCGAATTTCTCGTGAACATCGGAAAATCAAACCCGACGACTGGGGCAAACATGGCCAAGCGCCTTGTTGCCAAAATCATGAACACCGTTGAGGAAAGTTTCGAGAAAAATAGAGCTCCCATGCGAAACAGAACAGAGGCAGAAGTTCAGAGAAGAATTGATATTTGTATTGAATTTTGTTTGAGTTCTTCGGAGAGAAGCGCTTCGGTGTTGAGAGTAATTGATGAAATCCCTCAGCATCTTTGGGAGGCGCTTCAGATCAGTGATAAAATGAAAAATCGTTTGAGAAGTTGGGGTGTTTCAGAAAAAATATCCCGAGAAGACTTTGAAGCCATGAGAGAGGATAAAGAAAATGAAAACACTGAAAGTTTCTGAAATCAAAGAGCAAATCATCGAGTCCGTCACAAAGATCGCCAAAGCCCTGGAGGAGGGCGGTGAGACTGAAGCTCTCATTGGCGAACTTCTCGATCTTGGGATCTACCAGGACGCTGTTGAAAAAAGTGATGATGAGTTCTCCCACGTCCTTGTGACCGAGGGAATCCACACTTCTTTTCTCGAAAAAGAAGGAGAAGAAGGCGTCTTTGGAAGCATGATGAAAATCAGAAAGGCGGTCCAAGAGAAGAGCGGAGAAAACTTCTCCGAAGCCGTGAAGGGCCTCACTTCTCTCCTGAATCCGACTGTACCGAGTGAAGGAGACGAGCCCGAAGAAGGTGGAGGCGAAGAGCCCGAAGAGAAACCCGAAGAAGTCGTAGCAACCGAGAAAGATGGCGGTGTTGAGAAGTCAGAAAAGACCGTTTGGCCAGCGGACATGGCGAAGGCGTACAAGGCAAAACAAAAAGCGCTGAGAGAAAAAGCAAACTTTGAAGACGAGAAATCAAAAGTTCAAAAATTTGCCAAGGTTCAAAAGGAAGAATTCTCTTGGGATTCCCTAGTAGACGGCCAGATCAAAGCATAAACCTTTTCCGATCAATCCCCCATCTCCTCCCCCAAAAGCCCTTGTTTCTTTCCCATAAAAAAAATCTATGTAAAAACAAAAACACTACAAAATCAATCTCTTTTGGAGGCGCTTGATATGAAAAACCAAAAAAAGTTAATCGCACGGGCAAAGTCTGTGGGGGTGGAATTGGAGAACGGGGATGTAATTGAGCAGGTCTCAGAGGAGCAGCTTGAAGCCCTGTATCTCTTGAAGAAAAACATAGACGAAATCTCGGACGAAGTAGGCGGCTTGAAGGAGTCAATAGAAACAGCTTTCCCTCTTTCGCTCGGGTATTCCGGAAGCGTGATGGAAGCTCTCGAGCGTGTCCAGACGACGGATCCTGAGAGTGGGCTATTTGAGATCTCAGAGAAGGCAAAGTCCCTGCTTGATTCTCTTCTCGGAGAAAGAGAAGAGTCGATCCAGGGTGTGAAGTTTTTAAAGGAGATATACTCGAAACAAGAGGCTCAACAATGGCTGAAGGAAAAGGAGATCAAGTTCGATCAATTCTCAGAAACTGAAAGTGATCTGATCTTCCTCTCGGATGAAGCTGAGGAATTCGAGGGAAGCTCTCTGAGTGCATTTGAGGAGGAGGATGGTATTTGGGTTCTCCTCGGGGTGAAAAAAGTCGCTCAGAAGTCCTATGGGGTTCAAAAGGCTTTTTGGGGTGAAGATGTTTCTTTTCTCGAAAAAGAAGATCCAGATGAACAGTTTGTTCTAGGGATTGTTCTCGAGCCAAACGACGGCTCCGACGGGGAACCAATGGACCCGGACACCGATCTTGATGTGTACTCCCCGGAAGAAGTGAGGAAGGCCGCTCATTGGTACATGACCAACGGACGTAAGAAGGGAACCTTGCACGGAAAAAGGGGAGGTTACATAATGGGAGCCGATGATCAGCGGGTTGTCGTGGTTGAATCCTACATACTGCCCGTTGATCTTCCTCCCGGAACTCTAGGAGAAAAGCAAACTGAAAGAGTCAAAAAAGGCTCCTGGCTTGCGGGATTCAAGATAAATGATCCGGATATTTGGGCAGATTTGAAATCGGGAGTTTATGACGCTCTCTCAATTGGAGGGGATGCAGACGAGATCCCCCTAGAAGAACAAGAGGTTTAAAGGAAAATGAGAAAAAGAAAACCCCTCCGAAGAAAGCTCGAAAAAGAAAAAAAGTTGAGCGCTCTCGAAAACATGGAAGTTGAAGAGATTTCCTTTGTTCCAAAAGGCGCCAACAAGAAAAAACTCCTTGTTCTCAAAGAGAAAAAGTTAAAGGGAGCCGTCCCTTACAAAGAGTTTGGCATTGCGGAGAAAGACTATCCTTGGGACGAAGCCAAGGCTCTTCAAAGACTCCGAGAAGCGGCGTCTTCGGATGGAAAAGGCGAGGAAGACAAGATTGATTGGGGGAGATACAAAGATTGTTTTCTCTACCAAGACAATCAAAAACTCGGAACATTCGAAGGTTACAAGCTCCCAATTGCTGACATTGTGGACAACGTCCCCAAGATTGTTCCAGCGGCGATCGAGGCCTGTCTCTCTTCACTTCGAGCCGGGACAACGGGGATCGAACTCTCTGAAGACGAAAAAATGCAGATGCTCTCTCGACTCAAAACCCACTTCCAGGACGCGGGGATCCCTTTCCCTGAAGAGTCCACCGAAGAAGAGTCCGACGAGATCGAAGATCCGGAAAAGATGGAGGCCGAGGCAGAAAAAGAAGAGATGATCACAGACACTCTTCAAGAAGGGAAAGAGCCTCCCGCGACCACCACAACGGAAACTCAGACGGAAGAGAAACAAGTCCACCTCGTTCACCCCGAGTTCAAGCAGCAATGCCAGGAGATCGCCGGACTTCTCGAAGCCAAGGCGCAAGAACTCAAGTCTTTGATCGACGGAATGACGGTTCTGGACACGGTAAGCCTTGCAGACGCAGAGACCTATGGTATGGGCTATCGCTTCGGACGGATGGACCTCTATGAGCTTCCTCTTGAGGTGTCCGCAAAGGTGACGGAACTCAACGCCATCTCGAACAGAATGCAAGACAAAATCCCCTGGTCCATGATGATCTGCAAAGAGGCAATGGACATCGTGGAAGATCTCGATCCATCCGAAAACGCCACTCTTACCGAAGAAAAAGTTCTTCAGAAACTTGGAGTTGAAAAGATCAGCGACTCTCAAAGGACGATTGCAGCCGCCGCAATGGACCTTCTCTCTCACCTCGCAACTCCAAAATCCTCAAAAGTGCAGGCGGACACTGAGGAAAAGACAGAGGAAATTGACAACGAAAAAGAAAAAGCAGAAAAAGAGAAAGAAAAAGAAAACCTGAAACTGGAGTTGGAAAAGGTGAAGAAGGAGCTGAAGGTCGCGAAAGAGTTGATTCAAAAGGGGCGCACGAGCTCCGCAACTCAGATCTCAAAATCCCAATCTACCGGTTCCGGTGAGGCTGAGAAAAAGGCTCCTGAAAGGGTCGTTTGGCCGTCCGATATGGCTGCAAAGTATCGCAAGTAAAAAAACAAATGGTTTTCGTTCAATTTTGAAAAGCAATTGCTTGAACTCATGGGAGAGAAAAAATGAAAAGCAATAAAACGATCCTGGAAAAAGCGGACCTTTCGATCGGCGATCTCACCACAGACGGTGGGGTTTTGGTTGATGCTCAGTCGCAGAAATTCATCGAGCACATGATCGAAGAATCCGTGATGCTCAAAGAGGTCAAAGTTGTTCCGATGAAGTCGAAGAAACAGCTTGTAGAGGGACTTCACTTTACCTCTCGAGTTCTTCGCGCGGCAACATCCGGACAGGCCCTCTCTTTGGCCCAACGCTCCAAGCCCACGACAACGAAAGAAGAACTCGATTCGGTTTTGGTCAAGGCGCAAGTTACCCTCAATGACGAAGTTCTCGAAGACAACATCGAGCAAGGGACCTTGAAAAACACCGTCATGCGCCTTCTCACCGAAAGAATGGGTGTTGACCTTGATGAGTTGATCATTCAAGGCGATACGGCTTCCGCTGATACCCTCCTGGCTCTCTTTGACGGGTGGTTAAAATCCACCACTTCTCACATCGTTGACGCGGGTACGACACCCCTTTCGGATCTACATCTCCGCTCCCTCTTAAAAGCCATCCCAAAGGCGGCGCTTCGAAAGAAAATGGACCTGAAGTTCTACACCTCCGTTGATGCAGACATCGACTACAAGCACGCCCTCTCTCAACGAGGCGATGCCCTCGGAGTTTCGACTCACCAAGAAGACAAACCCGTCCAATACCAGGGCGTGAAGATCATGCCTGTTCACCTGTTTCCCGAGAACTTGGGCGTTGGAACAAACGAAACCAACGTTATCCTCGCAAACGGAACCAACTGGAATCACGGGATTTGGCGACAAATCAAAATCGAAACTCAAAGAGATGCTCTTTCGGGTGAGTTCCACGTTGTCGCAAGCCTTCGAATTGCCGGAACCTGGGCTCTCGAAGACCACACTGCAAAGGCAACCAAGATCAAAGTCTCTTAACCCTTGTTTTGTTTTTTGAGTTTTCTTCTTCAAACTTCAAAAAGATCGGAAGATCGGGAGTTATAAAAAATGGCAAACACAATTACTTTGAGCAATCAGGCCGGACAATCGCCATCTTTGCCAACGATGCAATTTTCTTTTGCTTTTTCAATCGACACTTACGCGGCGGCTGGCGTTGCAATCGACGCCCTGCTTGATGCGCTCCCCGCCTGGACTGCGCTGAAGCTCGACAAAAGTTCGATCGTTTCGGGTTTTATCAACATCAATCCGGATGTCGAAGGCGTGAAAAGCGCGGCGGACTTTGATGCGGTCAACCGAAAGATCGTCTTGAAGAACGTTGCAGCCGGAGCAATCGCTGAAAGAGCAGCGGGAGCAATTGCGGCTGTAAGCGGTGTTCTGACAGTGAATCTCCGGTAACTTCTCCGGTCTCTTCGAGGATTGGCCCTTCTGTTGGGCCGGTCTTTTTTTTGGTTTTTTTTTTGAAAAGGAGAAGTGAAAATGTCCACACTCGACAGTGTCACAATTCCAGAGGGGCATTTTTCCGGAAACGCCTCTATCACCGAAGGAAACGTCAAGGATTCCGCCATTGGAGACTTGAGGACGATTCTCAATAAAGCAATTTCCGATCTCGAGAAGCTGCAAATCCCCGTAACAGAAGTGGGGGCTCTTCAATCCGCTTCTTTTGTCGATGGCGGGGGAGCAACGATTGACGTTGACATCGCCATCCCAACGGGAGTGACGATCAAGATCCTTGACGTTCATGTTCTTGTCAAAGGGACGGGGACGGTTGGAGATCTCGTTCAACTGAAAAAAGAGGTGACAGGCCCCACTGTTACCGCAATTTCAGACGCAATTGATATTTCGGCTGCTACGGCAAAAGACATCGTGAGAGCCGCGGAAGTCGATACAGCCCAATACTCTCTGGATGGAACCGCCGGGGATATTCTTCGAGTTGCGATCACAGACGGAGCGGGTGCTGATGTGCCTGCTACTGAAACCATTGTTTCTTTCGTGAGAACGGCTTAAACTCTGAGCCATCTTCGCACCGGAAGGCCCTCTTTGGGCCTTTTTTATTACCCATTTTTTGAAAGCAAGAAAGGAAGAAAATCATGAAAAGATTTGCGAGAATGAAGCCCTTCAAGAAAAAAACCCAACCCCACCAAAGTTACACGATCGCGCCTGGATCTCTGTTCTCGATCCGATTCAGGCAAGGAGAATTCAAAGAGGTTTCTCCTGCACTTGAGCAAAAGCTCAAAAAGGTTTGGATCAACGATGATCGAGACAACGGATGTTTGTTTTCGTTCTACGCTCAGGACGAGATGGAAGACCAGATCCAGGCTGAATACATCCGAAAGAGGAGAGAGATCGAAGAAGAGTTCTTTGGGAAGGGAATCCCCTTCGAACAAGAGCGGGAAACGATGAAAATCCGTTCGGATGCTTCACGTTTGGACATTGATAAAAAAAGCGTCGAAGAAGAGTGGGGTGAGGTTGGCGACGAAATGAAAGAGATCGCAGATCCCAATGAAGACTACTTCGGAGACGTGGCAAAGGAGCTTGATGATTCGGAAGATTCGGAAGATTCGGAAGAAGAAGAGTCTGTTCTTGAAGCTGACGAAGAAGAAAGCGAAGAAGAAGCAGTTCAAGAACCGGCCAAAAAACCCCAACCCGCCGAAAAGACAGCTCCAAAAAAAGTAAGAAAGACCACAAAAAGGAGAGCCTGAGATGAATGTTTTCCAGACATCACTCCTCTCCGAAGCCGCTTATATGAACATGAAGAATCTTCGGATTGTTCGAAGTTTCAAGGGCTCATCTGGAGAGACAGTCTTTGAGTTTGAGGATCCAAGTGCTCTTGGAGAGGAACTGAGGATCGAATACATCAATTCAGATTTTGCAAAGTTTGACGATTCGATCAGAAAAATGCGATCTCTCATCAAGTCAAACAGGTAGGAGGAAGGTCTATGGCATTGCTCACGCTTCAAGAGGTTCGAGATGAGGGATTCTCATCGGCTCGATACTCGGATCAACGTGTAACCGACTCTATTGAGCTTGTGACGGATTACGTTGAGGAGCTCACAGGAAACTTCTTCGAGCCTCGAACATTGACCCTGAAACTTGATGGGGATCGAACTCCCACTCTTCTCCTGCCCTACCCGATTATCTCGATCACTCAGGTCAAAGATCGAGAAGAAGTGATCGACTTGGCAGGTTTGAAAGTCTACAATCGCCACCTGTCCGGCCTCAGAGTGTTGCCAGACGATCGAAAGAATCCAAAAATTGAGTATGATTTGGACGAATTCCCCTACAACGCTTCAACCTTTTTTGGTGGGGGTGTCTTCTCGAGAGGTGTTCAAAACATCACGGTTGTTGGGGATTTTGGATATAGGGATTACGATCCAGGAGATGCGACGGGAAAGGTCCCCACTCTCCTCAAGAGAGCTCTCTTTCTTCTTCTTCCTCGATACCTCGAACAAGCCGCAACAAGCGAAGGAAAAGCCGCGTGGAGCGCCTCGGTAAAGAAGCGGACCAAGACCCGCTCGATGGAGTGTGAGGAAGGCGGTGCGATTGTCATGGGCAATGTCATGGGTTCCCTTACGGGCAATTGGGAAATAGACCAGATCCTCTCAAAGTTTACACGCCCCACTTTTGGCGTGATCGTCTGACTCTCTCTTTTTCTTCCCTCCTTCCTCTTCTTTCCAATCAAGAATTACATTGCTATTCTCAAAGGGAAATCTTCCCACAAAGGAGTCAACGATCATGTCTTGTGGTGTTTGCGGAGACAACTTTATAGCAGTATTCAAAGGCCTTGATACGGCGTCGATCGCCGCTTCTCCGGGCTATGATGATATAGCATTTGAACCAAAACTAGAGCTTTCGGGCGCAGACGATCGGATTGGGACAATTGCCAGGAAGGAAATAGAATACCGAATCCGGGTCCAGGTGGATTCTCGATCATCCGACAGGCTCGAACAGATGAGGGGCGGGAAGCAGAGGAATATCATCTATGAGCTTACAGCCTACAGAAACAACCTCATCGACGCCGGATACATCGACGCAAACGGAGATCCTGTGATTCGAACAAGAGCACGACTTGAGAAGATTGAGGACCTGGATGGAAACACCGTTCAAACTTTCCCGAATCCTCCGGGGTTGTATGTCTTCGAGGTAATCACAGATGGATGGGTTTCAGGACTTCCGGCCATAGTGACATGGTTGCTTTCATCCGAGAAACAGGGGGTGAACGCATAATGAAGATCAAGGTTGAGATCGAGAGTGACGGAAGAGCCTTGGGCGTGCTTGATTGGCTTGAAAAGAAGTCCACAAAGGCTTTTCAGAGAACGATCAGGGCGGAGGCAAAGTTTCTCTCAAAAGAGATGAAGAAGGAAATCCGGACAGGAGGAAACCCCAAGTTTGCCCCCATCAGCGGGTTCACAAGAGCAATCAGAAGAGCCCAAGGGAGGAGCTCAGGTAAAGCGGGAGTTTCGAGCGGATCGGTCCTGAAAGGAATCAAATCAACTCAACTTGAGAAGCTCTCTTTTTTTTCCGGTGTAACCGTTGGTTCGGTCGCGAAAGTCGGAAGAAGAGACGTTGACTTGTTCAAGGCCTCAAAGGCCCTTGAATTGGGGAGGGGGATCCTTGTTCTTGATCTCGACAAACCATCAAGTACAACGGGCAAAACCCCGAGACAGTGGCTTTGGTGGCTTTACCTGAATGGGGTTTTAAAGAGCCCTCCAAACAAGGCAAAGACGCACCTTCTTTTGGATGGATCTCCTCCCCGGCCTTTTGCTGGAAATGTCTTTGCGAGAGAAGAGAAAAACGTAGAAAAGAGAATGTTCAGAATGATCGAAAAGATCGCAAGCGCAGAAGTCAAAAACAAAAAGTTGAAATAGGTGGAATCATGGCTCTTTCAATTTTATCAGTCTCCCCCGCTGTAGGGGAAACCCCGGGGCAAACAAGGATCACGATTGAGGGAACAGACTTTGATATACATCCATTCCCCCCCGTTGTTACCGGATATATAGGCGATTCTCTTGGTCCTTCTGTCAAAGTTACCGTTGGGGGAATTGAGGCGGAGAGGGTTTGGGTTTTTCCGAAGCCTGGAGGAGCCCCTGGAGAGACGACAATCGAATGCTCAACGCCTCGATTTGTCGGAGATCCCGCGACTCTTCCCACGTCGGTTGATGTCGTTGTCGAGAATCTGATCAATCCAGGTTCTGTTACGAGCGTTGGAGCTTTCAAATATCAACACCCAAGCGCCGTCACAACGAGTTTTTTGTTTCTTGTGGTGAGAGCCTTGGTCCAGGAACTGAGGAGACAGATCCCATTCAACAAGATTGCCCTACGGACACATACAGATTATGACTCCGACACAATCGACGGACTGAATCTTGTGGATGAAGCAGAGATCCCTATTCTTTTATTGCGTGGTCCCACTCTCACAAAGGCAGAAGGCAATTATTTTCAGGGTGAAATCATCGACGAAGATGCTGATCCGCTTGAGTGGAGAAAGTTTCGAGAGATGACCCCATACGATCTTTCTTTTTCTCTCCTGATTGTCGATAAGTCTGTGCAACGCTTGATAAATTATGCAAGCATGCTCTCCATGTTTTACCAGGAAAACGGAAGATTGAGGGTCGAGAAAGTGACGGGCGATCCAACTCAAGGATTTTATGAGTACGATCTTGACGAGGGAACGCCGATCGACGTTAACCAAGTAGGAAACAACGATAATTTGTCAACGGCTTCGGGCTCAATTATTGTTCGTGGAGTTGTGATTGAGAGATTAACCGGAGTCGAGAGAGAAAAAGCGATCAAGCTCGGTGAAGAAGATGTGAACATTTTCTTTGAACAGTTCGGATGCTAGGAGAAAGAAAGTGATAAAGATCAAAAATATGGAACCAAGGATTTTTCATGCTCAGCTGGAAAGAAAACCCAAAGAAGACAAGTCGGTGATGAGAGAACATCACAACATTTCTTCGGGGCAAAGGGGAACAAGGATTGCTTTGTACAAAACCTACGAAGAACTTTGCATTCTCGCTTATCAGGTAGTTGAGCTTGATGAGAGTGTTTTGGAAAACGTCTCTGTCAAAGGGGCGATCGACTCTAAGTGGTTGAGAATTATCAAATAATCGACGGAGGCGAACATGTCGAATAACCTTTCTCCAAGTGTAAACAAGTTCGAAGAGACGACCGGGATCAGGCAGATCAGAGGCGTTACAACCTCAATCATTGCGGCTCTTGGTGTGACTGAAAGAGGGCCGTTTACGGCTCAAAGAGCGACCTCTTGGGCCGCGTGGCAAAGGATTTATGGTGGCTACATCGCAAACAGCTATCTCCCTCAAGCCGTCCACGCCGCATTTTTAAACGGTGCAATCGAAATCGTCACGATGAGAACCACGCACTACTCCGATATCACAAATGCCAACTCCTACACGGCGGTCAAATCCTCCGGAAACGTCGTAAACAGCGGCGCGGGGTCGGGGCAAGCAACGCTCTATTCAAGAGCAAAGCTCCCCCTGGCTCTCCAGAATGGGCAGACCTTGATCTTTGCGGTGGATGGGGTGACTCAACCCACTGCAACCATTGCGGGAGCAAGGGCGATCCTGACTTCCGACAATGCTGAGACGGTGGATCTTTCGATCAA
>Ga0210003_1001384_pt1 | contig 21450 bp, 22 predicted proteins | sample LantaG_FD_182804 | JGI IMG/M metagenome (GOLD analysis project Ga0210003, IMG submission 182804) | Deep subsurface microbial communities from Baltic Sea to uncover new lineages of life (NeLLi) - Landsort_02402 metaG (SPAdes) (version 2) | ecosystem: Environmental > Aquatic > Marine > Oceanic >... | reverse complement strand
TATAAAAACATCTCATATCAAAATCAGCCTTAAGGGAAGGCCAAACAGCTTCTACCGCAGCCCATCGCAGCCAGCGGTTGCCTTGCTTAACGATCTTGCCATGATAAGTCCTTTCCCCTGAGCTGTGGGTAGAAGATATAACCACGATTCTCACGACTGCGTTTATAGACCTCAGGAATTAAATCCGTACGCAGTAAATGAGCCAGTATGAAAGAGTCACGCTTATCTGTCTTTATCTTCGCCTTGGCTATAGCTTTGACCTGCTTAGGATGGGCAATAGTAACATCAATGCTTAATTCATCCAGAAGATCTACCATGGTATAGCTCGAGCGGCCGGCTTCAATAACTGCTTTAACCTCACCGCTTCCATCAAGAAACCTCTCCAGCTCTGAGCGGTAGTTTGTCACCCTTCCGGATTTGAGTTTTTTTCCCTTCTCATTAAGCATTGTGATGTGTGAGTACAGAGTAATGTACTCGTTCAGATACATTAGTGACACTGTGGAGGTACGATGCGTGGTAGAATAGGAGTTACTATGAGTAGATACGGATCAATTATTCCTGGGTCTAATTTTATAACCTCACTTTCGAGACAGAGTAAGATATCGAGAGATGCGAAGAAGCGATTACGATGGTTTGATCATTACCGTAAATACGGCAATGCCAGAATGACCTGTCGTTATTTTGGCATTTCTGCCCAAACTTTCTATCGATGGAAGAGACGTTTTGACAAATATGATTTAACGACATTGGAGGGGCTCTCATGCAGGCCTCATCGGGTAAGGATGCCTCAGATATCTTCCCATGTTGTAGAGAGGATTAGAGAGTTAAGAGAGCAATATCCGCGTTGGGGAAGGGATAAGCTGGCAGTACTTCTTCACAGAGAAAGCATAGAGATCTCTTCATCGACTGTAGGGAGAGTAATCAATCGGCTGAAGGCTAGAGGAGTTCTTCGAGAACCTATTAATACTAGGATAGCCAAACTTGCCCGGAAGAGAAAGAGGAAGCCAAGATATGCCACCCGTATTCCTAAGGATTATAGAGTTGAAGCGCCTGGTGATTTAGTAGAGGTAGACACCCTGAGGGTGAAGCTTCTGCCTAATCTGGTGCGTTATCAATTCAGTGCCAGAGATGTCATATCCCGATGTGATGGACTCAGAGCTTATTGCAGACAGAGTAGTTTTGCCGGTTCGTTGTTTCTGGAATATCTGGAGAGAAAATTTCCTTTACTTGATTATTTAACTCCCTATGAATATTATCAACAATGGTTATTAAATCACAGAAACAATGTGTCACTAACGTACTGAACGAGTACAGAGTATTGCTTGTGATGGTCAATTCCCATATAATTCATTTGTGCACTTCCTAAGTTAAATTTATTGACTTTGGGGGTAGTCTATCATAAAATCAACTCTCGTAGTGGGAGAGGAATCACATCATCATATTACCTATTCTAAAGTTTATAGATATTAATATTGTTATGCCTTACATCTTTGACTTCAAATTTACCTTTTTTTCAAGATAGTTGAAAAAAATATGGAAGGAGTAAATTGGAAATGATCAAAAAAAGCATATTTCAAGTCTTTAATAAAAAATTTTTCATACATATAAATTTTCTATATATTATGATTTTAATTTCTATATCGGCTCTATTTCTTTTTCTCAGGCCTGGGAACAGTTCTACTTTAGAAGATAAATATTACAATTCGATCATTCATAGAAAATACCAGATAATTAATAGTACATCGAATAAACTGAAAGAACATAATAATAAAGATAGGTTAAAATGGTCTTTTTACACAGGAGAAGGAACCTCCTCTCCAGCTATAGGTCTAGACGGCACCATATATTATGGATGCCATAGTGGCCTCTATGCCTTTAATTCAGATGGTACATTAAAATGGAAAAACGATCTTTGGGTATATCCCCCACCATCTATCAGTCCGGATGGAACGATCTATTTTTTATGTGAAGATAGGGATTTTAGCGTTCTTTATGCTCTTAGTACAGAGGGTGTCATAAAATGGCAATTTTCGTTTATTTTTTCGCTAAATTATGATTGGTTCTATCGGTCCTCTCTAGCTATTGATATTGACGGAACCATTTATTTTAGTGGTAATGATTATAATTTATATGCAATTAATCCCTTTGGTGAGTTAGAATGGAAATTTAATACTGGAAATTGGAGAATGGGCTGCCCAGCGATTGGTGCAGATGGAACTATCTATTTTGGCTCTCAAGATGGGAATGCATATGCAATTAACTCAGATGGTACCCTTAAGTGGAAATTCTTTACAGGAGAAGATTCTTTTTTTTCTACAGCTATTGATTCAGACGGCACTATTTATTTCAATGCCAATGAGAATCTCTATGCAATTAATTCAGATGGCTCCCTTAAATGGATATCCTATATTTGTTCTTCATACGGCGGGATAGCCATTGGTTCAGATGGAACCATATATTTAGAAGAAGGTGGGAACTTGCATGCATTGAATCCAAAAAATGGTACTGAAAAGTGGAAATTGGAACTATGGTGGGGTTGGGCTGGAGACCCAGCTGTTGGTTCAGATGGAACTATCTATTTTGGCTCTGGTAACTACAATTTGTATGCACTTAATCCAGATGGCTCAGTAAAATGGAAATTTAATACTGGAAATTATATATTAAGCGGCCCAGCGATTGATTCAGACGGGACAATTTATTTCGGCTCTGAAGATTATTTGTTCTATGCACTGAATTCTGATTCACTTGGTTTGGCCGATTCTAATTGGCCTAGAGGGAAACATGACAATAGGAATACAAATAGTGCTCAGCCTAATTTAACGTTTTTTCCTCCATTAAATTTTATAGGAAATAAACTAAATCAACGTTCATTATTCATGCAAGAATATATCAATATTTTGACCTGGGAATCTAATCCTTTGAATGAACAAAATGTAGTAAAATATAGAATTTATCAAATTGATGAACAATTCCAAACCATATTAGTAGAGCTGAGTTCTGACACATTTGAATATTTTCACATGAGAGTAGAAAAAGATAAAAAATATAATTACGCAATTGTAGGGGTTGACTATAAAGGTGAAGAGGGAGGATTTTCTTATACAACAGTAAAATAAAAGGAGGCGCCAAGATGAAGGGAAAAGCTTTAATAATTGGATCAATAATTTTATTTTCAATATCTGGTTATGGAGCAAGCTTGCGAGTAGAAGGAAAAGTTGCTTATTTTATAAAAACCGATAAAGCCTTCAGAGATATCTATGGTACAGGAACGATTTATGGGGGAGAAATAAATATTGGAATATTGAAGTATCTAGAGTTATGGGCAGGAGGTAGGTATTACAGAAAAAAAGGTGAGCTAGCCGTCACAAAAGAAATGACAGAAATAACTTTGTTTCCTTTAGAATTTGGACTAAAACTTAGGGATCGTAGTGGGGGTGGGTATATTGGCATAGGAATTCGCTCCTATCAATATAAAGAAACGAATCCTATAGGTGAAGTTAAAGGCAATAGCTTAGGTATTCTCGGTCAGTTAGGCCTGCTTTTGAAAATTACTAATGGTTTTATGTTAGATATTTATTTAAGTTATAGCCATTGTGAGGTGAAGCCACAGAATATTAAAGTAAACATTGGTGGAGGGGAAGTTGGAATAGGCTTGGGTTTTGAAATATAAAACATACTTCTTGTTTGATCAACGTCAACCATTTTTTTGGTCCTTATTGCCTCATGATAAAATTTTACCCTATTCTGAATTCTGATCATTGCCTCAATAGAAATCTTACCAGGAGTTCCCACAAAAATTTATGAATCGGAGAGATTGACAGGTCAATATCGATTAAAAACGAAAATCTTTACCTATTTTGCCTGATATATTAAAATGGAATTAACCTGATAAGAGAAAAAAATGGGCATCTAAAAAAGAGGCGATAACTGGTACATCAACTACTATGTTAAAGGCCGGAGAAAAAGAAAGAAGATAGGCCCATCAAAAAAGCTAGCTCTACAATTTCTTAAAGATGTCCAGGTGAAGATAGCTAAAAAAGAATATCTAAGCGTTTATGAAGAAAAGAAAATCTCTTTTAGCAAATATTCAAATCAGTATCTCGAATACTCCAGGGTGAATAAGGCCTTCTCAACATATAACCGTCATGACCGGATCAGTATTAACCGTTTAGAGCCTTATTTTAAAGATAAGTACATTTATGAAATAACGCCTCAAATGATTGAAAGATATAAGGCAAAAAGATTAGAAACCGTCTCCCCTGCCTCAGTTAATCGAGAATTGGCGACTCTGAAGAACATGTTCACAATAGCGATTAAATGGGGGTATATTAAAACAAATCCTGCAAAAGAGTAAAATTGCTCAAAGAACCCCCTGGTCGTCTTAGATACTTAAAACCCGAGGAAGTTAAAGCGCTGTTCCCTTCATGTTCTGATCATATTCGTCCGATTATTGTTACTGCTCTTAATACAGGAATGCGGAAGGGAGAACTCCAGAAGTTGAAATGGACGGATATCGATTTTAAGAACCGAAAGATTACAGTTGTTGAGGCAAAAAATAATGAATCGAGAGTGGTGCCAATTAACAAAACGCTCCATAAGGAGCTTTTTTCTTTGTCAAAAAGATCAAAAGGAGAATACGTCTTTTCTGATAAAAACGGCCTTCCTTATGGAGATATTAAGAAATCGTTTTTAACAGCTCTAAAGAAGGTCAAGATCGAAGATTTCCGTTTCCATGATTTACGGCACACTTTTAGCTCTTATCTAGTAATGCAGGGAGTGAATTTAAAGACTGTCCAGCAAATCATGGGGAGCCAAGGAATATAGAGCAAACCCAGGCACAGACCATTTGTCAGCACTTCTAGCAATAAGTCGATTTTCTCCAATGTAATCATCTAGGTCCAACAAAGTTAATGCCTTAGGCACCAGCACACAAGGATGTTTCAAGGAAGAAAGCCAGGATGTTAGCAATTTTACCTTGAATCACTCGAGAGCGAAGGATCCTCTCTGCACGAGAAGAAGGGCTGGCACAATAAAAGATACAAGGCCTGTCAGATAAAAGATAAACATGACAGGAAAAGGAGTTTTATAAAAAGCATGAAATATCCGAAAATCCAAATGGCAATATATCTTATTATTTAAGTGAGGAGGTATAGGAGTGGGGAGATTAAGGTTTTTATAAAAAAATAATGGATTTTTATTTTTTAAGGGCTAAAAATATCTTAATATTAGTATATATGGCTACTGGAGCAGAAAAACGGATAATCTAACCGTAGAAGGGTCAAGTTTTTTAAGCAAAATATATTGATTTTTATATTTTAAGGCTTGGAAATTCTATAATATCATAATATATATGGATAGGAATGAGAGAAGTCGGAAGCCGAGATATGCCACCCGTATTCCTAAGGATTATAGAGTTGAAGCGCCTGGTGATTTAGTAGAGGTAGACACCCTGAGGGTGAAGCTTCTGCCTAATCTGGTGCGTTATCAATTCAGTGCCAGAGATGTCATATCCCGATGTGATGGACTCAGAGCTTATTGCAGACAGAGTAGTTTTGCCGGTTCTCTGTTTCTGGAATATCTGGAGAGAAAATTTCCTTTACTTGATTATTTAACTCCCTATGAATATTATCAACAATGGCTATTAAATCACATAGACAATGTGTCACTACGGTACTGAACGAGTACATAAAATTGACATTTTGCTTTAAAGAGAATAAAACAAATGTGTTAGAATAAAAACCTCAAAAGGAAAGTTAAAAAATGAAAAAATTAGGCCTATTTTTCTTTATTTTATTTGCCTCCATAACTTTTATTTATTCTGGAGAGGTTACATTAGCATTAGGTTGGAGAACCTCTAATTCGGGCCTGGTTCTTGGAGAGCATTCATTTCCTTTTAGCAACACAATAATCGAAGAGGGTGAATGGGAAGGTCATTTGTTTCGAAATAGCCAAACAAGGAATTACACATCGGGTGAGGACGTTAGTTTATTCCAACGGCGAGCTTATATTGTTTTTGGCACAGATTGGTTTTTGTATAAAAAGCAGGTCAGCTTAGGATTTGAATTGAGCGCTGGATTGTTAAAGAGAGATTACAATGTACGCACAAGATATGTAGCTGAAGAAGTAGACGTATGTATATTTAACGATGAGATATGTGAGGACAAGAAGACAACCATAATTATTCCGGCTAATTTATTCTTGATTGCCAAGTATAAATTCGACAGTGTTAAAAATTCATCTGGGTGGATTAGGCCCTATATTGGAATGGGAGGAGGATTGAACTCAACAGTATTTCTTGGCGACGGAATCACAGAATTCGATGAGAATGAGGTAGAGAGCGGAGAAAAAACCTTTGTCTATTCCGGAGCATTCGTAGCAATGATTGGAACCGACCTGTTTTTTTCCAAAAAAGCTGGAATATTCATTGAGCTTAGATATGTTAAGCCATTAAGTGAGGGGAGAAATTTCAGAGATCAGATGGGAATAGGAATAGGTTTTAGATTTATTTAAACAAATTTTCAATTGCCCTTTTCTTCACGATTAATATATCTTTTGATAAAGAGGGGATTCAAATTTGGTCTTGACATTTAGACCACTTCAGTCCAGGTCTAGAGAGACAGTTAAAACCATACCATTAGATATCAGTAAAGCAGAAATTCTACATCTTCCAAAATTAAAATTTGAAAAAGAACCACTACCTGAAGAAAGGATAAAGCAAAATTGGAATGTTTACTGGGATAGATATAACAAAGGGCTTTCTTACTATAATAGAAAATGGTATCAAAAGGCGAAAGAAGAATTTTTGAAAATATACGATTGGTATCACAGTTCAAATGCTTATTTCACTCACCTAATAAGAACTTATAGAAAAGTGATAAATAAGTTTATTGATAAGAAAAAATATAATGAAGCATTTCTAGAAATTCAGGAAATGTTTAGCAAATGCCCAAATGCTACAAATACAGACATTAGAAGATACAATAAGTTTGTTGACTTTATAGAGAAGGCTAATCTTAATCTCACAATATCCAAAATAGAATTAATAAAAAAAGTTGAATCAGAGCCTGAACCAGAATTTACAATTAATTCAAATTTCATTGAGTATATAACAGAGTGTAAAAAACCAAGAGGATTTAAAATCCCATATAGTGATGAAATTTCTGTATTGAGACTTAATGACTTATCAGGCTTTATGCCTTCATCTTTGCCACATATATTCTTTAATGACTCAGACGTGGAATATATAACTCTACAAACCCTTCCCACCTTGAAACATGATGTTTATCGGTTCAGAGAATCTACGGGTAGGAATGGATTTATTGTAAGTTCAAAAGACTTAAATATATATGCATACAACAGGAATTTTAATCTATTGCATTGGCTAGATGTTTCTGAATATTCAGATGGTCATACTCATTTGAGAAGAGTTGATTTATCATCTGATTTTTCTCATTTCCTATTCACGAATGTAGATAAAGTATATCTATTAGATTCAACGTTTAGAATTATTTCTTCCTGGGAAGTTCCGCATGGGGAAGGATGGGAAAAACGGAAAGGCAGATTTGGGGCATCATTATTGGATGCAAATTTAAATATATTAGAATTGAAAGAAAATCCCTCCAAAGAAGAAATCAAATCGTCTTTTAGAAGATTAGCACACAAATATCATCCTGATAAAAATCCAGATGAATCTCTCGCAACATCAAGAATGATACAAATTATTGAGGCTTATGAATATCTTACAAGCGAAGAAGCTCAAAATGCTTTTAAAGGGTTAGAAAATGAAGAATATTGGGTAAATACGCTTAATACAATCAGATTTGAAGTAGGAGGAATGAGTTTTGAAATGGGTATTTCTTTTGGTGATTCTGGGGAGGACTGGATATATGGTTCTGGAATTTCTGATGATGCCTCAAGAATATATTTGGGTTGTTATTCGGGGAAAATATATCAAGTAAACAAAAAGGGCATAGCAGAAAAAATATATATTATTCCAGGGGATAAAGAAGGAATTTATGGTCAGACTAACCCTGTCACTTATATTGTCGAACGGGATGATTATTTGCACTTTTTGACTCACTGGTATTTATATATTTTGAAAGATGATAAAGTTATAAATTTTATAAAAATCGGTGAAGGTGATATTAAGTGGTTTGATTATGGCTTTATACATCAAATAAAAGATAACATTTTTTTGTATTTGAATAATGGAGATTTATTGGGTTCTTTAAAATTCAAAGGTAGTATTAGACATGTCTGTTACAAAGATGACAATCTATTAGTAGAAACTAATAGAAAGGCATTTCTTTTTAAATTAAAAATTTGATAATAAAGTTGGGGGAACACAATAAAACCAAAATGGAAGAAAATGCTATTAAAAGCCTGTGACACTAAAGCCCTGGCTTTAAAATAATGAAAAAATAGTAAAATCAATATGATTGATTTAATAAAAATAATTGAAAATCTTTCATCTACAAGACCTATCTTTCACTCAGAGGCTGACTTTCAGCATGCACTGGCATGGAAGATTCATGAACAAGTGAAAGATTGTGCAATAAGATTAGAGTACAAACCACCACACTTGATAAGGAGATATTATGTGGATATTTGGTGTTTTCGAGAAGGTCTTGTAACCGCTATAGAATTGAAATATAAAACCCGAAGACTCCATGTTAATGTTAGAGGAGAGATTTTTGATTTACTAAACCAAAGTGCACAAGATATTGGGAGATATGATTTTTTGAAAGACATTCAGAGATTAGAGGAAGTTGGATTGAACAAAAGCAATTATGAAGGCTATGGAATTTTTCTCACAAATGATAGTGCATATTGGGGCTTCCCAAGAGATGACCAAACTGTTGATGCCGAGTTCCGCATTCATGAAGGGAGAACACTTAGTGGCAAATTGAATTGGAAGCTTAGCGCCTCTGAGGGAACTATGCGACATAGGAAAGAGACGATTCATATAAAGAATGTCTATAGTTTGAAATGGCGGGATTACTCAGAACCGAACGCGGGCACTTATGGTCAGTTTCGGTATTTATTAGTTAAGACTAACGGTAAATAAAACAGATAAAGAATTCGGTTGAGGCGAGTGGAAGCCAGAGGGAGTTTGACCTCCCGGGGATGATATGAACGAAAAGGAGAAACTTGAAGAGGCCATGTACTTTTACGCCGAGATGGTTAAACACCAAGAAGACAGGAAGGTTTTCAAGCACAACCTCAGCGCCTTTCTGTCCGCAGCTCGCTCGGTTATGCAATACGCCCTTGAAGAAGTAGATCCAAAAAACGGAGGAAAGAAATGGTACTATGACTGGATGAATTCCGGCGACGTATTGAGATTCTTCAGGGATAAACGAGACTTCAATATCCATACTGCTCCCATTAATCCTAGGAAGCATGTGAAAGGCCACTCTGCTGTAGTGATCCGTGTTTATACATCGTCGCATATCAAAGTCACTGACAAAAATGGCAAGGTGAAGGAAGAGAGGGAGATCAAAGAAAAGCCGAAACCTTATGAAGGGCTAAAATCATCCGTTAAATCTGAATTCAGGTATGAGTTCGACGACTGGGAGGGTTCTGAGGATTCGATAACTGTATGTAAGATGTACATCCAGGAGCTGGAGAAAGTCGTCCAGGACGGGATTAATAAGGAATTCATCACTGGATAAGAAGGACAGCAATGCTGGAAAATCGCCTCAATAGGAGAGACGGATAAAAGGAGTAAAATTTCTCATTTGGGGAGGAGAAAATTGGAAAAACGATGTGTGATTATTGTAAGAAACAGGGATAAGATAAATAAAAGAGTTTGATGTGTTTATAAAGAAAAAAATCAAATGTCCTTATTGTGATAATATTTTAAAGAAAAAACCTTTAAAAAAAACTAAATGTATTTTCTGCGGAAAATATATTTTTGTAAGAAATAAGAAACTAGTAACAGAAGAAAGAGTAAATATTATTGATGAATTAAAAAGATTTAATTTTACGGATAATCAATATAAAGAAAGCGAAAAAATACTTAACAAAAGATTTGGTCATAAACCTAATTACAATGATGTCATTTGGCATCTTTGTAATAAAGAAATTATTGAGAATCGCAATGATTATGATATATTGAGGCTTCTCTATTATAAAATGGCACAATTCCTAAATAAAAGAGGTAAAGAATTTTTTCATCTTTTACAACAATCAAAAAAAATGGAACTTTTATATTTCAAAAAAATGGGAATGGATGAAGTAGAAATAATATCATGTTATTGTTCCTTTTGCCAAAAATTAAATGGAAAAATATTTAAAATTAATGATGCTTTAAAACAAATGCCCTTACCTCATAAGGAATGTACAAATATTTTATATGATAAAAAAAGAGGATTTTGTACTTGTTCATATAATTTTAGTAATGAAATAATAAGAGAATCTAGAGAAAAATATGGATAATAGGGGGAATAAATGGATGATATCACAGAATTATTAGGGGTATTTTCTAGTTTAGCAATTCTATTTATTGCTATTATTTGGATATTGTTATGGTGGATAATTTTCAAAAAAGCTGGATATAGTTATCCATTTCTGCTTGGGATTCTTATGAGTATTCCATTTATAAATATTGTAATGTTTTTAATATTTACTTTTGGTGAATGGCCTGTTTTAAGCTCAAAAGATAATGCCTCGACATCTTGAAGGGAAAATCGTAGTATACATATGTGGAAGAAGAAAAAATATTACCCATAGAATCACTGTAGAAGCAATTATTCTAAAACACTTCATTATAATTTTAACAATTCTGTCGAAAAAAATTTAATTACTTAATGCCTTCCAGTTTCAGGGCGTTTTTTTTACCTACCCTCTTAAAAACCCCATATTTTAAACAATCCTCCTTCTGGGAAGGCATAGAGGTGTGGCATATTGCGAGAATCCTATGTTTTTTCAAGTTTATCTTCGTATCTACAAGGGTTTCTCAATGGAAAATTGTTTCTCAATGTAGTTACATAGCTCTCCGCCATAGATCGGGCGACACAGGGCAGGACACAAGGCATGTTTCTGGTATTTATCCATCCAATCAGGTCATGTGGCCGACTTTAGGTCTGATTGGGCTGATGAGTGCCTGGCAGTTGGATCAGCTGTTAGACAGCAAATAATATTTTGATAGATAATGTTATTGCCTCTGGGACACTACCTCATATGAACAGGCTATTGGTTTTCAGCATTTGCCTGGGAATTCTTCAAATAGTCTGGAGGAAGGGTGCTAAATGAATGAATAATTAAAATATGACATTTGTTTGAAATTGTAACTTTTTTGAATTAAAATAAAATGAAATGTCAGATACTTTCACAAAGAGACATGGGTATGGAGAATGTGCTAAAGAACTAATTTATGAAGAAGCACCTGAAAAACTTCGTATTGGTTTATGGAATCTGATTCAGGATTATATTGAGCCAAACAACTTACCTAATTATACTGAGCTTTACTTAAAATTAACAACCTTTTTTAGATTAGAAAGGGATGAATATTCAATAAGAAAAAATCTAGCAAAGTATGAAATTTCAAATTTAATATTAACTCAATTAGCTTGGTATGAAATATTAGATTTAATAGAATACCTTTTCACATTAGTTGTTTATTTCGATTATGACCTGGAAGAGAATATATGGCATGAATTTCCCGAACATGTAAGCGATATTAGATATAAATATACAATAGCCATTAATAAATTGCTTTCTTCCGAAAATATTGGTTGGCGTTTAAAAAAAGGCAAGCTTGAGAGGGGAGGCTCTGAATATTTAGATAACGAAATTATCGAAAGAGTAAAGAGTGTTCTTAAACATCCAGATTTTAAAGGACCGAATAATCAATTTAACAAAGCAATAGATTTCTTTAATAACCGCCCTAAACCTGACATTGAAAATTGTGTAAAAGAAGCTGTTGGAGCTTTGGAAGGAGTTGCTCGGATACTGTTACGTGACAAAAATATTACATTAGGGAAAGCCGTAGATAAAATGGTTAGAATGGGCAAGATGAGGAAACCTTTTGATAAAATATTTGGTGCTTTGTATGGGATTGCAAGCACTGAGCCAGGATCACGACATGGTGCTTTTGAGCTTTCTAATGCAGATATAGCAGAGGCTAACTTTGTATTATATAACTCAGCCGCATGTATGCTTTTTCTATGCGAGAAATTTGGTTATAAACCTATTGAGGAAGAAAATAAAATTACTGAAGAAGAAGTGCCTTTTTGATGATAAATTAAGGAGCATAGAAGTCAGTGGCCATAAAACTTCTGGCTTCCTGAAGTTGAAAAAGATATTTGGAGGGTGTTCTTAGGATGGGAGAAAGGATAAAAAAGATTTTCTTAAGCCGACTTTCTATTTCAATATCAGGAGGACTAATTGCATACTTTGTCGGTGTAATAATAAATGCCTCAGCAAGTAAGATTAATCTATTGGATTCTTTGTTAAATTTGCCAGTAAAAATATATCATATTAAGATTCCTGATTTTTTTCTTGTTATTTTAATAATCGCTATTTTTATCAGCTTGGCTTTTATCAATAAAAAATTTCAAGGATGGTCACCTAAAAAAATCAGAGAAATGCTTGCTGAGAATGAAGAGCTAAAAACCGAGATTGAAAAAACTAAAGAAGAAGAGAAATTAGAACTAAACGAAGAACATTACATTATTCTTGAGACTCTAGCAAGTTCTGAAGATGAATGCGAACCAAAAGAATCTCTATATGAAACCTATTTCAAAAAAAAAGGAAGGGCTATTTTTAATTTAGCTATAAGTGAACTCAAAAGAAGTAATCTAATTACACTGCAAAAAGATGTTGGTGCAGATTTTTTCGAATTAGGAGTGGAAATATTATTCATAACAGACAGCGGTTATGCATGTCTAAGGAATAGAAAGGATATATGAGCCGAGTGGAAGCCAAAGACCCTAAAAACCTCTGGCTTCCTGATGATTGAAAAAGACAGTTATGAAGCATATTGATATTTATTCAAAAGGTGATGTGGTTAGATATCTCCAGGAGTTACAAAAGGAAGGTCAGATTAAAGATTGTATCCATATCAAGGTTAATCAAGGATATTTAGATGCTTTTTATCCAGAATGTGAAGAGGATTTGGCGAGTAGAGTGTCTGCTACCAATGTTGCTCTTGATATTACAGGATACGGAAGGCCTAGTAGTTATCACTGGCCAAAATGTCCTGAAGATTGTCCACGATATAAAAAAGCAGATGATTTTTTTGGATCAATTATTACAATCAACAATAGTAAGGGGACCTTCCTAATGGATAATAATTATTTCAAGACTGTGTGTTTGGAGAAAGAGCAAAAGGAATTATTATGTATCATTGTGGAAGCGGCACGAAATGTGCCTAGTGAGAACCGACAGGAATTTTCAATAGTACGAAGTTCAAGGGGACAATACTTGCAACATCCAGGATTACTTGACGGAGAGAGAAAGTTCTTTTTTCCAGACCTGCAAACTTTAATGAACAAAGGACTCATTCAAATGACAGGTGCAAACCTAGATGGGGTTGCTAGAATCTCTGTTCCTCCTGAAGGATTTCGCTTCTATAGATATTTGAAGAAGCAATCTGGAGAACCTGTTGAACATATCGAGAAAGAAGTTCATGGTTATATTGATTCCCATGAATTTCAGAAGGAATATCCAAAAGCATACGAAAACTGGTCAGAGGCTGAAGGGTTGATCTGGGAAAATGAGACATCGAAACAATTGACGAAAATAGGGCATCTTTGTCGACAAGCAATTCAAGAATTTATAGATACTCTCTATACTCAAGTAAATCCACCAGGAGAATTCATACCAAAAGATAAAACAAAAAACCGATTAGGCAAAATAATTGCGGTTAAGTCTAAAGAATTGGGTGAGACTGAAAGAAAATTTCTTAAGGGGCTTCATAAGTATTTGGATGTTACGAATGACCTCATCCAGAAACAGGTACATGGAGCACAAAAGGAGAAACTTCAATTAGTATGGAAAGATGGGAGGAGAGTAGTATTCCAGACAATGATGTTCATGTATGAGGTGAGTCAATCCTTGAAATTACAATCCTATGAAAGACAGTAGCACCAGCAAAGCAATAGTGAAGACCAGGCAGCCCTGGCCTCCCGGGATTGATACGTCAGCAATGCTGGAAAATCGCCTCATTGTAGAAGACGGATAAAGTAAATAAAATTTCTCATTAAGGAGAGAATAAAAAAGGGAGGGGTAAATGGAAATAGCAGAAATCATATTACGTTATTTGGAGGTATTTTTAGCATGGCCTGTTATTATATTGATAGTAGTTGTAATTTTTCTCAAGTGGTTTAAAGCTCCAATTTCTGATTTTATTAAACGACTTGTCAAGGTCGAAGCATATGGAGGAAGAATGGAAGCAAGTAGACCTTTAGAACAACAAAAAGAACCTAAAAAAGATTTACTAACAAAATCAAGAAGTGAAATAGAAAAGAATTTCAGGGATAATCCTAACTTGGTAGCTGCTGAATATTTTAAACTTTTAAATTGCTGTGTATTTGAACATACTTTTAATATTATTTTTGGTACTCAGATAGATTTGCTTGAGCATCTTTCAAGTAAAGGTGATGAAGGTGAAAAATATATAAATTTAGCACATTTTCATAATGAGTATGTCAGGCGAGCTGGAACAACTTTTTATCAGATGAATGATTATTTAGGATTCCTGATAGGATATAATTTAATTATATATGAAGGTGAAGGTAGTGAATTAAATGTTAAAATTACAAAATACGGTGTTGATTTTTTGTCCTATATTAAGACCAGTTATTCACTAGTGTATAAATATAAGCAATTTTGAAGTCTCTGTAATAAAGCAATTATAAAACGACCTCCAAAAAGCTAATAAAAGAAGGAGAAAATTATGGGACTATTTAACTTTTTAAAGTACAACAACATAGAAAGAGCATTACTTGATCAATATACTCAAATGATGAGTATGATGGGTGGATCTTCCGCAGAGGCTAAAAAAATGGCTGGTGATATGCTTGACCAAGCGATTGAGGAATCTAAAAAAGAAGGAACTTATTATTTACCTCAAAATCTAGGAGATATTATTTTGGGGGACGCTGGAAGCGACAATCCAACAATTAAAAAAATCGCCGAAAATATAAGACAAAAACTTCCCAAGAAGAAAGCGGAAGGAGTGAAAGATGAGGATATTAGGTGGTGGTGGAATTTAAATGATATAGAAAGACGCATAATGTTACAAGTAGATGACAATATAAGAGGGGGGACTTTTATATTTGAGCTTAAAAAAAGTAATGAATCCTCTAAAGAAAAGGCGGCAGAAAAGGCAGCTAGAAAAGTGAGGAAATTCCACCCATTCTATGGTGATCCTGATGATACTACTCATACAACTGGCGAGGATAGGCCGCTTCCTTATGAGCTAAAAGACAGAATAAATATTTATATTGAAAAAAGGGTGGGGGACAACTCGGAAAAATACAAAAATGAAGTTGAGCAGTCATCCAGCTTTAATGCTTTAATTCGTAAAGAAATAAAGGCTGGAAATATATAAATATGCAAAACAAAGAAAGAAAAATTTATATTACCTGGTTTCTAGTTCTTGTAATACCCCCTATTTTATCGCGATTAGGCACGGCTAGCGGGAATATTGCTCTATCTGAGGACTTAGCTGCATTTCTTACAGTTATTACAAAAGCTGGAATAATTATTTTAACAATTTGGTATGGTTTAAAAGTAGGAATTAAAAATGTTTGGGCTTCTTATTTGCTTGCATATTTGTGGCAGGGAAAATCACCAGGCTGAAAATGGGCAATAAGATGCTGAGGGAGAGGATAGAGAATCTGACAGAGAAGTTTTAATCGTATGGCAGTCCCGGATCTGCTCAAGCTCTTCCGGATCCGGGGCTATTTTTTACATTGACAAAATGAAAGAAATCATATATAACATAAGTAACTTAAAATGAAGGAATTAAGAGAGAAAATGAGACAAAGGGGCAGTGCTAAAAATTCAATGCCCAAAAGTACTATTTGGTCATTGCCTGTCTCTTTCTTATGCTTAAAAATGGATTTAAAATTTAATAAGAAGTCTCTAATGACCCATGGAGGGGCAGAGCGATCTGCGTCTAGGAGCAGGAGTAGCCTAGATGTCAGAAACAAGAAAGAAAAATATATTGTCAGTGAAGGAGGTGAGTAAATTATTGGGCTATCACATCCAAACCATTTACGACATGTGTAGTAATGGACAGATACCACATCTGAAAATCGGAAAGTCGCAGCGTTCGATTCGTTTCGACTCATCCGATGTCAATGAATGGCTTGAGGAGCGGAAACAGCAGGTTTCCAAAAACATCGTACTCGAACCGATAGAGGTGTCTTCATTTAGAGAGTACGATCGACTATTTTTACGGAGGTTTCCAATGTCAAAAAAGAAAGGTTCAGGGCATTGGAACTATGGCTATGGTGGCATTTTGGAAAGGCGGACGAAAAGCGGATTGACGAGATTTGACATCTGGTGGTATGACCAAAATAGGAAAATTCAGCAGCAGGTCGTGAAGCAGGCTTTCAGTCGAAAGGAAGCGATGGTCGCACTGGAGTTTAAAAGGCAAGAGATATTCAGACGACTATATACCAAGGAGGCAGACCGGGAGACAATCAAGTTTAAGGATTATTGCGAGAGATTCCTAAAGGAAATCACCCTGAGGAGACTAAAAAGCCGGGATAATATTGAGTTGGTTGTTCGCAAAAGGCTTCTACCATTTTTCGGAGACATGGCGTTGGACAGAGTTAATCCAGGGAAGGTGAAGGACTATATATTAAAGAGGAAAAGTGAGAAATGTAAATTCAGAGATTCCACTATCAGCAACAGCAGTTTGAATGTTGAACTATCACATCTGAGAAGGATATTCAACATGGCGATTGAAGAGGAGCAATACGCAATTGAGAAAAATCCTGTAAAATCTAGTCTATTTCTGAAAGATGATACGAAGAAACGAGACAAGGTTCTATCTGCAAAAGAGGAAGAGCGACTGCTTGCAGTTGTCGCAACACACATACGACCAATGATAATCACTGCATTGAATACCGGCATGAGGAAGCTGGAAATAAGCACTCTGACATGGGAGAATGTTGATCTCAAAAACAGAACAATCACTGTCACGGCAGAGCACTCTAAAAATGGCAAACCACGAGAGATTCCCATTAACTCAGTATTGCTGAATGAGCTTAAGGTGCTGAAAGCGGATAATGGATCCTCGGAATTTGTCTTTACATTTCAGAAAAAAGTCGGAGACATCAGACCGATTGGGGATTTCAAAATTGCCTGGATGGCTGCATTGAAGAGAGCTGGGATTGACGGTTTCACTTTTCATGGGCTGAGACACACGTTTGCATCCAGGCTGGCAGGGGCCGGAATCCATCCATTCGAGGCAGGCAAGATCCTGGGACACAGCAGCATTGACATGACAAGATGGTACTCGCACTCGACCATGGATCAGCTATTAAAGGCAGTTGAAAAAGTAAATGGAAATGGAAAAAGCTCAGGAGTATTTGAGGAATCTCAAGCGAGGGATTGAAAAAGATGCTGTATCTGCTTTATTTACAATGCTTTTTGAGATGTAATAAACTTATCATAGATAATAATAAAAGCTCCTGTATCAATACAACACCCTATGTCGATGCGATCATTTTCTTGAAATCCTTTCGATAATGGTTCCAATTTTTTTTCGATGGGATATTTCCATGAACTTGATGTGCATAGAATTCCGAACAAAATAGGTTTAAGCTGCTGTCGTTTTCTTGATCCATCAAGGCAGGTGATAAGTCCACTCGTACGAGAAAGACGACGAATAGAAGAGGCTTTTTCTGCTGCGTATTCAATGTTTGGTTTATTTAGTTTTGGCTTGATTTCGAATGCAGCATATACGCTTTCTACAGGTATATAATATGAATTTTTATGGTTTAAAAGAAAAGGGGAGTAAGTTCTATCAAAAATCACTAAATCAATTTCTTCGCTTATTTGTCCATTCAGGTCAATAATAAAAGCTTTTTTAACTTTATATCTTTCCGGAAGATATTTCGATAGCCATTCTTCCCAATCAAATTCAGTTGCGCTGCCTTTTGACGGAGCATGAAGGATGTTTTTCCGTGTTGTGGATAGTGATGTTATCATTTCTTTTTGTAAATCCATGAATAAAGTTCTTATATTTATCCTTCCTTTCTTTTTCTGACAATTTTTTTTGCTTATTTTTTTCATTAATCCGACTCTTTTTTGCCTTTATGAGGGGCCTCCTCTCCCGGCCAAATTTTTGTATCAAGCCAGAGTTCATAACATAATAGCCATTCTGATAACCAGGGAACGATTGTATCTGCAATCATTAATTTATAAGTCCAACTTCCGTCAGGTGGGAAATAAAGACAAATAGATTTATCAGGATACAAATGAGGATTATCAAGAATATCTGGCTTTAGAATAAAAACTTTAGGTGACTTTTTATAGCGATAAATTATTTTTATCTTATAATCCGGAGAACTTTCAGTTGGTTGCAGTGTCCCAAGCCAGAATATTTGACCGAATTTTCGGTGATATTTAAATGAAGGAAAGAAAGACTTCATTCTGGAAATTTGAACTCCTAAATCAGGGGTTTTTTTCCCTGACCAGAAAAATTGTCCCATTTATTTCCCATAAAACCGATGTAGTTTTATATCTGTAGAGATTTCATCTCTAGATTTATTAGTAGCAATATGCCCGGATGAATTTACGAAAGCACCTGCTTTAAGCATACTTGAAGTTGATTTTGCATAATCTTCAACTGAAGTAGGGAAAAAATCTATTCCGAAGATTTTTTGCCAATATTTTACAGCTTCTTCTTTTTCTTCCGCTTCTAGCGCCTTCTGTGCCCATTTTCGTGTTTCATCCATTCGATTCATAAATGCTTCAAAATGGCTTCGCTCCCAATTTGTTGCGACATTATTGCCAAGCATTGGATCTTTGATCCAAGGAACTTTTTCATAATCTGATAGATATTCCTTATATTCTTCATAAATTAGGTCTGTCAATTCCCCAAACACTTCGGCTAGAGATTTTCCTTCTGTTTGAACTTTCCCTTTATTTAGTTTATGAAATATCATGCACTCAAGCCAATAGCTTTTAGGACGTTTGTATATCATATGAAAATCACGCCAATGTTTGAGTAGGCGGATGCTCGGTATTACTTTTTGTCCATTTTTGGAGTTTAATTCAGATAATTTTTTACCATAACCAATTGGATGGGATTTAAGCCATTTTTCCTTTGACTTGTCAGGAATTAATACTTCATTCTCAATCCCATTAGGTAATAAGGCAGGAACGATGTCAAGATGGAAATCGTAACTTTTAAAAAACATATGAATTGATCTTCTTTGAGGGCTGACTTCAATGCTTAATTGTGATTCGTAATTTTCAAGGATATCTTTTAAATGTCTTAATACAAAATCAGGTGAGTCTCCTTCATATTCATTATCAACAAAAACTAAAATATCAACATCTTTAATATCACCTACATAAGTTTTGCGGGCATATGAGCCGATGAGTCTTGAATAAGGATCAATCGTCTTTAAATCATCATTTTCTTCGAGGAAGGAACGAATTTCAGCAGGAATTGTCTCAGCGTTATTGATTCTGTCCTTAGGAGGAGAGATATTTATTAAGAGATTGTTAAAATATTGAGATAACGTAAACATTATATTCTCCTATTTAACTTATTATATTACACAATATGTAGGATGTCAATCATGAAGGCATACAATATTTAGATTATTTACTATGTTTTTTATTTAATTCCCTACATTTGAATATTAGAATAATCGCGTTATAGGACAATATCTTTTCTCCATCATGTAATTATTTCTCAAATTTAGAAAAAGAAACTATGTCAAGTTATTGCATAAGAGCGAATAGCAGATATCCGTAGGGAAGAGGTGACTGTGGTTTTGGAAAGGGTAAACTGAAATACACACCCAATGGTAAACTGAAATACATAGGTAATGGTAAGTAGAAATACACTATCGAAGGTAAACAGAAATACACTATTGAGAGTGAAGAGAATTCTTTTTTTTTAGAAACTCCTGTAGGGTTTTAAAAACCTTACAGGAGCGGAAATGAAAAAACTAAAAATGTACAAAAAGATTCAAACATTTAAGCGGCAAGGGTATTGCAGCAATAAAATAGCGACTGAGCTGGAAATAAATCCCAGGACCGCAACCAAGTATTACAAAATGGATCAAAAAGAGTTTATAACTTATCGGGCAGAGCACATGTTTCGTGATAGATCTTTTGGAGAATATGAGCGTGACATTCTGGAAGTCTATGAGAAGAATGAATTTACAAAGCTTAATATGTCATCTGTATATGATTATCTGGAAGAAAGATACGACAAGCTACCTGGGAATGAGAAAACGCTTCGCAACTTTATAAGTTATCTTAAAGAGAAAGACAAGCTGAGGTTGAATAAGAATATAAGGACTTATATGAAAGTTGCGGAATTACCCTTTGGAAAACAGATGCAGCTTGATTTTGGTCAGTACACATGTCGGAGCGGTTTTAAGCTTTTCATCTTTGCTGTGGTTTTATCGGCCAGCCGGTATAAGTATGTGGTGTTTCAGGATCATGCCTTTAAAACCAAGGATGTCATTGATCATCTGCTTTCGTGCTTTGATTATTTTGGGGGCGTACCTAAAGAGCTTGTCATTGATCAAGACAGTTTAATGGTGGTAAGTGAAAACGCCGGAGACATTATCTACACTGATACTTTTAGATATTTTATCGAAGAGCAGGAAATAGGGATGTATGTCTGCCGCGGGGACGATCCTGAAACGAAAGGTAAGATCGAAAACTTTATAAAATATATAAAATATAATTTTTTCAACACCAGAGATTTTCTTCATATTGATGAAGCAAATAAAAGTGTTTTTAAATGGCTTAAAAGACGTGCTAACGGAAAAATCTCTCAGGCTACCAAGCAGATCCCGGCCATGCTGATCGAAAAGGAAAGAGAGCATCTCAGGCCTGTGTGTAACTCCATATTCAGGAAAGGGTCTCTTATTGGCAGAGAGGAAAGGAATGTCAAAGAGAAAGACTGTATCTCGGTAGATGCATGCAGGTATCAGCTGCCTGCAAAATACCGGAATAAAACGGTCGAGGTCTATATCACCAAGCAAAAACTGTTTATTTTCGACCTCTACACAGGAGAAGAGATCGTTGAATATGACCTTTCGCCCATTCCAGGGAAAAAGATAGCAAAGCGAGAGTTTAAAAGGGAAAAAGGCAAAACCGCAAAAGAGTTAAAGGATCATGTAACACATATGTTTGATACAGAGAACTGGAAGCAATTTACAGAGAAAAATTTTAAAACTTTTTCTCGATATGTAAGAGACCAATGTGTAGAGGCAAAAAGGTACTTTACTGATAAGG
>Ga0210003_1001382_pt1 | contig 21463 bp, 15 predicted proteins | sample LantaG_FD_182804 | JGI IMG/M metagenome (GOLD analysis project Ga0210003, IMG submission 182804) | Deep subsurface microbial communities from Baltic Sea to uncover new lineages of life (NeLLi) - Landsort_02402 metaG (SPAdes) (version 2) | ecosystem: Environmental > Aquatic > Marine > Oceanic >... | reverse complement strand
GCACCACAACAACAACAAAATGTTTTAGTTGGGACTAAAGTAGAAATAAAAGAAACTCAGACAATAATAAAAGATGTAGAATTACCAAAAGATAATATCAGTAAAAGGGTCCTAAGGGCTTTATTATCTGAGTGTGATTATTTTGAAGTTGTAAAAGAACAAACTCCTATGGTTTTTGATAACCTTAAAGATAAGTTAAAGTTCTTCCAACCTGCTTTTCACTCGATGACACCTGAGGGTCTTAACACTAGATTAACATTTTTACAACAATGTATGAGACCTGGTGATACAATACCTGTAATTAAATCTATTAATGGTAAAGATGTTTTAGATTATAATAATGCAACAAATACTGCATTTGGTGCACCACCAGTGTTAGTTTTAAGGGTTGGAGATTTCTTTAATACTAAAATTATACCAACAAGTTTAGGTATTTCCTACGAAGGGTTAGATATTAACCCCGAAGGTATTGGTGTACAACCTATGATTGCAAAAGTGACAATGGGATTTAATTTTGTTGGTGGTAGTGGATTAAAAGAATCTGTTGACAAACTACAAAATGCGTTAACATTTAATTATTATGCAAACACTGAGATTTATGATGACAGAGCTGACCCAACGGATTCAAGTTATAAGGTTATAGATAAAGAATTTGTAGATATGGCGGCATTAAGTAATGTTACTCCACCAACAGTTAACGATGCTCAACCCAATAATGGATTAAGTAATGAATCAACAATTGGGGAAATATTAACTAATGTTATTACTGAAACAGGACAATCAGGTACAATAAGTTATCAAACATTTATGGACAAATTTGTTGTTGAAACTCAAAATTATTTTACTAATGTGGTTAATAAAAATAGGGAAACTGTTAATCAATATAATAATGCATTACGCCAACAATGGATGTTAGAGAGGAATTACCAAGAAGGTAAGTTTTTAATAACTGAAGATAGTAAAACAATGATATTTGGTAAACCATATAATCTTGAAAAAAGAGTTGATAATATTTTTAATGATTTAATAAAAGATGTTAAACAAGGTGACGAAGGATTTATTCAGTTCATTGATAATTCAGATAAAAATTTTTCATCTAAGGTGATTAGACAAGTTAAAGAAAACTATAATAAGATTCTTAAGGATAAAAAAGGAACATATCAAAATGCGGTAACTAATATTACTCAAAGTATTGTTAATGTTCAACAAACCTATGCTTCCTATATTGGAAGGGCAAACACTATAACATATCAGATTCCGGATTTATTAGAAACGGGAACTGATGGTTCACAACAAAAAAATGGTAATGTAACTTCATATGTTATTTTACCAACAACGGATGTTGATACAAGTTCGTCTGCCTCTAATACCTTGGAAGATTTAATTATTGACGTTAACATCATTAAAGAGGATATAGATACTTTTAATGAGGATATTTGGGGAGAAAATGACTTTATATATAAAAATACGGATTATAGTGGTAGATTAGTTTTTGCTCCTAATTATAAATTTCCTGAGGACCAAAAAATATTTGAACCATTCAGTAAAAACCAAAGTAAGATAGTTGATAGTCCAACAGCAACATTTGAAAATACAATTTTTAGAATGGTTTATATGATACTATCAAATGATGTTGTTGACTCAAAAAAATATGAAACCTTTAAAACTGACATGATTGGTAATATAATTAACAATACAGGGTTAATTGGGGATGGATGGGATGGTAAGAAATTAACTGAACAGTTTGATGCTTATTGGGATAAAATAGCAAAACCGTTATTTTTTGAAGAAAACGAAATTACTAAAGAATTTTTTAATAGTATGGAAAAAGGAAAATTAGAACCGTTCTTAAAATACACACCATTCCCAACTAAAAAAAGAATGTTTACTTACACCACAGAAAATGCCAACACTAAACCTCAACAAACTTTAATTAAAGGATTAGGTTCAACCGAAAACTATAACACAAAAACTAAAACGTGGAACGATGAAATATCTGCAGACGTATATGTATCTAAAGTAAAATTTAACTAATGGCATACCAATATTACAATAGATATAGTGACTTTCTTATTAACGGGGAACAAACCGTTGTACCATTTGTGCAAATACCCCAAAAAACAACAGATAAGTCTTACATATATAAAGTAGGTAGAAGTCGATTAGATGTGGTTTCTCAGGAGTATTACAATTCGCCATACTTTAATTGGTTAATTTTACAAGCAAACCCACAATTTGGTGGATTAGAAAATAACATATATGATGGGGCGGTATTGATTATTCCTTATCCGCTACTACCTTCATTACAAGACTATAAAGGAGCTTTGGAAAATTATTTTTATTATTATGGCAGGTAACAGACCAGGGGATAATAGTGGGAATGTATTAGTTGAATTTGATTATAATAACATTATTGTTGTTGACCCAAATAAAACTATAGATTCGTTTGGGAATATTCGAGAAAGATTGGTTGACCATGAAAAAATGGTCATGTTTGCTAATCTTGAAGCAGAGGTTGTTCCAAGAACTAAACTATCGGTAGGTGGTAGTCCTGATGATACTAATACGATTCTTTCTATTGCCAAAATTAATTTTCTAAGACCAACCGAAAATACTTCTCTTACCTCGTCATATTATGATGAATTAACTGGTAAAAATTCTAGAAATGGTTTGGGAGACAATCAATTAAGAGTTGAAAACATTGAAGCAATAAACAATAATACTCCGTATCAAAAAGTTACTGTTAATAATCCTGGAAATAAATCAACTGATAATGGGTTATTAGGGATTACAAGTATTAATATAAGAACAAACACATCTTTTGTACCAACAGTTTCAATTGAGTTAGAAGATATACAAGGAAGGGCATTATTCCAATTGGGGGATAACTCACCTTATGCTGCGTTTTTTAATTTACCTTATTGTCCGTTTTATTTAACTCTTAAGGGTTATTATGGACAAGCAATTAAATACCAATTAAATTTAAAAACATTTAATGCTAGATTTAATTCTTTTAGTGGAAATTACCAAGTAACTTTAGAATTTGTGGGTTACAAGTTTAATATCTTGAATGAAATATCTATGGGTCATTTGTTGGCAACACCACACATGTATAGTACAAGATTTGATATTTCTAAATCGGAGACATCATCTGAAACACCAAATAAAAATATTGAATCGGGAACAAAACAAACAGGTACAATATCAAAAGAATCTACTAATAGTACTAATAATGTGGTAACTCAAGTTATTAGTGAAAAGGGATATCAAAAAATTGTTGAGGTCTATAGTGAATATAAAGCCAAAGGATTAATTGACCCCGATTTCCCTGAATTAACTTTTGCAGAATTAATTAATAAGTTAGAAACTTTTGAAACTACTATAATAAATTCCTATTCTAAAGTGGATATCCAACCACTAACAAATATTCGGGCGTATAAAGAAACTTTAAACAATTATTATAATGAAATTTATGGTAGTCAAACATCTTGGTTTAATACTAACATAAACCAAAGACCAATTGTTTTAAAAGACGGAACTTTTGTCTATGCCTTTAAAAAAGAAATATTAGAAGACAAAATAAAACAACAAAAGGCTTTAGCTCTTTTAAGTGGGGAGACAATAGAGTTTAATAAACTGTTATCGACAAATTTAACATTAGGTGATACAGGAGTTTCTAAAATTAAAAACCCTATTATATATAATACTTATTTTATTAATGTTACTAAAGACCAAATTGACTACCCAAAAACGTTTATCCAACAATCAAATAAGTATGATGTAACAGATGCAGATATTCTTAGAGTTAATAATTATATAGATAACGAATTATTTAAACCATCGTTTGAAGTAAATGTGGGAGACCCGGAAAATATATCTATAAACCTTGTTTATGTCCCTTTATTTGTTTTTAAATCAGAATCATCAACTAATAAAACTGAACCTAGATTTGTGAATTTAATTTATCAAATTGAGGCGGAGGTTAATAGAAAATTATTAGAATATGAAACTGCGTTAACTGCAGATTTTGCAAGAAAAATTGAGGACACTAAAATAGGTTTTGGGTTTAGCCCAACAGTTCGAAATATTTGCGCGGTTATTATGGCGTCTGCCGAAGCCTTTATTAGATTACTTGATGAGGTTCACACAAATGCTTGGGATGTTAAATATGACCCGGTAAGACAACTTGCGATTTTAGATAATCCATCATCAGCACCTGGTACTGATACCGTGAAAGATATTAAAATTACTGAAAATGCAAACAATCAAAATCAAGGATTATCTACAAGTAAAGACCCTGTATATCCGTGGCCACAATTTTTTGTTGAAACTCCTGAAGATAAGATGGGCAGGTTCCAATTAAAGTATATTGCGGACCCTTCTGTGGTTGACATTACCCAAGGTTATTTGTATGATAAATGGCCTGAGGTTGAATTTGTCGAAGAGTATATGAGAGGATTAACTCAAAAGTTTAATTCACCTCGTACCCAAGTATCGACAGATAATCAGGCAACCACCAATATTATAAACATTAACGCTATTGAATATCCGTCAAATGGTGTTGCGTATGTTAGTAAGGCTGAAGTTAAATTTTTTTATGAAATATGGGAAAGACAATTTCTAACTTCAAATTATTCTGGTTTTATTAGGGCAAACGGAAATCAATTGAGTCAATTGACTGAGTTAGTGTTTAGTTCCGAAACAAATAACATTATAAGTAGTTTAGGTGATAGTTCACCATTTCTAACTTTAAAGTTAAAAAACTATAACATAACTGCTCAAAATTACGTTGAATTTTTACAAAACATTTCTAATCAAGGAACAGGAACCTCGTATCAAGAATTTATTAGAGATTTCTATGTTACTCCTTATATTAGAAATTTAACAGAAAACTCATTTAATATTCTCACTACAAATCAATTAGGTAAAGAACCACAAAACAATGCCAAAGTAGATGCTTTATTACAATTAGTTAAAGCATCTAATAACGAACCATTAATTATTGATACCTATCCATTTACAAACCCAACTTGGGTGAGTAATAATATGAGTCTTAGTAATCAAGCACAAGGTGATTCGGTTTATAATACAAATCAAACATTAACTGTTTTTATACCAAGAAATGTAATATCAAACTTTAATAGTGTTTATGATTACACAACTAATAGACCTGTAACTAATTTTTCGTATTTAAATGTAACAGACCCAATTACGGAAATTAACGCAACAAACTTAACAATATTTTTAGATACGAGAAAAAATCCTGACAAGTTTATACCAACAGAAGGATATGTCAATCATTTTAGACCTACAACAAATTTAACAACGGAAACAACAACAACCATGTTGAATACTCCGTATTTGGTAAATGCCATTCAAAACGGGGTAAATAATTGGAGAAGACGAGATAAGTATCCGTATGTTCAAGCCGCTTATCTTTTTATAAATTCATTACCTTTAGCGTCGTTAAGAGAAAGATATAAAACATATGGGGCACCAAATGATTTAGATTATATTGCTTCTTGTTTTAAAAAGTATGGTGCAATTCATAAAATGCCATATGCTTGGGTATTAAAGATGGGTTCTTTATGGTACCGATATAAAATAGAAAAAACAACGGGTATTGATTTTCTTGAAACTGCTTGGGAAAATTTTGATTATAAAGTTAATTTTGACCCCGTAACAAGTTCCGACACTAAAACATATACATTTCAGTTTGATGGTGAAAAACAGATAAGATTACAAAATAATACAAATATTGATAATTCACAAATACAAACAGGGTTTTATCCTAAAGTGATTAATGACTTTAATGTTTTTTACAATGGATATGATTTATATAGTGGATATACTGATTCGGAAATACAGACAAGTATTAACGGAGGTATGAAAGTATATAACTTTACCGAGTCAAACATTAACCCAAACAGTTCTGCACAACCAACAGTATTTAATAGAACATCAATCGAAACATGGTCAGTGATTTTACCTGATAATGTAATTGACCCTGAGGACTCTGCGGCAACTTGTTCTCCAAGTCAAAACACCACAAGTGTTAATTATTTTATAGTACCGTCTTTTGGGTCAACAATAAATCAAGTTAATGTTGAATGTTTACAAAATAATGTTCAAACGGTTCCATTATTAAATAATTCATCAGTTTATAATGGTTCTATTAGATTATTATGGTCAGCGCCAAATTACGGTTATTTTGATAATGACCAAATAGTTGTACCACAAGCAGATTCTTATGTTAATCAAATTTTAACGGGTGATGAGAAACAAGCACCATTTAAATTATTACTTCAAGATAGTTACTCTAAAATTGAAGAAGTATTCTCAGTATTTGATAAAAGTATATTAGACCAATTTGAACAAGAGTTTTTAAATTTTTCTAAACCTGTTGCGGATATTGATTTAGGACCACAAGTTGTTGTTCCTATTAATGAATCTCCCGTAGATAATAATGCGGTATTTAAAAATTTCCAATACTTGTTTAGAAGTTTGATGTCGGTAAATGCCCCAACATCTTTAACCAATTCTGAATATTTTAATACCCTTGGAAATAAACAATTGATTGGTTTTTCAAATACTATTAAATCGTTTATGGAATTTGATGTGATTTTAAAGTACGGTAATCCCGCCAATTATAAAAGAAGAACTGTTGACTCATTTATTGCCTCAAATGGTGGAAACAATCCTGTTGTTGACCCAATACAGTTTAACTCTTATGTTAATAATACATTACCATCACTTAACGGTACAATTACTTTGGCTCAATCTCAAGCGTTATATAATGATGAATGGTTGGCGTTAGAGACAGGGGTAGGATTCTCAACTATATTAAATTTAAGGTACACCGACCAAGGTTCGTATATTACAGATTTCTTTATTGATAATAATATTGAGTTTTCGGTTAATAATATTGAACTATGTTCTCAACTTATTAAACAATACGCTACTCAAAAATTATATAATCCCACAATTAATAATAGTCAATTTAAAGTGTTACTTCAAAACTATTTAGGAGGAACAAGTGCGATTCAAAATCTTTTCTTAAATGAAATATTAACTCGAGTAAGAGCTAAATTACCTAACCAACAAGAATTACCTGAGAGAAAAATAGAGAGTGTAATTGATGGTCAACAAAGTAAGGTTGAAAATTATGAGGTATTTAAAGCGTTAAATGATAAATGGATTTCTGGTGGTGATTTCACAAATAAAACTTTATATGAGGACTTTTTATTTTTGGATAGAGCGTCGAGAAATGTTGGGGATGTCATTCTTGTTGATATATTTGACTTAAAGAATATACTAACTCAAAGTTCCATTAATATGGAAATGAGTGTTTTTACATTTCTTAGTGGTTTATTAATTAAAAATAAATTTAATGTTATGCCATTACCAGCCTATGTTAATTTTTATAACGTACAAGACGCTGATGGTACCATACTCTCACAAAGTGCTGAAGGTTCTTTACAATTTGCCGATAATATGTGGGGTACGTTTTTGGATGTTGATTATAGAAAATCAGGACCAAAAATGGTTTGTTTTTATTCAGGACTTCCATCGGCATATTTAGATTTACCTAAAGGAAATTCTCGTTATAGAAATGACGGTTTTGATTTGAGAAGAGCATCTGAAAATCCATTAATTGAAAATCAAGTAAATAAACAAGATTGGGCATTATCTAATAAATGTGTTGGGTTTAATGTTGATATTGGTATTAGGAGTCAAAACATATTCTATTCATTCAGTGTTAGTATGGATAGTGGTAAAGCGACATCTGAAACAATACAAACACAATTGAATATGATTAATCAGGCTTCAGGTAAAGATGTTGCAACCCAAAATGTTGGATTGTATAATCTATACAAACAAAGAAGTTATCAATGTCAGGTTGAGTGTTTAGGTAATGCGTTACTACAACCTACAATGTATTTTAATCTTAGACACGTACCAATGTTTAATGGTCCTTATTTGATTACTGAAGTTAATCATGTAATTACTGCTGGAGATTTTAAAACAAATTTTACGGGTATTAGACAAGGAATATACGATTTACCTTCTATTGATAATTTTCTACAAAGTATTAATCAAAATCTTTTAACTCAAATTGAGACTATTATTCAGACAAACAAAGATAATATTACGGTTAAACCAATAACCAATATTAATAAATCTGCGTTGTTGGCTCAACAGGGGGATAATGTTGCTGCGGCTACAAATACCTGTACAACTAATTTAAATTCAAAATATTCTACTTGGGGTAATTTTGTTGAATCGGTGACAATAGGATTAACTCCATTACAACTTGCCGACGCTATAAGGGAGAGAACAACTAACACTGATACACAAACGACAATTTATTTATTATGTTATGTATTAACGTTTAATAAAAATAAATTTGAAGGTTATAATAATAACTTTGCGTCTGTTGTGTTAAACACATTTTGGGGGTCAAGCGGAGATAAATATTTCATCAAAGACCAAGCATCTTGTGTAAAACTTCCAAATTCGTTAGGTGTTACTATATCACAACCAATTGCCAATTTTGAAAATATTAATAATTTTTTAGATTTTATGATTACAAGATTAAGTAATAATATTAGAAGAATTTATTATGGGGAAAACGGTAATGCTCCTTTAGGTTTTGCAAAATATTATGTATGTTATTGGAAACCACCAAGTGATGGGATTCCAAATATCCCTGAAACATTTTTTGATGAGAATCAAGATTTATATAAGGAGTTATATTCGACTTTAAAGAAAGGATTAAAGTCTGCTGGTGAAGTTGGATTAAAAGTTGCATCTGCCAAAAGTGCATCTAAAAGTCAAACCCAACAAATTGCTAATGGTGGTACGGGAGCGACAAATAATGTTAATACTACTACATTACCACCACCGACTTGTCCTCCACCAACAATTGTATCATTCTCACCATTAACGGGTGTAACTGGTACTATATTGAATATTACTGGTACCGATTTAAATAGTATAAGCGCGGTAACGATAAATGGTGTTACCACAACAACAGGAATTACAATTAATAATAGTACAAATATCGTTGTTTTGGTTCCATTTAGTAATACTGGAGTACCTCAAAATAATACAATTACCGTTAGAGGTGAGTTTGGTGTTGGTAATAGTGTTGGGTTATTTACGTATAATCCTTTACAAACATCCGCAGCACCTCCAACAGTTGCTCCAAATATTCCTGCAAACTACAACACAAATTCACAACAAACTGGTGAGCCAACATTCATTGGTGTAACACAAAATGGTGTAACAATATTAGGAACAGCATTAATTGAGGTTAATGTTAATCCTTTATTATCAGCAACCTATAGTATGTTACCTCCTTTTGTGGTGGAACCTACCTTTACATTTAAAGTGGGAGTACCTGAAATATTTAATAATTCAGAATTAAGTAACACTCTTTATGAAAGTGGTAGTATTACTTTGGGTACCACGTACTTCCAATCACCTACCTCATTTAAAATGAATCAGGCGGATATTTTAAGTGTTATTACAACTAATTGGGAAACACCACCAAGTAATAGTACGATTATATGTATGTTTACTATTAATGCTGGTACTGTATCACCTCCAGAATTAAAAGATAGCCAATCATTTAAACTAACAATACAATTATAATTTAACAAATAACGATATATTTATATAGAAACATAATTATGAATATTAAATCAGCATTAGACAACTACCTTGGTAAATCAACAAGATTTTCACAAGAAGATAACGGTGACGGAACCAAACAAGTTTGTGACTTAGACACTGGGGATTGTTATACCGTAAGAGAAAGAGATGGTCTTATTGAAAGAGCCGGACACCAAACAACAGCTAACAGACGAGTTAGAGTTGAAACCTCTAAAGGTATTAAACAATTATTAAATGGATAATAAAATGAACATAGATAAAAAAATATTAAGCGAAATCCAAAGATATAGAAGTATTGACAAATATATCATGGAACAAGCGGCAGAACCAGCACCTGATGATTTCGCAGCATTAACTCCTGATGCAGGAGCAACACCTCCGCCACCACCAGCAGAAGCTGAGGCGGTTCCACCACCACCTCCTGGAGGTGAAGTGGCAACACCAATCGATATTGCAAATGACCCAGATGTTGAAAAAATTGGTGATGATGGAGAATCTGAGGAAACCGTTGAAGATGAAAGTGGTGATAGTCAAGAACTTGATATCACTGAGTTAGTTACTGCTCAAAAAGAAACTCAATCAAAACAAGACGATTATTTTGAAAATCTATTTGGACAATTAAGTAAATTGGAATCAAGATTAGGTGAGATGGATGGAATCATGAATAAGTTAAACGCTCTTGAGAATAAAATTGAGAAATACCGAGAAAAAACTCCACAAGAAAAATTAGAGTTAAGAAGTTATGATTCATATCCTTTTAATCAAAAATTATCACAATTCTTTGATGATAAATCAGAAGAGATGGAAAAGACAGGAAAAAATGAGTATGTTTTAACATCTGATGACGTGACTGACATCAATGTTAATGATATAAAGGATTCTTTCCGAGGTGGTGAGGTTAAAGACGATTTTAAATACAAATAACAAAAACTAAAATAATTGAAAGGTCACTCAAAAGGTGACCTTTTTTTATTTGACAAATTGATAAATCTAGATTATCTTTGTACTACAAATTACAATTAAATATATAAAAACATGATGAGTTCATTAGATGCCGTATTGGCACAGTACGAAAAAGCACAAGGGGGCGGGGCCCAAAGTAACATGTCACAAGACGAAAGAATGAAAAAGTATTTCGCTTGTATTCTTAGTGACAAAGAAAAATCAGGACAACGTAGAATACGTATCCTACCTACACCAGATGGTTCTTCACCATTCAAAGAAGCGTGGTACCACGAAATCCAAGTTGGTGGACAATGGAATAAGTTTTTTGACCCAGGAAAAAATGACAACGAACGTTCACCTTTAAATGAGGTTTATGAGGAGTTGATGTCTACTGGTAAAGAATCTGACAAACAATTGGCGGCACAATACCGTTCTCGTAAATTCTACATTGTAAAAGTTATCGATAGAGATAAAGAAGAAGATGGTGTAAAATTTTGGAGATTTAAGCACAATTATAAAAATGATGGTATCTTGGATAAAATCATTCCTATTTGGAGAAACAAAGGTGACATTACTGACCCTGAGAAAGGTCGTGACCTTGTAATCGAATTAACTAAATCTAAAACACCTGCGGGTAAAGAATACACGAGTATTTCAACAATCATGTATGATGACCCAGCTCCTGTTCATGAAGATAAAACTCAAGCAAATGTTTGGATTAATGATGAAATGACTTGGACAAATGTATATTCCAAAAAACCTATCGATTATCTTGAGGCGATTGCACGTGGTGAGACTCCAAGATGGGATAGTGATAAAGGTGGATATGTTTATCTAAATAATGCAGAATCTACAACATCTATGGGTGGAGCAAAACCCGAAAAAACTGTTGACCCACAAGCAAATGACGCGGTTGACGGAGATTTACCATTTTAAATTAAAACAACATAGACACTTGGAATTCTGAGTGTCTATGTTTATTATTGAATAAAAAAAAATGAATAAAATATCAGAAAAAATGTATGAGGCGTTAACGTTAAAGTATCGTACAGAAATTGCAGAAGCTGAAGCAATATTATTAGTGTATTTTACAAGTTCTGTTGGTATTGGGGAACACCCACAACATCTTGAAGAAATGGATATGATGGTTGAAAAAATGACAAACGCACAAGATAAACTAAATTCAATTCATGAATTCCGAAAATATAATTTTAATTCAATGGAAGAGAACCACAAATAAAATAAAAAAAAATATGGCAATAAAAAAAAACGATTTCAGTTCAGTTAAGAAAAAGTTCTCAACTTCTGCGAAATACAAACCACAAAGATTTTTTGATTTAGGTCCTGATTTCTTAGATGCTGTCGGATTACCAGGTCCTGCGATTGGACACTTAAATATGTTTTTGGGTCACTCTGACACAGGTAAAACTACTGCATTAGTTAAAGCAGCTGTTGATGCTCAGAATAAAGGTATCCTACCCGTGTTTATCATTACAGAACAGAAATGGTCGTTTGAACATGCAAAACTTATGGGTTTTGAATGTGAGGAAGTTGTTGATGAAGAAACAGGAGAATTAGATTGGGATGGTTTCTACATCTTTAATAATAACTTTAGTTATATTGAACAAATTACGGATTATATTAATAGTTTGTTAGATGCTCAAGAAAAAGGAGAGTTAGATTATAGTTTATTGTTCTTATGGGATTCTGTTGGTTCTGTACCGTGTAAGATGACTTTTGACGGTAAGGGTGGTAAACAACACAACGCGGCAACATTGGCGGATAAGATAGGTATGGGTATTAACCAACGTATTTCAGGTTCGAGAAAATCGGATTCAAAATATGAAAACACATTAGTGATTGTTAACCAACCTTGGGTTGAATTACCTGACAATCCATTTGGTCAACCAAAGATTAAAGCAAAAGGTGGTGAAGCTATTTGGTTAAACTCATCATTAGTGTTTTTATTTGGTAACCAAAAAAATGCAGGAACAAACAAAATTACTGCAACAAAAGACAAAAGAAGTGTTAAATTTGCTATCAGAACAAAAGTATCTGTAATGAAAAACCATATTAATGGTTTGGGTTATGAGGATGGAAAAATCATAGTAACACCACACGGATTCTTGGCTGGTAAAGAAGCTTCCGAAGAGAAAGTTTCAATTGAAAAATACAAGAAAGAAAACGCGGAATATTGGAAAGATATTCTTGGCGTTAACTCAATTGATTTTGAGTTAAAAGAAGAAAAAGAGGATTAGTATATTGTTTCACAATTTAAATCACACAAGTGATTAAGACATTATTAGTAGACGGAGATAATTTATTTAAGATAGGATTCCACGGAGCAAAAGACGTATTTAACGACGGAACTCATGTGGGCGGAGTATTTCACTTTGTGAGTGTACTCCGTAAATTCCTTGACGAACACAACCACGATAAGGTTGTTGTATTTTGGGATGGTGATTCTAATTCATCCATCAGAAAATCTATATACCCACAGTATAAGGCAAATAGACGACAAGACGATATGAATGAATATAAGTACGAATCGTACTTGTATCAGAAGTCCCGAATCAAACAATATCTTGAGGAGATATTTGTAAGACAGGTTGAAATGCACGACAACGAGGCAGACGACTTAATTGCTTATTATTGTCAGATATCTAAGGATGAGCAGATTATTATTTTTTCGGCAGATAAGGACCTTACACAGCTTATCTCTGAGAATGTGACAATCTATTCACCAATCACAAAACAGTACTTTAAAAACGGGGATATGATATCCCTTAACAAAGTTAACATACCCCATTACAATGTATTATTAACAAAAATATTTACGGGAGATAAGTCCGATAATATTGATGGTATTCAGGGACTTGGAGAAAAAACATTAGTTAAGTTTTTCCCTCAGGTGCAGGAGAAACCCTGCACTATGGAAGAAATCTTGGATTATGCACGAAATATCCCGCAAGATAAACCTTCAAAAACATTCACAAATCTTTTGACAGGTAAAACAAAATCAACTATACTTGGTGAAGAGTTTTATACTACAAACAAAAAGATAGTCGACCTTACAAACCCTTTAATTACTGAGGATGGAAAAGACTTAGTTGAACAGATTTTAACCGACACAATAGACCCTACAGATAGGGGATATAAAAACTTAATGAGAATGATGATGGAAGATGGTCTCTTTAAGTATCTACCCAAGAATGATGATGCTTGGGTTAATTTCCTCAAACCATTTATGAAATTAACAAGAAAAGAAAAAAGAAATATTAACAAAAATTAAATTATGAAAGAGCAAGAAAGTACCAAAATGGAATTCTTATTAACGTTGAACGATAACATTGTTGTTCAAAGATTCTTTAATGTTCGAGGGTATAACCCAATGGCGAAAAATTCGTTGGAGTTATATGACTACATTCGACAATTCAAAGAAGAAATTGAGTATTACTTAAAAATGAAAACTGTTGTTTATATGTTAGATAATGCTGACGCTATATACAATGAACCGTCAATCATGGACACATCCTTTACTGAAGGTAGTGAGCAATTCCATATGTACATCAAAATGGGTGAGCAGACAATTTGTCACAGATTTTTTGACGGAAAATTATTTCCACCAAAAGTTCGTTATACTGTTGATATAAGACCGTTTTTGAAAGACTCTTTAAGGGATTTAACTGACATTTTTTCAGATGAAAAATTAAGTTTCGAATATATGGGATTTGACTTAAACAAGTGAATATTTAATAAAACAGACGAACAAAAAACACAACATGAACAAGAACTTTGATTACTTAGGGAACACCTTTCAAATACAACTTTTAAACCAACTTATTGTCGACAAGGGATTTTCTACATCAATTATGGATGTGATTGAGAGTAACTATTTTGATAATAAATACTTTAAAATTATTCTACAAATGACCAAAGAGTATCATGTAAAATACCAATCTACCCCTAACTTTGATACTCTTGAACAAATCGTAAAATCTGAAATTTCACAAGAGTTAGTTGCCAAAATAGTTCTTGACACCATCAAACAAGTAAAAGACGCACCATTTGAAGGAACACAGTTTGTTCAAGAAAAAGCGTTAAAGTTCTGTAAACAACAAGAACTTCAAAAGGCAATGGACAAAGCTCAAAAAATAATCACTGAAGGAGACTTTGAGTCTTATGATAAGGTTGAGAGTTTAGTGAGAGAGGCTCTTCAAGTTGGGGAAAGAGAGACAGGTATGATTGACATTTTTTCTAACCTTGACACTGTACTTGATGAGGATTTCCGTCATCCAATTCCAATAGGTATACCAGGTATTGACAGATTACTTAAAGGAGGTTTGGCAAAGGGAGAAATCGGTGTTATCTTAGCACCAACAGGTGTTGGTAAAACAACTATCTTAACCAAAATTGCGAACACAGCGTTTAATCTTGGATACAACGTACTTCAAATATTTTTTGAGGACAACCCAAAGATAGTACAACGTAAACACTTTACACTTTGGACTGGGATTGAACCTGATAATTTGGTACAACACAAAGTGGAGGTAATGGCTAAGATTACTGAAATTCAAGAAACAATGAAGAATGAGTTAATATTACAAAAACTCCCTTCAGACACTATGACTATGAATCAAATTAAAAACCAAGTCAGAAAAATGATTGCTGACGGGACAAAAATTGATTTGATTCTTTTGGATTACATTGATTGTGTGGTACCTGAAAGTTCAAGTAAAGATGAATGGAAAGCTGAAGGTTCGGTAATGAGAGGTTTTGAGGCGATGTGTCACGAACTATCATTAGTTGGATGGACAGCAACTCAAGGTAATAGAAGTTCAATATCATCTGATGTTGTTACTACAGACCAAATGGGTGGTTCTATTAAGAAAGCACAAGTTGGACACGTTATCATTACTATAGCAAAAAGTCTACAACAAAAAGAAATGAACTTGGCAACAATAGCGATTACCAAATCACGTATAGGTAAAGACGGGGTAGTATTTGAAAATTGTAAGTTCAACAACGAACTACTTGAAATTGATACAGAGTCATCTGTAACGTTCTTAGGTTTTGAAGAACAACAAGAGGAAAGAAAACGAGACAGAGTTAAAGAATTGTTAGAGAAGAGAAAACAAAGAGAAGAAACTAATAAAACAACTATATAAAATAAACAAAAAAGGAAAATTATGGACGCATCACAAAAGATATTGTCAGATTTAACTGTTTACATGAAGTACGCTAAATTCGTACCAGAATTAAACAGAAGAGAAACATGGGAAGAGTTGGTAACTCGTAATATGGATATGCATATTAAAAAATACCCATCATTAAAAGATGAAATTAAGGAAGTATATGAAATGGTATACGATAAAAAAGTATTACCCTCAATGAGGTCAATGCAGTTTGGTGGTAAACCGATTGAAATTTCTCCAAATAGAATTTACAATTGTGCTTATCTACCTATCGACCACATGGACGCATTTTCAGAGTCAATGTTTTTATTGTTAGGCGGAACTGGTGTTGGTTATTCTGTACAAAAACATCATGTTGAAAAATTACCTGAGATTAGAAAACCAAATCCAAAATATACTACAAGATTTTTAATTGGTGACTCTATTGAAGGATGGGCGGATGCAATTAAAGTATTGATGAAATCTTATTTTGGTAAAGCATCTTCAACAATCATTTTTGATTATTCAGACGTTAGAGCAAAAGGAGCTCAACTTGTAACATCAGGAGGTAAAGCACCTGGACCACAACCATTAAAAGATTGTATCTATAAGTTAACAACTATGTTACATGGAAAAAATGATGGTGAAAAACTAACACCAATCGAGGTTCACGACATGGTATGTCATATTGCTGATGCTGTGTTGGCTGGTGGTATTCGTAGAGCTGCACTTATTTCTTTATTCAGTGCTGACGACCAAGAAATGATTTCTTGTAAATCAGGTTCATGGTGGGAAAAAAACCCACAAAGAGGTAGAGCAAACAACTCAGCAGCACTTGTTAGACACAAAATCACAAAAGAGTTTTTCTTTGATTTGTGGAAACGTGTTGAAGCATCAGGGGCAGGTGAACCTGGTATCTACTTTACAAACGACAAAGATTGGGGTACAAACCCTTGTTGTGAAATTGCATTGAGACCAAACCAATTCTGTAATTTATGTGAAGTAAATGTTTCGGATATTGATTCTCAAGAAGATTTAAATGCTCGTGTTAAAGCTGCAACGTTCATCGGAACATTACAGGCGGGATATACTAACTTCCATTACCTTCGTGACATTTGGAAAAGAACAACTGAGAAAGATGCTTTAATTGGTGTGTCTATGACAGGTATCGGTTCAGGTGTTGTCTTGGGTTATGATATGAAAGAAGCTGCGAAATTGGTTAAAGAGGAAAACTCAAGAGTTGCGGAATTAATCGGTATCAATAAATCGGCTCGTACTACAACTGTAAAACCTGCAGGAACAACATCATTAACTTTGGGTACATCATCAGGTATCCACGCTTGGCATAATGATTATTATGTTCGTAGAATCCGTGTAGGTAAAAATGAATCAATCTATACTTACTTATTGAATAATCATCCTGAGTTAGTTGAAGATGAATTTTTCCGTCCACACGATACTGCGGTTATTTCGGTACCACAAAAAGCACCTGAAGGTGCTATCTTAAGAACAGAAAGTCCATTCCAATTATTGGAACGTGTTAAAAAAATTACACAAGAATGGGTTAAACCTGGACACAGAAGTGGTTCAAACAGTCACAACGTATCTGCAACAATTAGTTTAAAACCTGAAGATTGGGAATTGGCTGGTGAGTGGATGTGGGAAAACAGAGATTTTTATAATGGGCTATCTGTACTTCCGTACTCTGAACATAGTTATAAACAAGCTCCATTTGAGGATTGTACTAAAGAAGAATTTGAAAGATTATTTTCAAAACTTCACTCAATTGATTTATCGAAAGTAATTGAGTTAACAGATGAAACAGATTTAAGTGGTGAGTTGGCTTGTGCTGGAAACTCGTGTGAAATCAAGTAAGTTAGTTTATTATAAAAAAAACATGAAAGGTGGGTAATTAGTTTTTACTCACCTTTCGTGTATTTATATTTATGGGAAAAAAAGGTCAAACAAAATACGAAGGAAATTTTAACAAGAATCAAATGTTTAATAAATGGATGGTGATTGATGATAAAGTAGTTATGATGAGAGAAGCTCGACTTTTATGTAGATGTACTGAATGTAATATTACTGAAAAGTATTTACCAATAATTCAATTAATAACAAATGTATCAAAAAGATGTTCGGTATGTGGATTTTCAAAAAAATTAAGCGACAATCCAGCTTGGAAAGGATATAAAGAAATCCCATATGCTTGGTTTAGTAAATACTTTGAAAGACATAATAAAAAAAGAACAGGAAATATCTCAATAGAAAATGTTTATGATATGTGGATTAAACAAAATAAAAAATGTTTTTTGTCTGGATTGGATATTGATTTTATTAAAAGGGAAAATGGGATAAGTGCATCAATTGATAGAATCGATTCTGAAAAAGAATATGTTATTGATAATATCCAATTAGTTCATAAAGATGTTAATCTTATGAAAAATTATTTTAACCAAGAGTATTTTTTAGATATTTGTGAAAAAATAGTAAAAAGAAGAAATTGAATATTATGACAAAAAATTTGGGAGATAGTATAAAACAAGAATCAGATGATTTTTACTTTGACAATGGTAAAATGGTTATGACTAAGTCATATCATATTAAAAGAGGTAGTTGTTGTGGTAATGGGTGTAAATATTGTCCGTATTCACCAGTTCACAAAAAAGGAAATACCACTATATTTATTGACAATGGCTAACGGTATAACATATGGAATTAATTTTCCTTTTAGAGATTCTTTAAAGGGTGATTACTTACAATTAACGGAACTACAGGCTCAAGAAATTAAAGCGGACCTAATTCATTTGTTATTAACAAGGAAGGGTTCAAGGTATTACTTACCTCAATTTGGAACTAGATTGTATGAATTTCTTTTTGAACCTTTTGATGGAATCACCTTTGACGCTATTGAATCCGACATTAGAGATGCAATTGAGAATTTCATGCCGAACTTATTAGTTAATAGTTTAAGTATAACACCAGCTGACGTACAAGAGGAAGTGGATATTGCTACAGGTCAAAATTTTGTAGGGACAAGTGAATCTTCGGTTTATAGATTCCCTGGTAAAAATACTTCAGAATATACAGCAAAAATAAGATTAGATTACTCTACAAACGGGTCAACATATGCTCAGAGTGATTTTGTTATTATCAATATTTAATATAAATGGCAAACAATAGAATATCGTACGCATCAAGGGATTATCAGTCAATCAGGACAGAGCTCTTAAATTATACAAGAACTTATTATCCTGATTTAATTCAAGACTTTAATGATGCTTCTGTATTTTCAGTCTTTATTGATTTAAATGCAGCAATTGCGGATAACCTACACTACAATATTGACCGAAGTGTTCAGGAAACTGTATTACAATACGCACAACAAAGGTCTTCAATATATAACATTGCCAGAACTTACGGGTTAAAATTACCGGGACAAAGACCATCAGTTGCTTTAGTTGACTTCTCAATCACAGTTCCTGCGTTTGGGGATAAAGAAGATGAAAGATATCTTGGAACATTAACAAGAGGTGCTCAAGTCGTTGGTTCGGGAATTGTTTTTGAAAATGTTTATGATATTGACTTTACATCACCGTATAATGCTCAAGGATTTCCAAATAGATTAAAGATTCCAAATTTCAATTCAAATAACGTGTTGGTTAATTATACCATCACAAAAAGAGAAGTTGTTGTAAATGGTATTACAAAAGTATTCAAAAGGGTTATTGGAGCAAACGATGTTAAACCGTTCTTTGAACTGTTTTTACCTGAAAAGAATGTGTTAGGTATTACAAGTGTATTATTAAAGAATGGTACCCAATATACAAACACACCATCAACATCAGAATTTTTAGGTGTTGATAATAAATGGTATGAAGTAGACGCTTTAGCCGAAGACAGAGTATTCATTGAAGACCCTGCAAAAGTTTCTGACCAACCAGGCATTAAAGTTGGGAGGTATATACAAACACAAAATAGGTTTATTACTGAATACACTCCTGAAGGGTTTAAAAAGATGACATTTGGTGGTGGAACAAACACTGCTCAAGACCAATTAAATCAGTTCACAACTTTAGGTGCATCTTTAGAACTTCAAAAGTATTCAAATAATTTTTCATTAGGTTCTACCTTAACTCCAAACTCTACCCTATTCATTCAATATAGAGTTGGTGGTGGATTAGCAACAAACTTAGGAACAAATGTTATTAACCAAATTGGAACAGTTTCATTCTTTGTTAATGGACCATCTGAAACAACAAACTCTGCGGTAGTTAATTCATTAAGGTGTGTTAACGTAACGGCAGCAGTTGGTGGAGCGGGAATTCCTTCATTAGAAGAAATTAGAAATTATGTGTCATTTAACTTTTCAGCACAAAAAAGAGCAGTAACGGTACAAGATTACGAATCAATTATTAGAAACATGCCAGCTCAGTTTGGGGCACCTGCAAAAGTATCAATTACAGAAAACGATAATAAAATTTTAATTCAAATATTATCATTTGATACCTCGGGTAAATTAACCAACATTGTTTCAAATACATTAAGACAAAACATTGCAAATTATTTATCAAACTATCGAATGATGAATGATTATATTTCGATATTCAGTGCTGAGGTTATTGACTTAAGTGTTGATGTTGCAATTGTTTTGGATTCAGCTCAAAATTCAGGACAAGTTATTTCAAGTGTTATTGATAAGGTATCAGCATACTTTAATCCACAAACAAGAGAGTTAGGTCAAAATGTCTATTTATCCGAACTTAGAAGTATTATCCAAAACACTAATGGTGTTTTAACTGTAACAACAATAGATGTATTTAACGAGGTTGGGGGACAATATTCCTCAGCAGAAACATCAATGGAGTATTCTGACCCTGAAGTAAAACTTATTGGACCTGTTGATGATACAATATTTGCTCAACCATCACAAGTTTATCAGATTAGATATCCTGGTAAAGACATTAGGGTTTCAGTTAAAAACTTCCAATCAATTACTTTCACTTAACAAGTTTATTTATTTTTTCTTTGGGTTATTATTTAATTGTGTGGGTTCACTTTAAAAATCCCACATAAACTATTTATTAATTAAAGAAATTGATGGGTCAATCATACAGAATAAGGACTGAACTAGGGATTAACAAAACAATCAACGTACAATTAGACCAAGAGTTTGAACAATTAGAGATTTTATCTTTAAAGATACAACAAGAGGATGTCTACATTAGAAGTTGTGCCGATTACGGTGTTATTGTTGGTAGGGTTACCGCTAACAATGGTTTTGGATTACCGAATGCAAGAGTCTCAATCTTCATACCCATCACAGTAGTTGACGAGTCAAACCCGATTATATCAAGTATCTACCCATATAAATCTCCTACAGATAAAAATGAAGACGGATATAGATATAATTTATTACCTTATGAAAAATCTTATTCTGCTCATGCTGCAACGGGAACTATACCATCAAGATTAGATGTGTTAACTGGAACAACCGCAGTTGAAATATACGACAAATATTATAAGTTTACTGCCAAAACAAATGACAGTGGGGATTATATGATAATGGGTGTACCATTAGGGTACCAAACAATTGTCATGGATGTGGATTTGTCAGACATCGGAGAATTTTCTTTAACCCCTCAAGATTTAATTAGGATGGGGGT
>Ga0210003_1001381_pt1 | contig 21473 bp, 17 predicted proteins | sample LantaG_FD_182804 | JGI IMG/M metagenome (GOLD analysis project Ga0210003, IMG submission 182804) | Deep subsurface microbial communities from Baltic Sea to uncover new lineages of life (NeLLi) - Landsort_02402 metaG (SPAdes) (version 2) | ecosystem: Environmental > Aquatic > Marine > Oceanic >... | reverse complement strand
ATGGTCTTGAAGTACTTAAAACCCTTGAGTTCACGTTCCTTTATTTTATGCCTTTTTTTGCTCATGAAAGGCATTTAAACACAAGCGCACACAGCGCGCCAGTTTAAAATAGGTAATATGTAAAAAAAGTTTTGGGTATTTCTCCCCCCATAAACCACACTGCAATTCTTGTGCCGAACAGGATTGGGGCCGAACAGGATTGGTCAGGTCTATCTTTTTGCTGTTGACGAGAATTTTTCGGATACGCACAAAGCTCACGCCTGCCCTGATGTGGCGTTGGAAGATGGGCACGGTTCAACGCACTACGCACAACGCAGTACGCAATACGAGTTTTAATGCGTCGGTGTATAGCCTAATCTACCCCAGCAGCCCTTTTGCATTTTGTACAGGTCCTGGTAGCCTTCGGGTGACGAAGGAGCCCAGCCGACCTGAGGCCCCGTGTTTTCCTCATCTCTGGCATGCTGTATCGTATCGGTACCCTTCCACTTCCAGTGGTCGCCATGTCCATCTGCAAATGAGATGGTCGTTCCGTCCCCGTGCCGGACCGGGGGGCTGTCGAACCAATGCTCTTCCCGATAATAGACTGCATAGGCATCCGTGGTCATATAGCCTTCATCGATAAACACGAGTCTGAGGGCAGGCGACGGATTGGTGATTTCACTCAAATTCTTTACGTGCGCGCCTTTTACTCCCTGAGTCCAGGGGTGGTTAACAGCGTTCATGGAGAACATGATTGAGTATGTCAGAGCTTGTGGCAGGCCATTCGGGAGGCGCTTCCCAGTCGGACATTTGTAAATATCGAGATCCTTGAGATAAGGCCACAAGGCGCCGTCTTTGATCCCTTGTATCTGGATGTCCAAATCATCGAGACTAAACGCGTCGATCCACGCCAGCTCATTTCTGTGGTCGCCCCATGCCTGCTGGCTATCACTGAAGCCTATGGCGCCGTTAACGAGCTTCCCGTCGTTTTCATCGGCATACATAATCCATGCAAGTCCCATCTGCTTGAGATTGCCAAGGCAGACCATGCGCTTACCCTGTTCTCTGACGCGATTCAACGCCGGCATCAGGATCGCCATGAGGATTGCAATAATAGCGATGACCACCAGCAACTCGATTAATGTGAACCCTCGTGTTTTGCGCATAACGTTTTATCCTCCTACTGCAATTAAAACGGGAAGTTCCCGTCTAATCTTGCCCGGCAATACCGTTGAGCATTTACCCCATTAATATACCATACCCAACAGCCAAATGCAACTATCTTCGGAATAATTGGGCTCAGCCGAAAAAAAATCGCTCGGCACAAATAACCAGGTCTACGGATGGCTTGGAGGATAACCTAATTTTCCCCATGTTGCTTTCTGCATCCAGTACAAATCCTGGTAGCCGTCATAGCTGTCGGGTACCCAGCCTGCGCCGGCGTGGCCGCGTTCGAGACTTCTGCCGCGGTGTATTGTGTCGATACCTTTCCATTTTTTGTGGCCGCTGTGTCCGTCAGCGAAAGCGATGCTCGTGCCGTCGCCGTGCCGTACGGGAGGGTCGTCCCACCATTGCTCTATTGTGTAATTAACAGCGAAACTGTCCGGCGTCACCCAGCCCTCGTCAATGAAGACGGCTCTTCTGTCCGGGCCGCGAATCTCCATTCTTTCTTTGATCCAGAATCCCTTTTCCTTGGTTCCGTCGCCACAGCCGTTCATGGAATCCATTGCAGCATATGTCAGCATCTCTCCCCTGGCGCCGGTGGGGCAACTATAGAGTTTTACGTCCTTTGCATACGGCCAGAGAGCTCCGTAGGGGCTTTTGATCTGTTTTATTTGCTCGATCTCCGGCATCTGTCCGCCGGACTGGTAATCGGACGCCCAGCACTGGCCTACCCAGGGAATTTCGGTTTTTCCGTTGTAGAGCCGTTCAAAGCCGCCGTTACCGCTGACGATCTTGTCATCGTTCTCGTCGGCGTACATAATCCATGCTAAGGCCAACTGCTTGAGATTGCCGAGGCAAACCGCACGCTTGCCCTGCTCCCTGACGCGATTCAATGCCGGCATCAAAATCGCCATCAGGATAGCGATAATAGCGATCACCACCAAAAGCTCTATCAATGTGAATCCGCTTGATTTGCGCGCTGTCATGCTATCCTCCTTTTGTAAAAAAAGCGGATATTCGCTCTTTAAGCCCGTTCAGCTATACAATTATACTTTACCCTATTAGTATACCATGCCTAACAGCTAAATGCAATAATCTGCAATATTTTCTCCCAATTAAACTGATCCATGCTCCGGCAATGCTTTTACCGGCGTATTTGACGCCAACGGCCATACCATCTTATTTCCGGGGCCGCCATTCTTAATTCAGCCGATCTCTAAAAATATTTAGCCCGCCGATTTACTCGGCGGGTTTTCTTTCAAATCGACACGCAAGAGCATTTTATCCCGCAGCATGATCAAGCACAACTCATCGAAAAATGTACTCCCTATGGGATATGCGGGCACCTTATGTTCTTCTCGAATATAATTAAATAGTAAATCGCAAATCGTAAATAAGAATGGCTCCTACTATTTCTACTCTTTATAAACAGCCCCGATGTACCTGGTTTGAAGAAATAGATGTTGGCACTTACTCGATGGCCTCAACACTTCGTAGGTCAACGTAGGGAAACGGCTCGTTACCGGCCACTGTCTCAATATGGACTGCCTTGATGATACCTGTGTATTTCACTTTTGACCCGGGTTCTATTTTCTCCCACTTCGCCACTTCATCAGGCTCGGGGTAGTACATTACAGCCGCGAGTTTTGTAGTCTCATCAACGGAAACGAAAGCCTCTACGAAATATGGTCTGCCCTTGTGTACATATTTTAACGTTCCCTCCCATGTTACGGACTTGTTCAGGAACGCCGCGTTGACAGCAGTGATATCGACGTCTCCCGACCCTTGTGTGCGGCTGTCTCGGGTCACCTTCTGAAGGGTGGCGAGAAATGCGGAGAAGTTATTTTCCCAAGTAGGTGCAGGCTTGGCGTCTTCTTTTGTCTCACATCCTGCAATTCCCCAGCAAAGTATTAGTACTATACCAATCGCCAGTCTGGACACGCCTGTCGCCTCCTTTCAAGCAACCTATGTATCTCCAGGATTTCACAAGTAAGTTACTTATTTTATTAGGGACAGTCAACCGTTTACTGTCTACTGTCTCTTGTCCTCTGTCTCCTGACTTCTGTATTCTTGTTTTTTCTCTTTTGACTTTTGACTTGTTAACATTCTGTCCTTAGTTTTTTATAAATCGTAAATCGAAAATAGACAATCTTAAATGGCAATGGTTGTCCCTAGTTTTCCCCATTAAATTGCAAATCGACAATCGAAAATCGTAAATAAAAATGGCCCCTTTATTTTTCTTATTTATATTTTAAGGGCTGGCCCCTATGCCTTCCCCTACGCACTTTGTCTTGCCCTGTTTTCCTCTTTGATATACGGCTTTAACCATTCATCCAATTCATCCCACGACGCATCTTTGGGTATGGGGTATTCCTCCCATGCAATACAGTTGTAGTTAGCACCAAAAGAAGCATCAGCACTTCGCCTGCTGCACTTGCCAATCATTGACGAATAAAAATCTTTATGTGTATCATAATGATGAGTATGGATGAATCTATCCCAACGCTCACAAAGGGCATCTTCATCAATCTTGTCAATACCTTCAAACTGCTCCATATTTCGTTCGTATTTGTCACCCCACCCCTTACTCAATAAATCAACTGCCTCAATATCTGAGGTCGGCGCACCACAGCCGAAAATCGTGAACATATATGCATATTTCAAACAGGATTTCACTCCATCCCAACTGCTCTTGATAAATGGGTTGGTGTTGTAGTCTTTCTTGCTGATCGGATAAAGCAGTTTGCTTTTGCCAAGAGGCATCCTGCACTTTGGGCACAAACTACCCTTGTGGCTGATCTGTATCTTTTCGTGCTCCGTGCATACTCCTATTGCTGTATTACCGTGAAGATATAGAGGACGAGGAAGATTTTTCTCACCGACCCGATTACAGTTTCTACACATTGCCTGCCATATGAACGGATCCCAATTGAACGTTGCTATGACATCCCTCCACGTTAATGATAGAATAAGGTGGTCATAGAGAGTTGGCTCATCAGGCAGTTCCATACGTGCAAAATAGTCATAGATCATTTCTTCAATAGCCTGTCTGATTTTATCATACTGGGAGTCTTCATACAATGCACTATACAAATCCTCAAAGTTCTTCCCCTTATAATCAATCCCGCATTTGTCAAGATAATCAGATAACCCAATTATAGTCTCAACAAAATCCTCCATCAAAGGCAGTTTCAGTCCATTCTTTTCCCCATCAGGAAAAGCTGCGCGACTTGCTCCTGCCCCAAGCAGTATAAGATGAGGTCGCTTGAAATTCAGAGCATATCTATTGTATGCACGTTCTTCCATTTCGCTAAAGATACTTAGTTCAATAGGGACGTCTACGGATTTACATTACCTTATTCAGTTATTTTACTTTTGTTTATTTACAGCTTCAGCCTGCTTTTTCTTCTTTGCACCTTGGGCCTATTTCTACTTTACGGTCGACCTACTTCTCATGAACGAAGCCTAAAAATAGTGAACGGCCCTAATTCTCTGATTCTTACTCTAACTTGTTCGAATCTATTTTTTCCAGAACTCCCACCACTTGCGTGCGGTTTCTTTTGGTTTACCTGTATCTTTCTTTGCCTCTCTTAATAACGAAATGAATTCATCATCACTATGTTTTCTTTCTTGAATCAATAAGTCCTCGTAGTGATTCCACACTTTTTTATGCATTTCGTGAAGTGTGGAATGTTCGTCTGGTTCTCCCCAAGAATCAACGATCCACTTCTTATCTGTTTTGTTCAGCAGCTTCAACCTGTCAAATCCCATTGATTTATAGTCATAGGGTAATTTAGCGACGGATCCCCCAGGACAAGATTCCATCACATTGAATCCGGGTTCCTTAAGTCGTGTAGCATAACCGATCATAAAAGATTCTATTACTGCAAGATGGTATAAACTTTCTAATTCATCAGCGTAATGCTCTTTTTCTTTTCTTTTCTTTCTTATTTTTGCTCTGAGTGCTATTGTAGCCTCTCGAAACGAGGCTGGAAGAGGTAGGTTATCTAAGGCCAAAGAAAGTCTCTTGTCGGGGTCTTCTCGGAAAGCTTTAATTTGATCAGCCCAAAACTCACCTTTCTTTTGGTCTTCTCTAAGTCCTTCCCAAAAATGCACTGACCGGCTGGTGCTTTCGGCATTACTGAATATTTCAAGCCATCGCATTCTTATTTCCTCTTCGAATGTATTGAATAACGGGCCGAGGTACGAGGTCCTTCTGGATTCAGATGTTATACATTTTGGATTAGGTTATATCCCAAGGGTTCGTTATCGTATGCGTCGGTGTATTGATCATTCTGTTTGCAGTACTGTTCAACATAGGCCTGAATATCCTGGATTATATTGCTAACGACCAATAGTGGCCCCTGATTTTTTTTCAATGAAATCTGAAGAGCAGTTAGTTGTCGCCTAGAATTACGAGCCAGCTTTTCTTGCAACTCTAGGTTTTCAAGTGTGTCTTTTTGTATTACGAGTGATAGACTCCCAGTAACTTTCATTCCTTTGGCTTTGCCTATGGTAATACTCATTCCTGTAGGACAAACGTCGTGCTTTCCAAAATGCCACTTTGCTGGCTGATGATGTATTATATTTCTAAGAACCAGCACAAAACTCATGAGTTCGTTATTATGGAAATCAGATTTTGCATTGGAGTCATTGTCTGAGAGTGAATGCACAGTATTCAAATAGGCCTTAAATAGAATCCATTGCTCATCAAAATCCTTACCCTTAGAGAATAAATCTGCAATGTGGCGCATTTCCCTCATGCAAGTTTCTGTGTTTGTCACGATACCGTCCTGTTGATGTATAACAATGTATATACGGTCTTCGTATAAGACGCCGGACCTCTCTGAGTGTCCGTATAACACCCCTTTGCCCGAAGTCCATAAGTAGTTCTTTGGAAATGACTTAGACCAGTTCTCCTTCTTATTAGGGGTCTTATGTGGTTTCCGTATAACATCCCAAGCCTCTCGGCATAAATCAAGAAATCACAAACTACGACGTTGCCGCTTCAGAGTTATCATATTCGCTATGTTCAATTATAGATGCTGTTTGCATACAAACAAGTAAAAAGGCTATGCAATTGACGATTTTCTATTGACTATTTACTATTTTTTCTTCTTGTTGGTGGGGCAAGCCGCCACCCTACCTGTCTGGATATCTTTATGCAGCACGCAGAACGCTGAACACAGCACGAATAGTGGCCGCCGTGTATCGGAGATTTATTTAAAATATGCCCGCCTTTTCGTGATATGGTTCGTATAATAATTAACGAATTCGTATATCGTATTTCGTATGTAGTATGTGGTATGGAGAATTTAGAATGTAGAATTGAGAATTAATGGTTCAGAATACAGTTTAGCCCGCACCCCTGCGGTGCTGGGTCAAAGCCATTTACGATTTACGACTTGCGATTTACGATTTTTTCTTTTATTCCGCGTAATCAGCGAAATCTGCGGTTATTGATTATTAATCAGTGTAAATCCGTGTCGAAAAAAGGCAGAAAAATGAAAAAAACAGGTGAAAAAGAGTAGAAAACGACGAAAAATTGAGCTTAAGTTGAAAAAACAAAGCCAATTTGCGAAAGGGCGAAATTGGCGCAAAGTCTTATACGAAAGGTGATTATGAAGATTTTTGCGGTTTTGAGACGGCGAAAAAACAAACCCAATTCAAAGCCAAACAAACCCAATCCGTGTTAGCCCCCAGACCTGCGCTGGGGGTTGAAAAGCTATTTGAAAAAACAAACCCAATTTTGAAATGGGCAAAATAGCGTAAAGTCTTATATGAAAGGAGATTATGACAACAAACCGGCAAGCGGAGCCGAAAAAAACAAACCCAATCAAAGCCAATCTCGGTTAGCCCCCAGACCTGCGCTGGGGGTTGAAAACAAAGCCAATATGGTGGCCTTTGGCACGAAATCCGAAACAAAAGGCATAGGAGCCAAATGACAGGAAGAAGAATGGAGAATATAGAATTGAGAATATGGAAATAAAAGTGACAACTTTTGATCAGGACTTGAGACAGAAACGACGAGTCGATCATTGCTATCTGCTATCCGCTATAAACTATACGAAAAGGACTGTCAGTCCTGGACGATTTCAATCGTATCCGGGTGTAGTCGTTCCAGGCCGGGCAGTTGGTTTCGGCCTAATTGCGCTTCGATCAGGATGGTGGTGTCGGTGTATTGCTCTTTTGTAATCCGGCCGCGGGCTCGGAGAAAACTCTGGACTTTGCCGTTCGAATGGCCGCTGGTGACGCGCACCAGAAGTTCGGTACCCTTATATTTCGCCGTGACCGCTTCGCAGAGGCTGTCGAGGCCGAAGCCCGTTTTTGCTGAGATGCTGACCGCATCTCGATAGAGCGTTTGCAGAATCTCCAGGTCGCTGATATTTCTAACGACGTCGACCTTGTTGAGGACCTGCAGGATTGGTTTTTTGCTGCAGCCAATTTCGGCTAAGACGTGTTTGACCGATTCGATTTGCTTGAGGGCGTCAGGATTGGATACATCCACGACGTGAATAAGCAGATCGGCGTTGATGGCCTCCTCGAGTGTTGCCTTGAACGAGGCGACCAATTGGTGCGGCAGATTTTTGACAAAACCGACGGTATCGCTTAACAGGACTTCCACGCCCTTGGCAGGCATCCATCTTCTCGTTCGCGTATCCAGCGTCGCAAAGAGCCTGTCTTCGACAAAAACGTCTGCATCGGTGAGTATGTTGAGCAGCGAGCTTTTGCCGGCGTTTGTATAGCCGACAAGGCAGATTTTGAAGAGGCCTTTTCGCCCATCGATCTCGCGAATTCTGCGCTTGTCGATATTTTCAAGCTCTCGTTTCAGTTCTGTTATGCGTTTACTGACGAGCCGGCGGTCGATTTCGAGCTGCTGCTCGCCGGTGCCTCTGGTGCCTACGCCTCCGACCGCGCCGGCAGCGGTTGCGCCGCCGGCCCCTGCGACGCTGTCAAGGTGCGACCACATCCGGGTCAGTCGCGGATATGTGTATTCCAACTGGGCCAGCTCGACCTGTAGTTTGGCCTGCCGGGTTTTTGCCCTGGTGGCGAAAATGTCCAGAATCAGCTCGCTGCGGTCGAGAACTTTGACTTCGACGACTTCCTCAAGCTCACGGATCTGGCCTGGCGAGAGGTTGTTATCGAATATGATTACGTCGGCGTCGAATTGCTTGACTCGGCCGGCAAGCTGTTTGGCTTTGCCCTTACCTATGTATGTGGAAGGGTTTATCTTGTGAATTTTTTGCTGGAGCCTGTCCACGACGACCGCTCCGGCACTTTTCGCCAAGGCTGTAAGCTCGGCTAAATCGTCCCCGGGATTTTTGCCGTGGAGCAAAGCGGCGACCAGAATGGCCCGATCTTTTTTGACTTTTAGTGACTGACGAAACTTTTCCAATTAAATATACCTCCAAAAATACCTTTTTATTTTATCATATTTGCTCTTATTGCTCAAGAAATCATCAAAATAGGCAAATTCGAGGATTTATTGGGCCTAAAGGCGGCCATTATCGGACAAATTTGAAGTTTTTCAGCAAAAACCGGCAGTGAAATTATATTTTTGTCTTGATAAAGCGAAAAATCTGCTTTAGAGTAATGGATTGTACGATTTTTGACGAACTTAATGTATTGTTGATTTGTGATAACTTCTTATATCAGAAGGATAGTAAGGGTATTTTTTTTATGTTGAAAGTTAAATCGCGGGCAGGCGAATCAGTTCAGCAAATGATACGGCGCTTTAAGAAGATGTGCGAAAAAGAGGGCCTAATAAGGGACATGAAGCGAAATGCTTATTACGAGAAGCCTTCGGAGAAAAATCGTCGGCGTATGCGCAAAGCCCAGCGTAATGTAAATCGCTTTTAAAAGTTCTCAAACGCGATATTTTTCGTAGCACTTAATCCGAGCAGTTAAAATGAAACCTGCTCGGCTTTTTATTTGTGAATCGGCAATAATTTCATGCCGGCGTTAATTGGCAGGGTCTCAAGCGGCAAAATCCATATTCCATCCCGTTGCTAATCATCAATGCCGCACAGCCTCAGAATATTTCCTCCCATAACTTTTGCCTTCTGATCCCCCGCTCGATCCATGATGTGAAGCAGCTCTTCTGCTGGAATATTGTTTTCATTCAGATGAAATTGCCGTATTATGAAAATCAAAGCTTACAGGAGTATTTCAGAAGAGTATGTATGAGAAATCCTGAATTGAGGAATCTGACATGCGTCTGACAGTCAAACAAAACGATCGCCTCGTCAACCAGAATCATTTTATCAAGGGACCGATATATATCGGAAGGCACTCTCAAAGCCGGATCTTTCTGCCGAACCAGTCTGTTTCGCGCCAACATGCGGTGGTTTTTCTAACAGACAAAGGGCAATGGATGATCAAGGATTTACAATCGGCCAACAAGACCTATGTCAACGGTAAGGCAGTCATGGAAACATCGTTAAGAAGCGGCGATCATATCACGGTTGGGGATTATACTATTAATGTCGACCTGGAAAATGGTGGGCAGGCCAGTCAATTAATTCATCTCGAAGATACCCATGCTCCGGTTTCCAGACAACCACAGCTTATTGCCCGTGAGCTTGATAATAAACTTGCCCCTGCGATCAGGATACCGGCCAGAAGAGCCATGGATCTGCATGAACTACTCAGGAAGGTGGCTCATGGTGGCAATAGTGCAGAGACGTTAAAGATACTGATCGATGTCCTGATTGATCAGTTTCAAGCATACAGAGTCTGGTGTGCGTTTCGATACGATCCGGAGGGATATACAGAAGAGGAAGGTGGACGCACGAATACTGGGGAATCCTTTGAATTAAAGCTTGAGGCTATAAAGAAACTGATCGAACAGGCCTGTCAAAAGCGACAATATATCCTTTTGTCACATATCAAACAACAATCATCACAGCCAGGACAACAATCCGCTATTATCGCGCCTATTCTTGCTCAGGATAGAGTTTTTGGAGAGATATACTTAGACAGCAAACCGGATTGCGATCCCTTTAACATGAGTGATTTGGATTATGCTATGCTCCTGGCAATCTCCCTTTCAGTTATTATTAAGAAGTTTTAAACGGCGACTGTATCTTGAGCATATCCGATTCGTAAATAATAAAAGAAAACACAATTCAGAAAGACAGCATACAGAAAACAGAATGGGCAGGCAAGTGCAACCGGCCAGGATTTGTGCGAATTAATGATTAGCCGCGACCCCTGCGGTCGCGGGCAGGAATTCAGTATCCGGCAGTGAGTATCGATATACGACATGCAATATACGAGTTTATTGGTTAATTTGTGAGTGGTTAATTGGGTCGGTGTGAGACGAAAAATTTTGCGTTTTTAAATTTTTATAAATTAATTATCAATATTTGCTCTGCCATAAATGCTCACCATATAGTGAATAGGTAGATGAATAAATGTCTGGATACGCTTGATTGGTGGTAGTGGCTTGTCCTGTATAAAGTCCACGGAAGCGGGAATCCGTATGAAATGGGCCAAATGAGAATGAGTTGATTTGATCAGAATTATGGATTTGGAGTTTGATATAATAATGTAAACAGTACAAAAGCTTGTCCATAGTTAGCAAAAATCGACGGGATTACTGAGAATCAGGTCGAGTTCGTTAGCCGGCATACAGGTGCGATCGCCGGTTCTGGTATACTGATTTCGGTTTACTTATAATCAGTTTTATGCTAACATTCAGGAGTCTTTTGGATTTCGTTTGCGCGGTTTCTCAGGTCGGTATGCAGGGCGCGCAAGACACGCTGTTTGGCTTTGGACTTGAAGGATACGGTGAAAAGTTGACTGAACAAATCATAAAGGAGAGGTGAAAAAATGAAATTTCTAAAGGTTACATTTCTGTGGAGTATGTGTTTTCTAATGAGTATGCCGGTTTGGGCGTCTGAGGGTGTGCTGGATACTACCTTTAATTCGCCGGACGGATATGTGTTATGGGATGGCGGGTCCGGATATGATCGGGGACGTGATATAGCCCTGCAGCAGGATGGGAAGATTCTGGTGACCGGATATATGACCAATGGCACAGACAATGATCTCATGGTAATCCGTTATAATAAGGACGGCACCCTGGATACCGGCTTTGGTACAAATGGCGCGTATATCTATGACGGCCGAAACGGCAATGACGGCGGGTATGCGATTGCCGTGCAATCGGACAACAGGATCATGGTGGCAGGTAGCGCTGCAAACGATTCTGATGGTGATGTCATTGTGTTGAGACTGGATACAGATGGGAGCCTGGATCCAAACTTTGCATCAAATGGAATATACACTTACGACAGTGACAACGGCAGTGATTCGGTTAATGATCTTCTGATTCAATCAGACGGTAAGATCGTGATGTGCGGATCCAGCAGTAATGGAACGGATAATGACCTTCTGGTCATGCGCTTAAATGCGAACGGTGCTCCGGACACGACCTTCGGTACCAATGGGGTGGCTCTTTATGACGGAGGAAACGGTAGTGATTTTGCAACGCGCCTAACTGTACAGAATGACGGCAAGATCCTGGTGACTGGTAACAGCCACAACGGCTCGGACTATGATATTATAGTTGCCAGATTCAATGCAAACGGTACGCTGGACACGACCTTTGGAACCGGCGGGATCGTTTTTTATGACGGCGGGGATTATGACCGTGGATTCGGTATTGACACAAATTCCAACGGGAACATCCTGGTCACGGGCCATCTGACTAAACCCGACCAGGACATTACCGACTACGATATTCCTGTCATTTGCTTTGACAGCAACGGCAACTTAGACACGAGTTTCGGGAATAACGGAATCGCACTATTTGACGGTGGAAACCGTGAGGAGTGTTATGATCTTATTGTGCAAAATGATGACACGATTCTCGTCGCCGGACATAGCGGCAACAGCGCCGCCGGACCATCGGATTGGAGCATCGTGGTCTTAAAATATGATCCGAACGGTACACCGGATGCGACGTTCGGAACCAACGGCGTCGTTCAATATGATCCGACGGATAACACCGAATGGGGCTATGGCCTGGCCCTGCAAACAGACGGCAGGATCGTTGTCGCCGGACAGGCCCATAACGGTACGGATGATGATGTGATTGTCCTGAGATTGACCAACAGCGCCGGCGACAGTAACGAACCCAATGAGCTGAATAGCCCGAGTGATCCCAATAATCATCTACCCGTGATTTTCGCAGATCCCAACTTCGAGAGTGCCGTAGAGACGGCTTTAGGTGTTACTGATCCGACGCCCACAGATATGCTCAATCTATACCAACTTGACGCTATATCTCTTGGTATTACAGACATCACAGGCATCGAGTATGCAACGAATCTGGCTACGCTGAATGTGCATCGAAATGAAATCAAAGATATCAGTGCTTTGTCCGGCCTGACCCAACTCTGGTGGCTGGGCATCTACGGGAACCAGATCACCGATCTGAGTCCGCTGGCTGCTCTGACCAACCTCACGCACGTGGATCCCGGCAAGAACCAGGTCACGGACATCAGTGCCCTGTCGAACCTGACCAATCTGACGTATCTGGACCTAACCGAAAATCAGATATCAGACGTGGATGCCCTGTCCGGCTTGACGAACCTAACGCGGTTATACTTATCTGACAACCAGATTACGGATCTGAGTCCCTTGAGCAGTCTGAACAGTCTGTTTAGCCTTGATATTGGCCGGAACAAGATCGCCGATATTAATGACCTGTCGAGTCTATCGGCCCTTGAAGGACTTTGGCTCCACGAGAATCAAATTGCCGATGTCAGCGCGTTAACCAGCTTGACAAACCTCGCAACACTATGGCTCCAGCAGAATTCTCTCGATAATAATGCCTACTGCACGGATCTGGCCGTTATTTACGCCCATAATCCGAGTATGACCCTGGAGTATACACCAAATCCAAATGGTTCCCAGGGACTAACCGCTTCGGATGGTACGTACACTGATAAAGTCGAGGTCACCTGGAATGCCTTGTGTAACGGGCCCCTTTATACCAGTTATTACCAGGTCTCTCGCTCGGAATCGGCTTCAGGCACCAGGACGGCTATCTCTGCATGGCAGACAACGGTCACTTTTACTGATCTGAATGTCCAGCCGGGCACGACCTATTATTATTGGGTACGGGCCGCCACGGACGAGCAGGGACAGGATTTCACAGCCTACAGTGCCTCGGATACCGGTTCGGTTGCAGGCAGTGGACCAGGCGATCCAAACGGACCTCCTAACCCCAATGATCCGAATATCCCCAGCGAACCCAATGAACCCATCGAGCCGAATGAGCCTATCGAGCCGAATGAACCTATCGAACCTATCGAGCCGAATGATATTCCGCCGTTTTTGATATGGTCCCGTCCGCCGATAGAAATCGAGCCGAACGTGGATATGCCGCCGGTGTTCTGTGGCTGGAGTGAGCCTGCCCGGTCCACTGAGCAGACCGGCTACAGGAGGCAGTGGCGCATGGATGCCGACGACTTCCGCCGCCTCGGGCCCATTCCGGTGACACGAATTCGGTGGTGGGGTGGATATAAGGCCTGGTCATCACCCGATCTGCCGGAATCGCGGCCGGATGCCTGGCATATCGGTATCTGGGCCAACCAGATCGAGGGCATCGATCAGCGCGAAGTCTTCCCCGAGCGTATGGTCTGGTCATTGGAAATCCCCGCTGAGCGGATTCATTCTGAACCTGTGGGGCACATCGAATTCCCGCAGAAGCAGCCGGACACGTGTTTCTTGTATGAAGTCTTCCTGGAGCCGGAAGAGTGGTTCCACCAGGTGGGGTATGAGAGTAATCATGATATCTTCTGGATAAGCATTACGGCCATCTATCCCCCAGATGTAGAGGCTAAGAATATGTGGGGCTGGATAACGCGGCCGCATCTCTGGGGCAAAGGTGCCGTTATGCCGGCTATTATGGGCGACTGGCCGACATTCGACGAGCGTCTGTTCCCCGGGAGAATCTACCCGATTGAGAATTCTCTCCTGTGTGGGTGGAACCAGAGGTATGACATGTGCTTTGAGCTTCTGACCGAGCATCCCTGGGGCAAATGGGACCAGCCATTTATGTCTCTGCGTGACTGGCCGTACCCAGAGGATCAGATATCGTTTGCCCTTGATGATGAAGTAGGTAATATACAGGTCGAACGCCGGGTGGCCGACGACTGGTTATGTTATCGAATAGATCCGATTGTCGCCATCAGTTGGCAGGGGTCGTACATCGGCTATGGATACGAAGCGTACAATTGTGACCAGGTCGAGGAGCCCCGGCGGCCGGATTACTTCATACTATCGTTACGAATGCCAACGGGCGTTCCGGCACAAGATGGGAATCCGAGCGAATTAGTCTGGGAGTATATCGCCTACGACTACGATGAGGTTCTTGTCGGCTACGACCGAAATCCCGAGGGGCAGCCAAATGAGTCGGTCTTCCGTTACTCGGTGAGATTGCCGGAGGATGCATGGTTCCGGCAGGAACATCTCGATCAGAAATACTGGTTTAGTGTCATAGCTGTGTACAGGGCGAGATTGGATGAGATTCAGCATCCGTGGGGTTGGACAAATCGTCCCCACATGTTCGGACACACGGCGATAAGTATTACTCGTGATGGTTCTGTGCCGGAGCCGATTTACGATCAAGCAGGCGGACCTGTAGATATGTCATTTACGTTCTCCACTGTGCCGCATTAGAGGCCGGTGATCTTTTAGCAGGGACAGATTATGAATTCTATTACGAAGACCAACTATGTACGGCCCCGGCGGCTCCCAGTTATTACGGCAGGCGTTTTGCTGGCCCTGTCTCTGGCGGCGATGCCGGGGGTATCCGCAGTCGAGAGCAGCCGGTTTGTCGTGCAGAGCGTCGAGAATCCCCGGTATTGCGGCAATGAGTTATTCCGGGCGTTCGAGAACTACTCCAGCCCGCGCATCAGCCAATTGCGGAGCCGGTACGGCCTCGATTCCGTCGTGGCCGGCGAGAGCGACGAATGGAAGCGCATCCTGCTGCTGCGTCACTGGATCAAGTCGAATATCGCTATCGAAAACGACAATCCCACGCAGACCCGGGGGGATACGTTCGCTATCCTCGACGCCGCACTCAAGGGAGGAAAGTTCCATTGCACACATTTCAGTATTGTGCAGCACGCCGTACTGAACAGCTTTGGCTACGTTACCAGGCGGCTGGGTTGCGGACCGGGGCTCAAAGACGACGGCGGACACCACGGGGTCAACGAGGTCTGGGTCAACAAGTTCAGTAAATGGGTGCTGATAGACGCCAAGTACGACGCCCATTTCGAGAAAAACGAGGTGCCGCTGTCGGCCCTGGAAATCCGGGATGAGGTTTGGCGCGACGGGGCTAAATCGGTGATTCGTGTCGTCGGTCCGGATCGACGCCCCATGAAGCCAGACCCTGAGACCGGAAAGTGGGAAACACGCCCCGACACCTATCGCTGGTGTAGCTGGGAAACGGACACCAATCGTTTCACCACGTTCCCGGCCAGACCCACCTCAACCCTTGTTGTGCTTGAAGACGAGATATTCCGCAACAATACCTGGTATCGCGACGGCAAGCCGCACTGGGCTTATGGCACTCCTTACTTCATAAAGACTACCCGGCGGGACTGGATCGAATGGACGCCGAATGTCATCACCTCGAAGGTGACAATTCGGGATGGCAGGGCACATGTGTTTCTCGGTTCATGTACACCCAACTTCCGAAGCTTCCAGATAATGGACGAAGATGGTACATGGCGCGACTGCGGTGAGCAGGTCGAACTCTTGCTCGATAGCGGTGGACGTAAATGCTTCATGTTTCGGACGATCAACCTCTTCGGGGTGGCCGGCCCGGAACATCGAGTCGAGGTTGAATTAAATTAACGGCACCTGGAAATGAATAACCGTTAAAGGATTAAAGGCACCCGGCAATGAATTACCGGGCTAAATATGGTGAAGACTCTTGGGTATATGATAACCTTCACTACGTATGGCACGTGGCTTCAGGGAGACGAGCGGAGATTCGTTAAGGATGGTATAACCTATGCAGCTAATCAATCTCTTGCTGATTCGAACAAACAAGATCTTTCCGAAAATCCGGTTAAACTCTCGAAAAATCATCGAGTAATCACCGCAAAAGCTATCTGCGAAAAAGCTGACGAGCTAAATCAAAAGATTCTTGCATTAGCGGTATGTTCCAACCACGTCCATATTTTAGTAGATTATGTACCGATCCCGATGGGTAAGATTGTCAGCTATTATAAAAATGCAGCGCAAGTTGCGCTTCGCAAGTTCGGTTTGACCGGCAGGATTTGGACAAAAGGATTCGACAAACGATATTGTTTTGATGAGCAAGCTTTGAGGAGCAGAATCGATTACGTAAATTCCAACCACAAAGACTCTTTATTTAGCCCCTCAATTTATTGAGGGGTTCATCTAAATATGTGAGAATGTTACTTTGATTTTTTTGCCTTGTCTTATTTTGGCCAGGCGAGGTAGAAGGTTTCTCTGCGATAGTGGGAGTCGATATGACCGTCGAGAAAGGCGCAGTTTCCTCTGCCGCCGAGTCTGTTACCTGTTGGTGCATGATGGAAGCCTGCGATGGTATCCCAGAACGGTCCGACACCGTCGGGGCCGGGTTCGATCAGGCGGGGATTGCCGCCGACCTGATTGAGCCAGCCCTCTATCATGGCATCATCGCCGGGGACCATGAAAGTGTCATTGAGCCCCGAAATATTGTATTCCACATCCACGAAAGAACTCTCCTCGGTGAACGAGAAAGTCGTAGCGGGATGCTTGACTTCGGAGATATTGACAACCCGCGATTCCCTGACACCCGAATTGTCACTGCCGACGTAAGCATTCATTGTGTAGTTGTACCAGGGCTCGTAATTTCGAATGCTCGATCCGGAATCCTGGTAGAAGTGGTCATCGGAATTTCGGATCGCCAAGCGCTTGAACGTGGGACAGATGAACGCCCTTGCATCCATCAGATACGGATACATCTGTCCTCCGTATTCGGGGTGGCTCTTCAGATCAATATCTCCGTTACACCACCGCAAATGCAGGTAATCGGAGACGCCCGACTCGACTGGGAAGGCAGTTAGCTGTGAGAAATAGCATCTCTCGGCCTGGGCAAACTTGCCGTCGTTGTCGTCGCAGTACATAGCTGTGGCAAGGGTATAGTTCTTCAGGTTGCCTTTGCAGGCCGCTCCCATGGCGAGGTCTTTAGCTTTGTTCAGGGCGGGCATAAGAATGGCCAACAGCAGGGCGATGACGGCGATAACTACGAGAAGCTCGATTAAGGTAAAACCGCTGATCTTTCTCACAATACGATCCTCCAGCATTATTAAAGAAACAATAAACTCGGCTCATAAGCCGCACATAAAAATCTCTGGTGGCAAACTCATTGAAGATTCTCAAAAGTTATGTGCAATTCTACCAGAACCTATGATAATATCACAATTATATTATATGTGTTAAAGGCTTCCATTTCAAGGATTTTTCAAGTATTTGAATAATATGGTTTGTGCTCATTCTATTGTGGCGGCTGAATATAACCGTAATAACGCCCCATCCAGTAGGGCAGCAGCCACCATACTCCGTCGCTTTCGGTATTTCCGCCGTCTCCCTGGATCGCTCTCCATGGATTTTCGTCCCACCGGATGACGCCGCGTTCGCTGGGCGGCAGTAAACGATTCGTCTGAAGGTTTTCCCATTCCGGCGTTCGCACGATCCGGATGTCTTCGCGGCGAGAATTATCGACCGTCCAGCGTATAAGATCGAGAGATGCGTCACGCAGGGAGGTAACAGAGATTTCCAATTGAGGCGTTTGGCCGGAGCAGGCGCCGTAGATGAATTCGAAAAACGGGCTGCTATCGGTTTTCACGGCGGAGTACCAATGGTCGAGGCTCTCACGATACAAACGCCGCAGCTTCGGATCTTCTTCATGTATTAAAAGGCATGGATAAGCAAGTGCGAGCAGCTCGTCGTCGATGTGCGTACGCCACGTGGGATTGGTTGTCTTGGCGTGCCTTACGTTGGCGGCGTAATCATGCTCGTAGAGCAGCTTGAGGTACTCATTCTGGTAGCGAGTCTCGCCGGAGACGTGGTAGGCCAGCTTCAGATATGAGAGGATTTCCACGGAGTTTATACCTCGCTCCGGGGCCCAGTCCGGGTCACCGTTGAGTTTTTCCGGTGCCCACACGCCCCATTTTGTGTGAGTTCCGTCGATGCCCTTAAGAACGTAGCCACTGTCGATTATATAATCTATGATATTGAGGATATGTTTGCACACACGCTGTCGTTCCGCGTCGTCGGCGACCAAATCATAATAGAATAAATAGCCGAACATATGCCCGGTGATTTCATCGCTGCTCGTGTCACCTTTCCACAGCCACTTGCCGTCACTTGAAGGACGCCAGCGTGTTTCAACTCTTTTTTCTCGTGGATTTTCAACAACCATCTCGGCCCACTGCCGGTCGGATATTTTTCTGTTCGGGTCAGCCATTCTTGTCCATGAACTCGGAATGACCGTACGCGCCACAAATCCGGGCGTTCCCGTGACGGTCTGTAGAAACAGCAGGGCTTCGAATGCTTTCTTTGCGTTTGCTTTTGCTCGGGGGTCTTTTGTCACGGCGTAATGAAAGCTCTCGCTCGCAAGGTACATGCTGGTATATTGTCCATCGTTGTCGTCGTCTCGCGGTTTCCATGTGCTTGTATCGCCGGGGACGCTTAGCGAACATTTTTCGACCAGCCCGGGCTCGCGCACGTGTCGTGCCAGGCATACGTCGAGAAAATAATCCGCTTTTTCGGCAAGACTCATTGGCTTGCGTTTAATCGCGCTGACGCCCTTATCTGTTGCAATCCAACCAGTCCCGTGTGAATCGAACGCAATGTCACGCACATCGTCGCTGAGAAGCCAGCGTTTGCTGTGCCGGACCGACCAGTCCCGTCCATTATACCTTGCAATCCCACGATCAGTACCGACCCACATGTCACCGTTGGGTCCCTGCGTCACGCATCGTATTGAAACGCCGGGCAGACCTTCCGCGGGAGTGAAACTGCGAACGCGATTATCGCCCTTATAGATGGTGATGCCCCCAAGTCCACCGATCCACAGGCTGCCGTCGCCGGCATAAGCGATGTCATGCAAGTCCGGGCCGAGCAGCTCAGATTCTGCCTGATACAATTTATACCCCGTATCCGTGTGGTGGTACAGACCCATTCCTGTGGCAATCCACAATCCACCACTTTTAGCGGTTAACGCGGCTCGAAACTGTATTGAGTACGGCATCTGTTTATAAGTACAAGTGTTGTTTGCTATGCTCCAGATGCCGGCACCGCCCAATCCGATAATTTCATTTTCGGTGACACAGAGTGCTGAAATCGGGCAATCGATCAGCTTTAGTTTTTGCAAACCGTTCGGCGTCGATCGGTACATTCCATTCCAGACGCCAATCCAAACTGCCCCGGCACGGTCGACGACAATGTCATACACGGGCCCGGCATCCGCCTTGCCCATGAGTTCGGCCCACAGCTTTTTGTCGCTGTCTAATCGAAACACGCCTGCTTTGGTGCCGGCCCAGACACTACCGGTGCCGTCGACTGCAATCGCACGTACATCATTATGCCCAGCCTCCCGGCCAATGGGGTAAGCCTCGTGATATTCCTGGACAAACGGCGAATCAGTTATGCCGGCTCCCGGACTTACGGCAACAAGCGCGATTAAGAGCCACACTAATAAAATTAACGTTCGCAAAGGACTGCTCATTTTGTAATTTTTCCTGAAAAAGTGACAATGCTCTGGGGTGTCATCCGGAAAGCGGCCTTGTTGTCGTTGACCGGTACTTCTCCGGCTTCATTCAGGTTCTCGGATGCCGAAGTGCGATAGACCTTCAGCGAGGCCGGGACCTTGAGATTTTTGAAAGCCAGATTCAGTGCTTGTTCCTGCTCGGTCGGATTAATGGCTACGATGGCCAGATATCCGCTGTCCTTATGCAGAAAAGCACCCACCTGGACGTCGCCGAAGCCGGGCTGAGCGTCGATGCGAACAGCGCCTGGTCTTATAAACCTGCTGTAATGCATGGCCGTGTAGGTCTTCGGCGTGTACTCGCTCATCAACATGATGCCGTGTGTGCTCTTGCGGCTTTCGGTAATCTGCCAGGGCACGAAGGCCGAACAGTTGCCGGCCACGAGCGCATTGTGAAGGGCGTTGCCGATACCCTTTTGAATGGGCTCGGGCCAGTCATGCCCGCCGGTACCTCCCTCAGTGATCCAGAAGGGCTTGCCGGTCTCTTTGATCAGGTCCCAGAACCGGCGTGAGGAAGTGGCCGACATTTCGGCTTTGACTCCGTCCTCGTAGCCGTGGCTGGCAAAGACATCAAGTGCGGCCAGGGAATCTGGATTGTCTTTTATTGCCTTGACGTAGGAACCGGTGCCGCCTTCGTACAGGTGGCTGGTCATCGTTTCGGGTCCGAAGGTTTTCACGTGGCCGTAGCCTTCGGCGTTGAGCATTTCACGGAGCATGATAATAATGGCGGCGTAGTCCCTGCCGTCCCATACGCAGCTCTCGAAAGACTGGGAAAACTGCACTTCGTTGCCGGGGCTTACGGCATAAAAAGGAACGCCCAATTTATCGTGAAGCTTCACGTATTCGACCATCCACTTGCAGAAGTGCCTGAAGTATTTCGGATCGACTCGGTTGGTGAATTCTCCATAGCCCCCGGCTCGAATGGCACCTGACTTTTTATCCGTGATGGATTTGTTCATCTTCATCCAGGCCGGCGGACTCCAGACCGTGCCGATGATTTTAATATCCGGATTGAGCTTAAGGATGCCCCGGCCGAAGTCCACGAATATCTGGGGCCGGCCGCCGTCGGCTTCCATATCGAAATCCTCGCAGCGGATTTGCCTGAAATCTTCCGTCGGTTTCTCGAAAGTCGGGCCCCACATATTTACGCGGAGCATGTTGCATCCGATACCTTCGACATATATCTTCTGGAATTCCTCTGTACGGTATAGCTCGCGAAACCGGCCGGTCCACGCGATCAGGCACGTGCCGAAACCTTCGATGGTCTGATACTGCCGGCCGCCATCGACGACAACATTCGTGGCTGGGGCCGAAACGGCCGGAAGGAAAATGCTTGAAATCAACATAAGGGCAATTACTCGCATTAATCGTGTACGCATAATTATATTCTTTCCAAGTCTATTCCAGTTCTGCGATCGGGCTTGCGATTTATTTTATTCCCGATACTCGATTGCAACGACTGAGACGATTTCGTCAGGAGCTTGCAGCGGGACATGAATTAACAGAGCGTCTGGTTGTTTCTCGG
>Ga0210003_1001378_pt1 | contig 21530 bp, 12 predicted proteins | sample LantaG_FD_182804 | JGI IMG/M metagenome (GOLD analysis project Ga0210003, IMG submission 182804) | Deep subsurface microbial communities from Baltic Sea to uncover new lineages of life (NeLLi) - Landsort_02402 metaG (SPAdes) (version 2) | ecosystem: Environmental > Aquatic > Marine > Oceanic >... | reverse complement strand
GGTGAGGTTGAAAGTTGGGAGCGTGAGGAAGAGAGAAGAGGTCGAGGTCGAGGTCGAGGTCGAGAGACTGCCGACGGCCGTCGATCGAAGAAGAAGAAGAAAGAAAAAACCAAACTCTTCAAAAGCTCTCACCTGCGACGCGCTTCTCTCCCTCTTTGAGCTCGGGCTCGATAAAGTCCGCGAGGCCAGCTGCTTGCTGCGCCGGCGCGGAGAGAGTGGAGAACGGAGAGGAGCGGCCCGAAGATGACGCGAGGAAAGAAAGAGCGATGCGGCTCGACGAAGAAGAAATCGACGACGAGGAAGAAGAACAAGAAAGAATCGACGAGCTGCTCGAGGCGCCCTCTCCGAGGATCAGGCTCGAGCTGCTTCGAAGCGCGTGGCCTGTCGCGAGGGCGAGGCGCCGGAGCATCCGGCGATGGGAGGGCAAGCGGAGAAAGGAGGAGAGAGCGCGCGAGAGAGATACGGAGAAAAGAGAAAAGTGAGAAAAAAGCAGATCGAATTTCTGAAATTCACACTTTTTTCTCTTTGTCGATCACCTCGACCATGAGTTCATCATCGACAAAGCCCTTCCTCCTCCCTTCTCGCTCCGGCGACGACGACGAGCCCGCGCCTCGCTCGTACGCCATCAAGCGCCGCGCCTATGCCTCGCTCGTCATGCTCGTGCTCGTGGCCACGGCGGCCATGCTGCTCCTCGACCGGCGTTTCCCTCTCGACGCATCGTCAGCGAGCGCATCATCGCTCGTCGGAACAGCTCCTCAACCTCGACCTCAACCCCCTCAACCTCCTCCCCAACCCCCGCTCCCCAAGTTCCCCTCGCCCTCCTGCATGCACTTCGTCGGAGGCGGAGCGGCCCGACCCAAGGGGGCCTTCCCGCAGCCCCGCCAGCGCTCCCCGCGCTGCTGGCCGTCGGTCCGGGCCTACTTCGAACGCGGGGACTATTCGGCCGACGTGGCAGAGGCCGTGGGCGACGCGCGCGAGGTGCTGCGGTTCTACTCGCGCCCTTCGAGGGACCTGGTGCTGGTGTTCGACATCGACGAGACGTCGCTGTCGAACGCGGACGAGTGGATGAAGATGATGAAGAGCAGCAGTAGCAATGGAGGAGAAGAAGAAGACGGAAAAGAAAACGACGCAGCTCTTTCGTCGTTCGACGTCGACCCGATGGCAGCCCTCGAGAGGCGCGCCCTCCTCGCCTCCTCCCCGCCGCTCCGGGCCACGCTGTCCCTCTACAGGGACGCCTACGCCGCGGGCTTCTCCGTAGCGTTCGTGACGGGGAGGACTGATAAGGGAGAAATGAGGGAGGCGACGGCGAGGAATTTGGAGGAAGCTGGGTACGGTTCCCTCTGCGACGGAAATGAAGACAAGGACGAACCCGCCGCCACTCCTTGCTACCTGTCGCTGACGATGAGGGAGCCCGGGGACGCTAGGCCCGCCAGCGTCTACAAGCCCGAGGCGCGGGCCAGGCTGCTGCTCGGGAACGGTGACGGGAATAAAAACCTGACCGTCATAGCTTCTCTGGGGGACCAGTTCTCGGATCTGGTGGGCCCTTCGGGAGCGCACGCTTCTTTCAAGCTCCCAAACCCGGTGTACGCTATTCTTTGAAGAGAAAGAGGCGAGAGAGAAGGAGAGAAAAAGAGAGAAAGAGAGAGGGGCGAAAAAGTAAAATAGAAAAAGAGAAACGGTTTCACAAAAAAAAACTTCCGAAAAAAATGCCTTCGTTCTCTTCCTCTCCTCTCCCTCCTGCCGCGGCCTCCGCCGTCGCGGCCCTGGAGGCCGCAGGAACGGATCTCGACGCCCTCGCCGCGGCCATCAAGGCGGCCTCCTTCCTGGACGAGACCCCGGGCTCGGCGAGGCAGGCGCTGCGAGGTAAAAGAAGAAGAAGAAGAGGAAGAGAGAAAGAGAGAGAGGAAGAAGAGAAGAAAGAAGAAAGAAGAAACGCCCCTTCGCTCCTTCCTTTGACCAAAACCCTTTTCCCCTCTTTTTTCTCCTCCCACCTTCCAACCAACCACTCAACAGCGGCCCGCACCCGCCTCCGCAAGGCCCTGGCCGACGCCGCGGCCAAGGCCCAGGCCGCTGCGGCCTCGGCGGCGGCCGACGTCTCCCCCTTCGCCAAAAGCTCCTACGACGTCTCGGCAGACTTCCCCGCGCTCTCCTCGACCTTCGAGTCGCTCGCGTGGAGGGCGATCGCGAAACCGGGCGGCGCCACGGTCAAGCCCGACCCTTACTACGAGCTTTTTGCCCTGAACGCGCAGGCGCAGAGGGGGGACGTCACGGGCGAGCGGCCCATGTGGGCAGAGAGGGGAGGGCTCGACTTTGACGGAAGGGCCCGATGGGACGCGCACTCTGCGCTCAGAGGCGCTTCGAGCGAGGAGGCGAAAAAGAGGTTCGTCGAGCTGTACTGGGAGTTTAGCCCCAGGGCGCTGTACAGCGAGGGGAGGGGGAAGAAGTGAAGTGGAAGGGAGAGAAGAGAGAAGGGGTAACGGTTGGAAGGGAAAAGAGAGAAGAGAGAGAGGCGTTTTTTTTCGTTTCGGGTTTTTTCTTTGTTGACCTCGAAAGAAAAGGTTCTTTTTCTTTTTACTCTCTCTCTCTCTCTCCCAAACAAAATAAAAACGAATCACTCGTCGTCGTCTTCGTCGCTGAGAACCCTGCGCTGCTGCCTCAGCGGCGTCACCTGCATGGCCTCCCCTCCTCTGACCCTGACGCCGGCGGAGACGGCGACGCTGACAGACCTCGACGTGCCGCGCGCGCCGGCCGTCGCAGCAGCGTGCTTTCCCGCCAGAGGCGTCGTTTCTTCCTCCTCAACGATGACGTTTCCAGTAGGAGCGGCTGCTTCTCCCAGGACCGGGGCAGTGCTGGGCTCCCTAACGGGGACAGCAGCAGCAGGGGGGGTGGCGTTGCTTTCGTTTTCGGCATCAGCAGCAACGGCAGGCGGAGAAGAAGGAGCGTCGCCGTCGCCGTCGCCTCCGACAAGAGACATCCTCCTCACAGCAGCAGACAAACCCCTTTCCGCTCCCGCTTCCACTTCCTCTCCTTCTCCACCTTCCCCTTCTCTTCCCTCCTGCGAGGGCCTCTTCCCCGTGATCTCCGCCCCGGCCGCAGCGACCCTGGCCTCCCAAGAGTCCACGTCGCCCTTGAGCGCGGCGCTGGCTTTCGGGATCCTCCTTGCCCTCGCGGCCACTCCTTTCAAGTGCAGCGCCACCTCCTCGTCGGCGCACCAGGTCCTGTAAGCCGGCAGCAGCTCCATGGCCTTCCGGAATCCTCTCTCGGACAGGCCCAGGCTGGCGAGGCAGAAGGCCGCGGCCCTGGCCGCCGGGGCCCGGGCCTCGGGTCCCATCCTCGACACCAGCTTGTCGACGAGCGCGTCGGCCTGCCGCTCCTTGCCCACGTGGGACAGCAAGACGCCCATGATCCTCTGGAAGTCAGAGGGAGAAAGGCGCTGGGGGATGGCGGTGGATTTGGAGGTGGGGGTCTCCGGTTCTGTTGTTGTTGCTTCCTTTTCTTTTTCGGTTGCGGTTTCGGTTTCGTCGGCGGCGGCGGCATCCGTCGTCGTTTCCGCTTCAACGGCAACCTCTTCTTCTACTCCTCGTGCAACCTCTTCTTCTCTTTCTTCCTCGTCTTCGACCACGGCGGCAGCGAGAGAAGAAAGCACGTCCGGTAGCATGTTGTATACGGGATTGCCTCCTTTAGCGGTCGCCCTCCTCGCCAGCTCGTGGAAGAAGAGAGCGGCGAGGCTCGAGACAGCCGGGTCCGCGTCGGCCAGGCGCGCGGCGAGCGCCGCGCCGTGGCCGCGGACTTTGACCATGTCGTTGAGGACCAGGTGCGACAGCACCAGCAGGCCGTCCCTGCGCACCTCGGGGGGGTTGCTGTCTGCCAAGGGAGCATATAAACAGGCGGTCCAGGGCTCGATGGCGTTGGGGTGGCGGGCGGCCAGGTCTCCCGAGGCGACGACGAGCGAGCAGCGGGCTCTCGCGGAGAGCGCGTCGTCGGCCGCGGCGGCGAAGAGCGAGCCCGCGTGCGCGGAGCAGGCCCGGCCGTCGACTGCGGCCAGCGTGGCGAGCGCCAGGGGCGCGGCGGCTCGCAGGCAGGCCGCGGCGGCGAGGGCGTCGCGGGACCCGCAGGCGGCGACGATGAGCGGCGCCAGGGCCCCAGGGGCGGTGTGCGAGGAGAGCACCGACGCCTCGGCCGCGTCGCGGAGCGCGTCGAGGTCCGAAGAGGCGGCAGCCGAGGAGGAGGAGCCGCCGGCAGCAGCGCCTGCGTTGCCTCCTCCGACGGCAGCGAGGTCGTCGTCGTCGTCATCCTCAGAGTCATCCTCGGCTTCTTCTCCGTCTTGCTCCTCAGAGGCAGAGGCATTCGCGTTCGCATTCGCTTTTGCCGCTTTCGCGCTCGAGTCCTCGGCCGCGAGCCGCCGCTTCCTCGCAGCGCGCGCGTTCGAGTCCGCGGCCACCAGCTGGGCCAGGGCTACGCGCGACGCGAGGAAGAGGAGGCGGGCCAGGGGGCCGGCCTGCGGGGGAGGGAGCGAGGGGGTTTGCTTTTCTCCTCCTTCGGTTTCGGTTTCGATTTCGGCACCGGTTTCGGCGGTTGCGACGGCGGCAACAGCCTCCGAAGGAGGAAGGGCAAGAGCCCTCCTGGCCGCGGCGCGCAGCACCTCCGCCGCAACGGCGTGCGGCGCCGGGTGCAGGGCCAGCAGGGCCCTCAGGGACGCGTCGGCGGCGCCGTACCATCCCCCGTCGCTGAGCGAGGAAGGGGAGTTTGAAGAAGGAGAAGAAGAGCTCGAAGAAGAAAGAGTCGGCGCCGGAGAGAGCAGCACGCGGATCAGAGTTTTGTAAACCTGGTCCGCGAGCTCCGCGGAGAGCAGAGGAGCAGTAGCAGCAAAATCAACAGCAGCAGCAGCAGCGCTTCCTCCTCCTCCTCCTCCGAGCCTCGACAGCGCGTCCGCCGCCGCCCTGGCGCAGGCTGGGTCCCCGACGCCGAACCCGGCGGACAGCAGCGTCGGCACGTGCGCTGCGGTTTCGGCTTTCGGCACCCTGGCCGCGAGCGACGCAAGCAGGCTCAGGCACCCTCGCAGCCTTGGAAGGGCCGCCTTGCGGGTCGGGGCCGTGGGCAAGGCGGCGCGGCCCAGGGCGGCGGCCAGGGGCCAGAGGGCCTTGGCCGCGGCAGGGCGAAGGAGAGGTTCATTCGACGAAGAAGACGAAGCATCAGCGGCGGCGACGGGTTTCTTCATCAAGAGCCGTCCCATCACCTCGTCGAGAGCAGAGAGCTCTCCCAAGGTGGCCCCCGACGCCAGCTCCACCAGCGAGGCCGCAGCCGCTTCGGGGGTGCGCCCGGTCAGGCGGAGCTCTGCCACGGCCCTCACCGCAGCCTCGGGCACTCCCGCCTCCCTCGAAAAAACCAAAAGCAAAGCGCGGCGCAGGGCCGGCTCTGCGCCGTCGACCTCGAAGCGCGCCGCGCAGACCAGGGCGGAAAGCGACTCAGTGACGTCGGTCAGCGTGGCCGAGGCGAGCAGCTGCACGACGGTGGGCAGGGCCGCCGTCAGCTGCGCCGAGAAGGCGGCGGCGCAGCGCAGGGAGGCCACGAGGGCGCGGAGCTGCTCGGCAGCGGGGTCGAGCGTGACCGGGGGGGGAGCGCCTTCGTCGTCGTCGTCGCTGTCGATCAGCATCGGCGCTTCTTCAGAGGAGGCAGCAGGGGCAGCAGCAGCAGCAGCAGGAGCAGCAGGGGCAGCAGCAGCAGCAGCAGGAGCAGCAGGGGCTTCTCCGCCCTCGACCTTGACCGCGGCCTCGCCCCAGTTCGCAGCAGCGGCGGCAGCATTCGCTTCCTCTCCACCTCCTTCGCCACTTCTTCGACCCTCTTCTCTCTCCCTCGCCCGAGCCTCCCTCTCCATCGCCCGGAGCTGCGCCTCATACTCGGCGGCGGACGCCGCAAACCTCTCCCTCGGCAAAACGGGCCCAAAGGGGTTGTAGAGCATCAGTGCGGTCAGCAGGTGCAAAGCCCCTTTACGGACGAGAGCGACCCGGTCCTCGAGCCGGGCAGCAGCCAGGGCGGCAACGGCGTTCCAGTGGCCCAGAGGCAGCGAGCCCCTGTCGGCCAGGTAAGCCCACGCGCCCAGGACCCTCGCCCTCGTGAAGGGGTTCTTGTCTCTGGAGCGCTCGAGGAGGATGTCGAGGAGGTGCTGCTTGGTGCGGAGGCGGGCGTGGGTGACGGCGGAGGGCTCGGAGCGCTCGCGGGGTTGGTTTTCGGTTTCGCCGTCGGCAGCACCTTCACCTTCACCTTCTCCGTCTCCCTCCTCCTCCCCTCCCTCTGCCGTCGCCGGGTCGCTGAACGCCCTGTGCACCAGGATCGCCATCGTGGCCACGATCCCGGACCGCAGCGCGAAGGCCTTGCCTCCTAAATGAGGGACCAGAAGCGCGACGCAGCCGCCGACGGTGCGCGGCATCCTCTCGGCGAGCTCGACGAGGAACGCGCCCGCCGCCTTGGCCGCCGCGCCCTCCCCGGGGACGATGCCGCCGCCAGGACCTGCAGAAGCAGCACCAGCACCAGCAGCAGCAGCAGCGGCAGCAGCGCTGGAGGAGGACCCCTCGTACTCCCTGGGGTCGGCGCCGGCGACGGCGCGGACCATCTCCCTTGCGAGGCGGTCGTCGCCGCCGTAGCTCGCCGCCACCGAGGCCGCCAGCTCCGCCAGGGGGAGCGGCAGGTGTGCGCCGTCGCGACCGCGCAGGGCGTCGACGAGCGAGGCGGCCACGGTCTCCAGCTGCGAGGCGATCCCACCGTCGGAGAAGCCGCCGTTGCTCTCTTGGTTTTGGTTGCCATTACCGGGGGCGAGCCCGTTGCCTCCGTGGTCTCCGTGCGCCGCCGCCCCGAGCGCGGTCGCCAGAGAGGCCCTGAGCGCGCGGTCGCGGCAGGCGGACTGCGACGAGATCAGCGCGACGGAGCAGCCGACCCAGCGCGAGAGCAGGCCGGCGTCGACCCGCTGCTGGTGAGCGAAAGCGTAGGAAGAGTTGCTCTTGTTGTTGTTGCCTGCAGCTGCCGCCGCCGCCGACGACGACGAAGCGGCAAGGCACCAGAGAGCGCGCAAGTCCACCCCTGCCAGCGCGGCCATCGCCGCGGCGACGCGGGGCCTCCCTTCGTCCCAGGTCCAGGTGATCGAAGGGCCCGCGGCAGCGGCGTCGTTTGCATTGTTCTTCTTCTTCCTCCCCCGTGCTGTCGCAGTCGCGGCGGCGTTGGCGGCCGTCGCGGCGGCGTTGGAGATCGCCGCAGAGGCGGACTTGTCCTCCTCGTCGGCCTGGGCCTGCAGCCAGGTGACGAAGAAGACGTAGGCCTTGAGCACCGCGCGGTGGAGGGCGGCCTGCGCGGCGCGCTCCGCCGGGGAAGAGAAAGAAGAAGAGGACGAAGGAGCGGCAGCGGCGGCGTCGGGGTTGTTGTTGTTGCTGCTCCCTCCGCCAGACAGCAGGGAGGCTGCCGAGGCGCAGACCGCGCCCAGGTTGGAGCAGAGGCCGTCCGTGAGGCGCTTGCGGGCGACGGTGGGCAGGGAGGGGTAGCCGCTGGGGAAGGGGTTGGTTGGTTGGTTGGGGGTTGAAAGGAAAAAGAGGAAGAGAGAGAGAGGTGGTGAGCGTCGTTTCGTCCGCCAATGTCGCGCGAGAGACTTCGCATTCGTTCTCTCTTTCTTTCTCTCTCTCTCTCCCTTTGTCTTCCAGCCACCAACTCACCGCAAGAGAGAGTAGACGCGGTCAAAGGTCTCCTGATCGAGCAGCGACAGCGCGTCGGAGTTGCAGACGTCGTAGAGCGCGCCTGTTTTTTGTTGTTGTTGAAGGAAGAAGAAAGGTTTCATCGTCGTCGTCGACGTCGTGAGCTTGAGGAGAAAGAAAGAGCAAAGAAGAAACGGTCCAATTGTCTCGCTTCCAGGGACGAGGAGCGTAGTCTCTCCACAGCATTGAGGCTCAACGACAACGCTCTGTCATCCCACGCAAAGAAAACGACCAATGCGCGTCCGGAAGGCTACAATTTCCAGTCGAGCAAAGTCGCGATGACATGGCTTTCGTCGTCGACCAATGAAACTGAAACTCTCTCTCCAAACTTCCTCACGGTCAACAAACTCGTCCAGCTCCTCTTTTTCGAGCCCGGCCACGTCCACGAGGTCGGCGCAGCGCAGCGGCAGCTCGCAGCGCGGGTCGCAGAGGTCCGCGGGCCGGTCAGGGAACACGAAATCGTCCTCCATGTTTCGGTTCTGGGGAATCGAGCTGTTTGAGTTTTTTTCTTTTTCTCTCTCTCGTCGATTGTGAGAGAAGCTTCGAAAACACTTCTTTCAATTTCCAACCACTCATCGCATGCGGCCCTCGCTGCCGCGCAGCGGCCCTCTCCTCGAAGCCCTCGCCTCGCAGCAGCATCGCAGCGTCCTCGTTCGAGCTTCGTCCTCGAGCAGCAGCAGCTCCGCCAGCAATGCCCCGCTCTTCCGCCGCGCGGCCTTCGACGTCGCGGTCGTCGGCGCCGGCGCCCCGGCCGCGACCGCCGCCGCCACCTCGGCCCGCGCCGGCTTCCGCACACTCTGGCTCGACGGCGGGCCCCCCTCGGGCGTTCCAGACCCCTCCGTCTTCCACCGCAGGCCCTCGCACGCCCCGGCGAGGCTCGCCTGCTCCGAGGCGAGGCTCGTGGCCCTGGCCGCGGAGGGCCTCGAGGCGTGGAGGTCGCTCGACGAGAGCGTCGGGCGGAGGGGGAGTGGGAGAAGGAGTTCTTCTTCTACTCCGGTGCTCTCCGAGGGGGGCTGCCTCGACCTGGCCTCCGCCGACGCCAACAACGGGGGGGGCATGGAGCTCCTCGAGGCGTGCGCCGAGGCCTCCAGGGAGGCCGGGGTGCGCGGGGTGAGGCTGCTGGCGGCCTCGGAGATAGAGGCTGCGCTCTCAGGAAGCGGAAATGGAGGTGGAAGCGGAGGCAGCGGCTTGCCTCTGCTCTCCTCAACCCGTTCCGTTTCGGGCCTCCTGCTGCCTTCCGGCGGCTCCCTCTCCTTCTCGGCCGCCGACGAGGCCGCGGCCGCGGACGCCGCCTCTGCGGGAGTCGAGAGGTGGGGCCCCCGGTTCGCGCTCGCGGGTTGGAGGGACGCCGGCGGAGGCTCCCGCTTCGAGCTCCGCGGCGAGAGGGACGTCTCGGCGACGACCGCCGCAGGAATGGAGGCGGCCCCGCTGGCGGAGGTGGAGAGGCTGGTGCTCGTGCCACCGGAGAGGGGGCTCGAGGAGTTTCTCGCGTGCTTCGGGCTGATGCTGGACGGGAATTCTGGAGCAGGGCTCGTCGACGCTCCCTGGTGTTCTGTCGGAGGAAGCTCTTCTTCTTCTTCTTCTTCTAGCTCCAATTCCAACTCCCCTTCGTTCTCGCAGCTGACCCCCTGCGTGCTCTGCCACGGCCTCTCTGACAGGAACGCCGACCCGGGGGCACCCCGCGGAGGCAGCTTCGAGCAGTGGCTGTTCGTGCCTTCCAACGGTGGAGGGAGCTTCGGTGGCTCAGTCTCGGTCCCTCCCGCCTTGGTCTCTCGCGCTTCGCTCTCCGCCTCGGCTATTTCCGAAGCCGTCGCGGCTGCTCGGGAGGCCTTTGTGAACTCGGACGAGTTCGACGGCGAGGAAGAAACGGTAGAAGAGTTTCTGTTTTCTCCGTTTGCCAAAGACGCCGAGGCGGTCGCGGCCGCGGCCTCGCGCGTGCTCAGGCCGCTCTCGGGGTCCCCGCTGCCGAGGCTCGCCTTTGCCTCGAGAACGCTGGTGACTGCCGACGGGGCGCCGCTGTGCGGGTGGGCGCCGCTGGAAGTTTCGGTGGAGGAGGAAGAAGAGGAGGGAGTGGAGGAAGGAAGAGGAGGAGGAGGGAGCATCGACAGGGAGCGGCAGCGAGAGCAACGACGACAACAAGAGCGAAGAAGAACGAAAGCCAAAACCCCGTCTTTCGGCGCCCTCGGCTCCCAGTCCGGCCGCGTCCTCGTGCTGTCTCCTGCGGCCGGGAGGGACCCGTCGGGCCCGTCGCACGGCCTGCTGGCGGTCCCTGTCCTCGCCCACGTCTCCGCCGACCTGCTCTCGGGCTTTTCTTCCTCGGCCGTCAGGGGGCCCCTGGCGGCCGAGGCGCTGTCGCCTACGAGGAAGGGGGCAGCGCTGCGGTGCGTGCAGCTCACGAGGGATTCTTGGGAAGGGTCGAAGTGAAATGTAAAAGTAGTAGGGAAAGAAAAGTTGCTTTCATTGGTTGCGCAAAAAAAAAACAGAAAAAAACGAATTTTTGAATTTTTTTTCTTTGAAACTTTTCTCTCTCTTTCTCTTTCTCTTCCTCTCTTTCTTTCACTTTTTCGAGTCCCCAGCGCGAGGCGTCACGGGCGCGTCGCGAGCAGCTGCGCCAGCCAGCCTCGAGCGGCGGTACTCGGAGTAGGGGACGACGCCGCTCTTCTTCGTGGCGGCAGCCGCAGCTTTACCTCCTCCTTCTTCGGCCGCTTTCGCGCTGGCCGCCGCGGCGGCCTTTGCTCCGTCTCCTCCCGCCGCAGCCTCCGCCGCCGCTCCCGCTCCTCCCTTCGCTCCGCCGCAGAACTTGCTCTTGCAGAGCTTGCACAGCTTGCAGTCCGCGCACCTGTACCCCTTGACAGCGAAAAGCCAGTAGAGCCCGGCGGCCAGAGCGCCGGCGAGGAGCAGCGAGAAGACGACGATCCCGGCGACGGCGCCGCCCGACAGTTTCTTGCCTCCGCCTCCGCCCTTCGACTTGCCCCCGGCGACGGCGGCGTCGACCTCCGCCCTGGGAGAGCCCAGCGACAGGTCCGAGGGCACGGGCACGCCGGCGGCGCGGAGCTCCGAGGCCAAAGTTCCGTCCTTCACCGCGGACCGGAGGGCCTTGACGATGGCGTCGACGTCTCCCTTCAGGGCGTCGAGCGTCAGGCGCACCTGCGTGCCCGAGCCGGATTCGAGGGCTTTCTCCGCGGCAGCAGCAGCAGCAGGAGGAGGAGGAGGAGGAGGAGGAGAAGAAGAGGGGGCGAGGAGCTTGCGTCCGGCCGGGGGAGGAGGGGAAGGGGCCTTGGCCGACGAAGGCGAGGCAGGCGCCGGCGCGGCGGGAGCCGCAGCAGGAGCAGCGGGAGCAGGCGAAGCAGCAGCGGTCGAGTTCCCTCCCGCTTCCTTCTCCCCTCCGCCCCCTCTCGCAGCCGCCGTCACGCCAGGCAGGGCCGGAGCATCCGACAGGGGCACCACGGCGCTCACTGCGACGTTCTTGGCGTTGGTCTTGCTCAGGACTTTGCTGACCGCGGCAGCGACCGCGTCCCCTTTCGCCTTGACCGCCGCGGCGTCGGCTCCCGCGAGCTCGAGCGTCGCGGTCAGCGTCTGCTCCTCCACATCATTCAGCTTGCCAGCAACCACCGGTGCTCCGGGGGCAGTGCCGCAGGAAGGCAAAGTACCGCACGCGGCGAACCTGCCACCTCCGACGGACTTGAGGACCTTGAAGGGCGTCCCGGGAGCGACGCTGCCCGAGAGGCCCTTGTTCCCCGGGAGCAAGACCACCCCGCCACCGTTGCCTCGAGCCCCGGCAAAGGCCCCTCTCCCAGACCAGGAACCCGGTAAAGGTCCCGCGAGGGAGTTGCCTGCCAGGTTCAGGATCTGGACGTTGGGCAAGCCCGTGGCCCAAGACTCGGGCAGAGCGCCCGAGATCCAGTTGTCAGCCAAGGAGAGAACCTTGAGCGGCGACGCCTTTGACGTGTTGCCGCTGCCTCCTCTCGCCGACCCCCACGAGTCGGGCAGGCCCCCTCCGATCTTGTTCGAGTCCAAAACCAAAACCTCGAGCGAGGGCAAGGGCGCGGAACCGTTGACAGAAGAGCCCCACTCCGACGGCAGCGGCCCCGAAATGTTGTTCCTGGCCAGAGACAGCGCCGAGAGCTTCTTGAGGCCTCCTCCCGTGCCCCACGAGGCAGGTAAAGATCCCGAGAGCGTGTTCTTGCCCGCGTCGAAGGCGGCGAGCGAAGGTAAAGCGCCGTCTTTGCCCCAAGAGGCAGGGATTTCCCCGACGAGCGTGTTGTTGGTCAAAGACAGACTCGCGAGCGAATCAAAGTTGCCCTTTCCGTTCCCCCACGAGGACGGCAGGGAGCCCCCTACGCGGTTGCTCGACAGGTTGAGCGATTTCAGGGCGGTCAGGGCGGCGAGAGCCGGGGATAGCGATCCCCCCAGGTCCCTATCAGGGAGCGAGACCGAGACGACGCGCCCGGCGTCGCACGAGACCCCTTCCCAGCTCGACCCGGCGCCGCAGGGGCTGGAGACGTTGGACCATCCTTTCAGGTAGGGGTAGCCCCAGTAGCCCCACTGCTGGCGGAGGGCGAAGGCTGTTTGGGTGGTGGGTGGTGGTGGTGGAGAGAAGAGGTTGAGAAGAAGAGGCAGAAGAAAGAGGAGGGACAGGTGAGTTGAGAAGAAGAAGCAAAGGTCGCTGATTGAAAGAACTCGAAGAAAGAATTCGAACAATGCGCCCGGCTTTAAGAGATCTTGGTCAGACTCCAACCGCATGGATGCTTCGATTTCATTGTCTTCTATGCGTGGGGATAGCAATTGGGGCCATCGGAGGTGGAAAGGTGCCGAGACGCGACTCGATTCCAATTGCCGTTGCTGGTTTTTTTCCAGCTCGGCAATTCAACTCTTTCTCTTCTTACCGTCCGCGTCCCTGGGGTCCTCTGGCGTCGGCAGCACCTCTTTCTCGGACGCGGCCTTGGCGATCGCAGCGGAGCCATTGTTGGGCGCGGCGAAGGAGGCAGAAGGGGCCAGCACGAGCAGCAGCAGCAGCAGCAGCAGGGCCGCGGACGCGAGTACTAGGCCGGCGGGACGGCGCATCGAAAATTAGATTGGAGTTTTTTGCCTGATTTGTTTGTTTTGATCGAGTCGTTAAAGTGAGCTTTTTTTGGATCCGCTTTTTGTTCTGAAAGGTAACCTGAGCGCATGCAGTACACGCTGAGAGTTGCAGAATTCAAAATGCGAGACACAAGGGCGCGCTAGGGGAGCATCTGTTTGCCGTCGGTCGGTCGCTGGTTTGGAAAAGAAAATCCTAGCTGGACTTTGAAAAAATCGAAAAAGGCGCGCGCTTTCGACCTGTTGCAGTCATGCATTCAGTGCGGCAAAAGTCTAATCAGGTATCTGTCGATCTTGTGCTCTTACCTTGGTGCAAAGAAAAAGAGAAAAAACAAAAGGGCGCGACAGTTGCCGCCCCGAAAGAGAGAGATGAGAGCAAGCTTGCAATCGAGAAGAAAAGTGGAAAAAAAATGCGTTTGTTTTTTCTGTTTTTTTTTACAGTACCCCCGCGCCGAGCAGCCTCGCAGACACCTTGTCCGCGAGCTCCACGCCGCTGCGAGCGTAGTCCAGGATCGCGAGAGCGAACGGAGAAGAAGAAGCGGTGGTCGAAGAGTTTTTCGCCTTTTCTTCTTCCTCCACTCTCTCCGCCGTCGCCGCGAGCGCGGCCCGCGCCGCTGCGACCGCCCTCTGCAACACCTCTCCCGCCGACAGAAGGAGAGCGGGGCCTCGTCCTCCTCCCCCCTCGGCGAGCACGACAGAGACCTCTCGGGCCGCGGAAAGAGCTGCAGGAGAGAGGATCCCCGTCGCGCGCAGAAAGTGCCGCGTCTCGAGACCCGGCAGGAGCAGCTTCTTCCTCAGCTCTTCTCTCTCTCTCTGTCTCTCTTTTTCGCTTCTCCTTCTCCTCCTTCCTTCCTCCTCCTGCTCCTCCAGCGCCTCGAGCAGCTCCACCTCCAGCGCGGCATCCGGGTCCTCCGCGCTTGGCACCACGAACCCGTAGTAGCACAGGGAGTGCGCGGCCGATTTCGACAGGAGGCGGCCGTAGGAGAGGAAGAGCTGCTGCCCCTTTGAGGCCGAGCGGCACGCCCTCGCGACGAGGAAGCGGTTTTTTGTTTCCTTGTTTTCCTCTTCTCCTTCTGCTCCGCTTTCTTCTTTTTCGTCTTCTTCCTCTTCTTCGAGTCTATAAGAGACGCAGTGAGGGTAAGGGGAGTGGTTGAGCAGGAAGAGGGGAGGGCAGAGGCAGGGAGTCATCGTCGAAGTTCTTTTCTTCTCCATCTTCTCGCCGCCGCCATTTCCTTCTTCTTCTTCTTCTTCTTCCTTTCCTTCCTCCTCCTCCACGCCGCCTCCCTCGCCGCTGATGTCCACCTCGATAGCATACGCGTACCACACCGCCATAGCCCACCTGTAAGCCTGCTGAGAGAAGGAACCCACCCCGGCGAAGAGCTCCTCGCGGACCTGGGAGCCAAAGGCGCGGGAGAGGGAGGAGAGCAGGGGTCTCGCGGTCTCGGCCGCGGCGGCGGCATGCTTCGCTGCCCGCCGTGCCATCCGCGAGGCAGGGGTGCGCTCGTCGAGAAGGTAGAGCTCCTCTTCCGTGGCGTTGAGCGCCGTTTTCAAATCGCAAGAAGCTCCTTCTCGGATTAGGGAATTCCAGAGGGGAGCTCGAGGGGACTCTTCGTCGGCGGCGTCCAGCAAAGTGAAGGCCAGGAGCGCTTCCTCCTCGGGCAGCTTCAGAGAAGAGATCGCCCTCCCTGCGTCCGTCGAGGAGATCATCCTGGCGTGGATGAGGTTTCCGAAGGGAATGCGGGCGAGCTCTTGTCCCGGGGAGAGGTCTTTGGTGGCGGCGGCTCCTCGGAGGAGGAAAGAGGAGGAGGAGGAAGGAGAAGACTCGCTTTCCTCACTCTTCTTCCTTCTCCAGGTCTTTGCCTCGAAGGAGACCGAGGCCCCGTTCTCGGTGGACCAGCGGACGAGAGAGGAAGAGGGGGGCTCAGAGATTGCCGATTCTTCTTCTTCTTCTTCTTCTTCTTCTTCTTCTTCTTCTTCTTCTTCGGCGGCGGGGAGAGGCGAAGAGGGAGGGGGCGCGAGCCGCTCCGATGCAGCGAGCGCGGCCTCCTCCAAAAGCAGCAGAGTAGAAGAGCCCTCGCCTTTTCTTCTCGCCCTCCGACAGCACTCGAGCAGCCTCGCCACGGCCCCTGCCTCGAGCCTCACCCCCAAGGCAAGAGGCTCCAAGAGCTGCTGCTGCTGCTGGCTCTTCGTCGTCGTCGAAGAAGAAGAAGAAGAGAGCAGCAACAAAGCGGCGCCTTCTTCCTCGGTGAGCGCCGCGACGCGGGAGGCTGCAACAACAGCGGCGATTTGGACATTCTCGTCATCATCGGCATCTTCGCATCGCTCCCGCGACCGCAGCGCCCTTGCTATCCCCTCCAGGAGCTCCCTCTGACGCTCATCGGGCCCGCACGCACCGAACAGATCATCCAGAAGCTCGCCAGGGAGGAGAGAGCTCATCAAATAGTACAGAGAAAGTGCGGGAATAACAACAGATCGAAAAGTGAAAACTGCGAGGGAAAAAAAAACTCAAAAAACTCTCGTCTCTCTCTCTTTCTTTTCTTTCAACCGGCTGTCGCTGCAGAAGCAGCGACGGCCCCCCTCGTCAGCGCCTCCCACCTCTGCTCGCGGCACCCAAACTCCCACGCGTCGTTGAAGTAGTACCCATGTTTCCCTTCCCCGCCGAAGACGACGGCCTTGGTGTCTCCGTCTAGGGATTCATACGTGCCGACGCCGAACAGAAAGCGCGGCGCCGGAGACGGAGAAGAAGAGGAGAACTTTCTCGACGACCAAGTTTTTTTTTTTACGTCGAAGGCCAAGAGGTCCCCCAGCGGCCCCGACGCGTCGTGGCTGCTCCCGCCGCGCCCGCCGAACACGAAGACTTTCTTCTCCCTCTCGCAGAGCCAGGCCCCTGCGTGGTCCCGGCGGAGCGCGGAGGAAGAGAGCGACGAAGAAAGAGACGAAGAAAGAGACGACGGCGACGAAGAAGAAGAAGAAGAAAGCGACGACGTAGAAGAGAACTTCACTCTGTGCCACCTCCTCTCCTCGACTTCGAACAAAAACGAGTCGTCGTGGTAGCACTCTCCCGCGCTGTCATTGCGACCCCCGGTGAGGAAGAGGGCGGGTCCGGGGAACAGGGGCAGAGAGGCGCCTCGAGGTAAAGCGACTCCGGCGTGGCCCTTGCGGGGGAGCGGCGGAGTAGCGGCAGCGGCAGAGGAAGAGGAAGAAGAGAGGGAATCAGAAGGAGGCCAGAGCCTCTCCCACTCCACCTTCTCTGTTCCCACTTCCTTCGCGGCCCAGAGGTCGCTCAGGATGCCGTCGCTCTTTCTGCGGCCGCGCCCGCCGTGGACGAGCAGCGTCGAGGGGCGGCGGCGGCGTTGGCGGCGTTGGCGGGGAGCGGCTAGTTCTTCTTCGTCGTCGTCGTAGTCTTCCTCCTCCTCGGGCAGCAGCGACACCCCCAGCGCCGCGCGGCGCGCCTGCGGGACGGCGTCAGCGTCAGTGTCCGCGTCATACAGAGGATAGGAAGGCGAGGGCTCATTGGAGACGCGCGTCCAGCGCACGGAGAGGGGAGGAGGAGGAGAGCCGGCTTTCCCCTTTCTTTCTTCTGCTGCTGCTGCCTTGCTCGTCGGCTCCGCAGCCGGCTCCAGCTCAAATCGCCAGAGGTCGCTCAGGTACTGGCTCTCTTCTTCTCCTCCTTCGACCATCTGAGCGTCCCCACCGAAGAGGGCGCCGACCGAAGGGGAGAGGGCGGCGGCGACCGGCTTCCAGCGCGGGAGCGGGAGGAGCGGAGAAGAAGGCGAAGAGGTCGAGGTCGCCACCTTCCACTTCCCCTTCTTCCCTCCTCCTCTTCCGCCGCTTCTGCTTCCGCCTCTGAGCTCCAAAACGTGCACGGCCCCCTGCAGCTCCCCGTCGGCGTCCCCGGACAGCCTGCCGCGCTTCTTCCCGGACCACACGACGAGGCGCGGAGGAGTGAAAGAAGAAGACGAGGAAGAGTTTCCATCGTTTTCGCCGCTTCCGCTCCCTCTACCTCCGAGCACGAGCGCCACGCCCCCCTTGCGCGGGCAGGGCGCGTCCAGGTTCTCCTGCCTGTGGATCTCGCCGAGGATCACCGCGAGCAGGGGCCTCACGAGGGTCAGGAAGGCCAGCGAGAGGGCGAAGAGGAGGACGAGCAGGCGGCGGCGGCGGCGGCCTTGGTTCGGGGTTGGAGTCGTCGCATCGGCATTCAGCAGCGGCGCGGCGCTGGTCCCGCCCTCGGCGTCCATTTTTGCAAGCACCAGATGTCACAGAGAGTACAGAGGAAGATGCTCTAGAGGCGGGTGGCAGGGCGTCTTGCTGCCGCTTGAGGCCGCTAGGGAATATTAAAAAAGTGAGAACAAATCGTCAATGATTTTTTCTTTTTTTGCAAATGAACTTGCTCTCTCTCAACTCCGCTGCTTTTGCTTTTGCTTTTGCTTTTGCTTTTGCTTTCACTCTCAGTCTCTCTTCAGTCTCTCTCTTCGGTCTCTCTCTCCCAAACAATCTTTACATGCGCAGAGCTTTCCTCGACGCCTTGCCCTTGGGAGCAGCGGCCAGAGCCGACAGCGAGGTGGCGGCGGCAGCGGCGGGCTGCGCCCCGACGGGGGCGGTCGCGGCCGCCGTCGCGGCCGGGGGCTGCCCGGCGCCCGGGCCCAGAATCGACCCCTTGGCCCCGACCATGCTCATCTGCCCCTTCATCGCCGCGTCCTTCATCCCCTGCGCCTTGACCAGGGCCGAGTTGTACCTGTCGTCGTTGCCGTTGGCCTGCGTGGCGACCTTCTGCGCCGACTCGGCCAGCTTCGGAGCGACCGACGTCGCCGTGTCGAGGAAGCGCGAGGCCAGCGCGGCCTGCGTCATCGGCTTGCCGTCCTCCCCGAGCACCTCCTGCCCGTTGGGCGTTCTCACCAGCTTGTCCTCCGTGGGCAAGAAGGGCAGCTGCTTCAGGAAGGAGACCACGGGCTTGGCCAGCGAGGCGGAGGCGTCCGAGACCACGACCGAGTCTGCCGGGTGGGCCTTGGACGCGGCCAGGGCCTGCTCGGGCGACCGGGGCACCGGCTCGCCCGTGACCTGCTCTGCCGCTCCGGCCGCGCCCTTGGCGACGGCGGATGCGGCGTTGACGAGCATGGCAGGGGAGATCTGGGCGTTGGCGCTGGAGGAGGCGAGGGCGAGGACCAGGCACCCGAGGGCGAGGGAGAGCGCGGAGCGGAAGGCCATTTTTTTCTTTTTTTCTGTCAGTGGTAAGGTTTTGAGGTTGAAGAAGAGAAGAGGAAGAGAGGGAGAGGTTGAGCGAAAAAGTTTGAAGTCGAGAATCTCGTGACGCGTCCATCGCTTCCCCCTTCCAGGTCGTTTCGTGTTGCTTTTCCTGCTTCATATCGCATTTCTTGACCGTTAGTCGCTGCTAGTCGAGGATGAAAGGGACCGAAAAGAGAAAGAGCTCTCAAGAGGAGACGATAAAGAGGTGGCATTGCTCTTTCGACCGACGCGCATGCATGCCGGCGGTTTGGTTTTTCTTTTTTCGGTTTCATCTCTTTCTCTCTCTTTCTCTGCAAAACAACCAGTGCTTGTGCTTTCATTTTCTCAACTCCAGCAGCTGAAAACACTCGGTGAGTTGTCGTGCTTACGTTTGAAAAGTTGAGGAGAAGAGTGTCGACGCTAGGAGAGAAGGAAGCGAATCGGAAGAGAGAGAGAGATTTTTTTTCTTTTTTTAGTAGGAGACAGTGGAGAGAAAATTTCTTCGTCGCTTGCTCCTCTTCTTTCTTCTTAGCCTCTTTCTGCTCCGCACGTGCCCCGCCGCTTCGCCCCCCTCGTTCCTCGTCTCTTTCCCTGGAATTTCTTTCGAACCATGGATTTTTAATCACACGCGTATAAAAAAGCAAAGCAAAGCAGGGGGACAGCTCATTCATTAATTCTTTTCGGGGAGGAGAAAAAAACAAAGGAAGCAAGCAAAAAAGAGAGAGACAGAGAGAGAGAGAGAGAAAAAAAAGAGGGAAAAACGAAAAAAGGCAAGCGGGCTCTCTCTATCTCTTTTCTCTCTCTCTCTCTTTTCTTCTTCTTTATTCCAACTCAAACAACAACAGAAGCAGCAGCAGCAGCAGAGGGAGCAGGCGAAGGGGCCCCTGCCCTCCTCGCCCTCCTCGACGAAGGGGCAGCAGCAGCAGCGGAAGCGGAAGCGCTCGAAGAAGAAGAGTCGCCGGTGTAACTTCCCAGCACAGGTCCCGAAGCGTCGCCGGCAGCCACGCTCCCGGCCACGGCACTCCTCACTGCCCCGACGATCCCGCCCTCTCCCGTTGAGGGAGAGCTCGCCATAGCCCCCTCGACGAAGCCGTCGTAGGCCAGCGCTGCGACGTCGGTCGCGCCGCGGACGGCCTGCGCCGCCAGAGAGACGACCCCAGCCCCGGTCTGGGCAATGGCCTCGGTCGCCAGCTGTTCTCCATTTCCGCTCCTGACGCCGCTCTTTAGGTTGGGCGGCGGGCCCGTCGACCTCGCGGACCTCGCGATGTCCTTGGCAGAGGCCCTGGTGGTGTCGTAGAAGCTCTGGATCGAGGGGGCCGCCCTCGCGGCGGCGGTGGCGGCGCCGTTGGCCGCGGCGGAGACAACGGAGGCCGACAGCGCCGCGGCCCGCTGCACCGCTGGGGACACGTCGTCTCCGCCCGCTGCCCTCTCGACGGCCCTGGACAGGGAGGCCCCCAGGGAGGAGATGGTGGAGGAGGCGGCCTCGATCTCGGAGGCGATCTTTTTGCTGTTCGAAGAAGAGGAAGACGAAACCTCGTCGCTGTTGTTGTTGTTGTTGTTGGTCATTGTCCGCGACGTCTTGGGTTCCGACTCCTCGGGAGCGGGCGGTGCCGGCCTCTTCGGAGGGGGAGAAGGGCGCGGAGGGGGCGCGGGCTTGCCGCCCTTGGCAAGAGGTTTCGGGGTCGCTGCCGCGGAAGGGACATCCCTGTCGACAGCCGCAGCAGCAGCTGCCGCCTCAGCTTCCTCCTCCCTCTGCTTCTGCTGCTGCTTCTTCGCGTCTTCGGGCTTGGGCCTCACGGCAACCTCGTCCGTGGGCTCCTCCCGCAGGGCCGGCATGGAGTCGCTGCTGGCGTCACCTTCGGCGGAATCCGAAGAAGGAGAAGAAGAGGCGGAAGGGAGGCGGACGTACTCGGTCGAGCCGTCGGGGCTCTGGAACCCCGTCCTCATCATCGTCGGGGAGGAGTCCGCCGAGGCGAGGACGACGACGAGGAGCAGGGTCGCGAGGGCCGCCAGGAGGAGGTGGGGGCGGGGGAACTGGGGCGGAGAAGCGGGGAAGGAAGGAAGAGGAAGGTGAGCAAGAGAGAGAAAAGGGCCTCTAAACACGACGACGCGATTTTTTCTTGGATGTGGAGAATGGCCCGAAAAAAAGCGCCAGCTCTCTCCTCGTACGCTGCTGGTAACGAGGAACCTCTACTTGAGGGAACGAGTTTCTTCTATTCTATGCGGCCTCAGAGGTCGAAAAAGAGGAACTGAAAAGGTGTGGAGGCGTGCCAAGCGCGAGAAGGATGCAGAAGCAATGACGAGAAGAAACGTGGCGACAAGTTCTTCTCTTTTCGCTCTTTCTCTTTCCCTCGACTCACCATGGCTTCTTGTCGAACTGACTCGCTCGCTCTTTCGCAGGAAGGAGAGCACGCAAAGAGGCGAGCGCTGACCGAAAGAAATGGAGAGAAGTAAAGAAGCAGAGAGCAGGGAGAGAGAAGAGCGATTTGCGGAAGGCGAAACCTTTTCGGAGTTGTGAAACCGTTGCTGCTGCTTCGACGCAGCTACCGCTTGCTCTCGCTCTCTCTTCTTCTCTCTTCTTCTGTTCTCCGTCTCTCCGCCTCCGCTTGCTCTCTCTCTTTCCTTCGGCCCTCTCCGTCCTGAAGAAGACAGTGATGATGGTGCTTGTTCAGTGCTGCTGTTGTTCGTTTAAAATACAAAAAGAAAGTTGAAGTTTCCTTCTTTCTCTCTCTTTTTTTTACCTCGACCTCGACCTCGAGCGTTCGCCTCCTCCTCCGCTCTCGCTCCCGCTGCTCTCGCTCCCGCTGCGGCTCTCGCTGCGGCTCTCGCTGCGGCTCCTCCGGTGCTCCTCCCTCTTGTGTTCCTTCTTGTGCTTCTTCTTCTTCTTCTCCTTCTTGTCCTTTTTCCTCTCCTTCCTCTCCTTCTTTTTCTCCTTCTTCTCCCGTCGCCGCCGCTCTCGCTCTCGCTCGTCGTCAAAGTCGGTTTTCGGCCGAGCAGCAGCAGCAGCAGCTCGAGGCGGAGGCGGTGCAGGAGCGCTCCGCAGCAGGCTGAAGAGCGAGGTGGAAGAAGCCCAGGGCTCGTCGCCGCCTCCGCCTCTGCCTCCGGCTCCCGCCGCGGCGGCAGCTGCTCTGGAAGAAGAAGACGGCCCCGCTTCGCCCTGCGGAACCACCGCCGCTCCCATTGCCGCCGCTTCCTCCTCCGCCGCAGCCTCGGCAGTCCCCTTCCCCTTCCCCTTCGCCCTCTCCTTCTCCTCCTCGGCCTCCCTCTTCGCCCCCGGCGACGCCGCCCTCCCCTCTGCCTGCGCCACCGCGACCCGGTAAGAGTCGACGTGTTCCACCCTCAAGGTGCGACCCCCGAGCTGGGAACCGGAGAGGTTGTCGACGGCCAGGACGGTCGAGCGCTGGTCCTCGTAGGCGAGGAAGGCGAAGCCGCGCGAGAGGCCCGTCTCCTTGTCCCTGTGGTTTGGTGTTGTTGGTGTTGGTGGAGGGGAGT